>QQTW01001032.1_pt1 | contig 18929 bp, 20 predicted proteins | sample 1904831 | NCBI WGS metagenome assembly QQTW01 (sample SAMN09435610, study PRJNA476489) | Subsurface metagenome, whole genome shotgun sequencing project. | reverse complement strand
CCAGCCTGAGGATGGGCTTCCGGGCCCCCAGACCCCTTCGGACCGGGGGATCAAAGAACTTGGGAGCTCCAAGCCGAACGTGCGAAGTCTTCCATCCCTGGAAATTGAAGCAAGGAACCGATTAGATTGAACTACAGGCTGGGATCCAAGGCCAGTCATAACCATATTGAATTTATTTTCCCTTTCCCTTTTCCTTGCTTCTGGTCACTGGGGCCCCTTTCAATTCGCACACGCTTGAACACCAGGTCGTCTGAAAACAATTCTCGCCTCGGGAGAACCGACACTGCACGTCGCGAAGAGAAGAGCGCAGAGCGAAGAGCGAAGAGCGAAGAGCTACGATGGATTTTTCCAACATTTTGTATGCCGTCGTTCCACTCCATTCACCCGTCTCCGTCGAAGACCAGCGATGCGAATGAAGACCGTGTGTTGGAGAGGATGCTGATCGTTGTCTGTCCAGTCGCCTGGTGAACATGGCCGTTGGGGCTGTCATGGTTTTAGGAGGTGCGGATCCAATCGAGAGGCTCCCGTTCTGGCGCAGCCCGTGTCAGCACGACGCGTAACACGGTGCTGGCAGAGAAGAGCACCTTGACATCCAAGCTGACCATCTTCGCTACAGGAATCAGCCAATTTGTTCCCCATCTGTCAATGTACGCGCGCACCCCCCAGCCCAAAGCGAAGATTTTGCATTGTTGGTCTGATCTTGCAACAGAGGCAACACCATTACCGGTGTATACGTGATACTTTTTGGCCTTGGTAGGTCCATTGCTTGGGACACATTCTATTGATCTCTTTCTGACTGTGGTTGGCAGCTATCGGCGGCCTAGAACTCCTCCCTCAGGTCCCACCCTATCTACCTCGATACGCGAGCTTCCTCTTCTCCTTTCTCGGACGCGGCATCTGTAAGTACCGGGGAGCCAAAAGCGAGCAAAATTGAGAGCTCACGCTATCCCAGTCTACGTTTTTGTCGGCTCCATCATCATCGAGGGCAATACACTGCGACTCGTTGCTGGTCTGGTGGTGGTCATCATCGGATTAGCCTACTGCGCCCTCGAGTTTGCACCACAAATTGAACCTCCCTCGAACATGAGAGATGCGGATGCTGGATGGGGTGCTGAACAAGTCTGAGCGGGCGGGTCTACCTTTGGGAGATCAGTGCTGGAGCAAAATACGAATAGGGATCTGCTAGGATAGTGGGCGGGTTGCCGACATTTTCTCCTTCGCATATTCTTCGCATATAGTGCGCCTGGGCGAGTGCAGCACGTCAGACTGCGGACTTGATCGTGTTGCCTGCTCCGATCCCCACTGTACAACAGCATCCTTGAAGCGGGCACGCCGCCTCGCTGGAGATTGACGTGTGCTTGCGGCAGCCTATTTGGAGCCACAGGTGGCAGAGACGTCTTGGACCATTAGACAACGCAGATATATCACATCATCATCTAATTGTACCAGCCTATTGGTAGATGATCTGTCACGAGTTGCTGGTATGGTGTCTAAGTAGTTGATCAATGTACCCTACGTACCCAGTCATTCCCTAGTAATCAATAGTATTCCTTCGCTCCCCGACTCTGACTCCGGGGCGTCCAGCCAAAGCCAAGCAAGCGATCCTTTTCGCGCACGATGAGCCAATAGGAGCCGCCCCAGTCTTGCTGACCCATCCTCTCTCCTACTTCTCTTCCAACCTCCAACCTCGCATCTCCAAACCTTCAAACCTTCAGCCCTGTTCTCGGTCCGTCGTCGTCATCTTGCACTCGCGAACGAACTACCCTTGCTTGCCCTTGTCCATTCCCCTCAACTCAGGCGTCGGGTTGATATTATACTGCTTACTAGATCCTACACGTTACGATCCCTTGCTCCCGTTCTTTCTCTTGTTTTCCTGCTATCGAACTTGGAAGAGGCTGGAAAGCAAGGCCAGCAAAGTTCCAACACCAACACTGCGATACTTTCTACCTACTCGCCAGTGACTCCTCCGAGAAGCTCGGAAATATGTCCATAAGGCCCCGTTCCCAGTCCATCTGAGAGCGAAAGTGAAGGTGCCAGCCGCAGGAATGCTCACGTTGAAGCCGAGAACGGACCACTTGGGGAGGGCGACGGATCATTTCGCGACCACGCCCCATCTCATTCGTCAGCCGTCAGCAGAAGATTTGGATGCGGCACACCAACTCGTCTCATCGGCCCGCGGTCGGCGAGGTAGTCTGAGCGATGGCGACGAGAGGGCTAGACTGGAGAATAGTCATGGTCATGGACTTTTTCTGGATGGTGGCTCATGCGATCGAGTGACAGGTGCGTCCGCAACGAATGATCAGCCGATGCTGTCGGGGCAAATCTGCAGGTAGGATGCCGTCGTCTCTCGTAGCCTCTGGAGATGAAGCTAACCACCAAGTGCAGCAATTGCGGCACCACTAATACTCCTCTATGGCGAAGATCCCCCACAGGTACCATGATCTGTAATGCATGTGGTCTCTACCTCAAAGCCCGCAATCACTCCAGACCCTCCAACTTCAAAAAACCCTCGCCCTCACCAACTTCGAACCCACTCAGCAACCGTGGCAGGCGATCGAGCAAGTCACCTTCCGCCGAATCTTCCGCATCGAACCAGCCACGCCCGCCACCAGGATCATACAGACCTCCCGAACATTCTTCCGGCTCATGTCCAGGCGGCGGACAATGCAATGGAGCAGGAGGGGCGGAAGCGTGCAGCGGATGTCCCGCATTCAACAATCGCGTCGCAAAAACTACCAACGTCGTCACTCGATCGATACCCGCCACTCGGGACACGCCGGACGGCTCGACAGTGGACGGAGATGCCCAGGACAGTACCGTGCTAGATCCCGAACAGACGTCCCCACCCGAATGGGAGACGGAGACCCAGCAAGAAGAACCAGGCCAACTTCAAGCCAGCACATCCTTGTTGATCGCTTGCCAGAACTGCGCGACGACGGTGACTCCGCTGTGGAGACGGGACGAAGCTGGGCATCCCATCTGCAACGCCTGTGGCCTCTACCACAAACTGCACGGTTCACATCGCCCGACTGCAATGAAGAAGTCAACCATCAAGCGAAGAAAAAGGGTCGTCCCAGCAACGAGTGGCACACCACCAGACGCGGATGCTAAGGGGACAAGGTCTCACCAACACCACGCCTCCTCCCCCGAACCACCATATCTTGCTCCAGCGCTGCCTGTGCACCTCGAGCGTCGACCGCCTCAGCCGCGAAAGGTTCACCGCAAGAGCAGCGCCCCTAGTGACGGCCAGCCCCACCCTGAAGACGGCAGCGAGTCTCCTCCAAGAAACATATCACGACCCCCTCCCACCATCGATTTTACAGGTTTCCGACCCACTCTCTCACCTAGCACGAACGGCCCACCAGCCAGCAACCGAAAACGACCCTTCTCCCCCAGTCTGAAACATCAAGAACACTCCTCCACCATAAATGGCCACCACCACAAGAGTAACCACAACAACGACAACGACGCAGCTACCTCCCGAACCATCGCCGAAGAAATGCAGCTGGACCCCCTGCTGCGCCAGCCGACGGCGCTGCCGCAGACCGAAACGGAGACGGATCGCGAGAGCTACAAGGCGGAGCGCCGACTGCACCTGCAGAGGGAGGTACAGGGCATTCGTGAGGCGTTGCAGATGAAAGAGAGGGAGCTGGCTAGCCTGCTGTAGATTCATTGGTAATGAGCGGTTCTGGGAAGGGGGCGGCGGAGCGGAGCACATGCAGCTGGTGGTGCCTGGTAGTGGGAGACTGAACGGGACTATCGGTCCGGGGCTGCGTGCGTGTGTGTGTGTTACGAGTTTAGCGAGGCGCTGGAGGGAGTCGGTCAGTGGGTTGGTCGATTCTGATTGCGTTTTGCGCTTGCTAGGATAGCCATGACCATCATAAGCAGACAGCATGCTCCTCGTGCCCACTCCCGGAGAGAAGCCGGGAATCCTCTCAAATCGACTTTCAAACCAACGTATTCCTCTCCCTTGGATAGCATTAATGCACTTTTCTGCACTGCCCTTTCTGCACTGCACTGCACTCCATATCCATCCAGCACGCCACCGAAATGACGGCTCCGCCATCCGCATCCCTCGTCCCACCTCTCCATCTCTGTCTCTACCTCCAGCTCCCTCTCCCCACTCCCTCTCCCCAGGCTCAGAACCACAGCTTGATCAGCTCCTCGCTCACCGCGCTGGGCGTCAGCACCCCATTCTCCGTGATGAGGGCCGAGAGGAGATTCGGCGGCGTAAAGTCCACCATCTCGTCGAGCTGGGTGATCTCCTGACTCGGCGGCGCGTTGGTTGGTTTGCGTCTTTGGAGTCTGGTGGTGACGTCGCTTGCTCCGGAAGGGATCTTCTGGGTGGGTCGTGATGAGGGAGGCGTGGGAGGGTTGGCGTTGGTGGTATGATAGGTGGCTCTGTCGTCGTCGTCGTCGTCGTCATAGTGATGGTCCTGCGGCTCAAAGTCGATGATGCGCTGTCGGACGGGCAGATCTTGCATGTCCAGCGGATATAGTCTGACGAATTTGTAGCTCTCGGCCGCGACGTAGACGGGCTTGCCGGCCGAGCGGGCCAGGAGGCCGATCTGGTGGGTGCCCAGTCGCGAGATGATGCCGCCGTTTTCGACGACGCCTTCTGCGCCCACCAGGACGAGGTCGATCAGTGGGAGGGCGGTCGCCAGAGCGGAGTAGGGGATGCAGGAGACGGGGATGGAGTGGGAACGGAGGAGGGAGACGGTCTGGTGTGGTGAGGATGGAGATTGGGATTGGGATTGGGATTCTGGTTCGTGGTCTAATTCTTCTTTGGGAGATCGGGAGAGAGATGGCGAGGAGGCTGAAGCTGATGAGTCTGAGACGTAGACAACTCGAAATCGAGGACCGCTATCTTGCAGTTCCGCTGCGCGAAGCAAAAGGGCGCGGACGACTCGGCTGTCACCATTAGTGAGAACCGTCGAATCCTCGCGGATGAACCGCCGCCCTTCTTCTGCGATCTTTGCCCGCGCTTGCTTGGCGCGCTGGACGAAGAGACGCCCGTTGCTGAGGAGATGCTGGCGCAGATAGCCGAAGTCGCCGCCTGTGCCCAGGGCGCCGGGCCGGTTCAGCGTCTGGATCAGGTAGCGTTGGAAGAGGTCGGTGCCGGCGGAAAGGGCGATCCAGTTGGGTATGGAGGCGCGAAGGGTGGCTGAGGAGTGGGCGAGCAGGTCGAGGGTTTCCGAGATGGTGGTGGCGGGCGAGGCGGTGAGGAGGGCGATCAGAGATTCTATGGCCGCAATGGGAGGGGTGAGGTCTGGGTCGGAGGACAGGAGGGAGTGGTACTTGGAGACGATATCGAAGGATTCGGAGGCTGCAGCTTTGGTGGAGGAGTCCGCCATGATTAGAGGGTCATTGAGAGGCCCTTTCGATAATGACAAAAATGTCTACATCAAAGATGCTAGAGTCGGGACTTCTCGATATGTTCGGGGGGAACATGAGCAGTATTGATGATTGGCCGCTCGAGTCACCGCTTTGATGTGCGTCTAGTTTGTCTGGTTTGTCTAATTGCCTCGTTTACTTTGTTTGCATCCACCACATCAAGCTAGGCCACAATCAGACATCCATAAACATTGAAGATTGAATCCTCCCCAGCGCAAGTCGAAGAAACACAACACCATTTGGAAATTGCAATCTGTATTCTTATTGCTGTCAAGCTGCGCCCTGCACAATCATGGACTACAACTACAACTCCAGCGCCAGAATGAGTCAGCAATTCCGGTCTTCACAACCCAACCAACAACAGCGGACGAAGAAGAAAGATGATGATCCTGATTTGTTTATGCGCCTGGTGAGTCCATGCGCGTTCGATGGCAATACACATCTGATCAAGATGGCTAAATCTTGCATAGTCGGACAAAGAAATCGCAGGATGTATCAGCGATATTGGAGTGCCATGCACTCCTGCAGACCTCCAAAAGCCCAACCCGCAGCACATTCAGATGATCTTCGAATTGGTAGCCGAGCTGGTGATGAATGCCACTCGAGACACGATTGATCCGGCGATGCGCGCCGCGGCTGACGATGTCTGTGGTGACTACATCGAGATCATCCCAGTCGACACAAGAAACTTGATGGGCTTCTTCGTCAGCTTACGCGGCATGTTAGCACAATGCGGCATCCACGACTTCTCCTTTTCCGACCTGCTCCGGCCCACCCACGACCGTCTGGTGAAGATCTTTTCGTACACGATCAATTTCATTCGCTTCAAAGAGTCCCAGTGCACTGTGATCGATGACAATTTTGGCAAATCGGAGGCAACCAAGGCGCGGATTGAAAACCTATATCTCGAGAACCAGGACATGGAGCAACGTCTGGAGGAGATGAGACGAAATCGAAAGGCGATGGAGAGTGTGGGCAAGGAGAAGAACAAGCGAAACGATGAGCTCAAAGTCCAATTGCGGGAGCTCAAAGACAATCAAACCAGAATTGCCGAACAGCTGGAGCGCGTCAAAGCCGACAAATCCCGGAGTCAGACAATGTTGGAGGAGAAGACGGAAAGACTGATGAGATGCAAGCAAGAGAGCGAGAAGCTCCGACCATATGTGTTGCAAAGCCCGGCTGCTCTGCAATCCTCACTCGTGGATCTATCGAGCAGGCTCGGACAGGATAGAAGTCAAGTCGATGCCCTCGAGCGTCGGGCGCGAGCGCTTCAGACTTCTGGTGACACCTTCACTTCCATCCACGCCGAAGTCCAGGGATGCGTGAAGGCTCTGGAGGAGGTTGGTATCGAGCTGCAGAAGGAGGAGGAGGAGGAGGGTCGAGCCTCGAAGAGTCGCGAGGAGCTAGCTGAACGTTCAAATGACGTCCGAGACATTGAACGTAACGAGCAACAATTACAGAGATCGCTCAAGAGGTGGGAAGAAAGAACCGAGGAGCAGAGGGCAAAAGCCAAGGAGAGAGAGCTGGTGGCCAAGGCACGAATGGAGAAGTTGAAAGCGGTTCAACGACAACTTCGGGAAGAAAGAGCCGAGAAAGAGAGAGAGATGGAAAGACGCAGGATGAGAATCGAGCAGACGGAGAAGAAGGTCAGTGGATTGTTTTGTGACTGATGGGCTCTGCTGACACGAATAGATGGCTGATTTGAAAGAGAACATCGAGAATGAGGTGCACAGCGCCCATGATGAGTACTTGAAGCTGGAGTCGCACATCAAGCTCTACATCACGGAGATGGAGCAATGCATTTGATATGGCTTGCGTAGGCGCTGGGACTTTGGATGCGGAACATGGATGTTGACGACTAGGATACCCTTTTGGCATTAGGATACAGGTGGATTCTGCGGCGTCCTGAGGCCAGTTCTGATGGTCACGCAGTCAGACAAGCATTTCTTCATCTTCAAGTACTTCGTCCTCCTCCTCCTCCTCCTCCTCCTCGTCGTCGTTGGTTGGCGGTGCCATCTTATCGAATTCCAACCAGCGCCCTGCTACACTCCTCACGGAGACCACTCTTCGTGACCACCCTGCGTCGTCGCCCGTCATCCTTACTGATCCACTTAGCAGCGGAACCTGGGCATCCCAGAGCCTGGGTCCGCGGTCAGGATTTTGGAGGTCATGTACGTCTTTGCACTCGCAAAGTCGCAGGTCCATACGGTTTCTTGCCGCAGCTTCGACAGCAGAGGCAAAGGAGCGCATGAGGCCCTGGACAGAGAATTCAGAGGTGGCATGATGAAGTGCAACAAGGTCGACGATGAGCAGTGACGCTGCTGGACGAGTCTTTGCTTCGTTTGATGTTGCGAAAGTCGAAAGATAGGCGCGGAGCGTGTTAATCGTCGGGCAGAAGGTGAGCTTGATGGCTTTGGACTTTGACAAGAGCTGAAGGGTGGGAACTAGGAGAGGGTGCAGCTGTATGTTTCCCCTGGTCTCGTTATTCTCTTCGGGGTCACCTGCTTGCACTGGCTGGATGGCTGAAAGGGACGATGCGAGCTGTCTCAGGAACTGTCCTCGGGAGGAGCAGATCACCAACACGGTGCATTGTTGCCGAGCATGTAAGATGTGTTGTAGTAGCCCTAGAGCGTTGTCATGGTTGATAATGAGACGTTTCATGAAAGAGGGATCGGTTCCGGCGGGCGTGATGACATTGCAGGAATTGCGATTGAGAAGCCTTCTGGTCAACTATGCCGTTCGTGATGGTGTAGGGGGTGGAGATGTGGTGGGCGGGATGACAGTCTAATAGACAACTGTTTCCGAGACTCCGGCGGAGCGGAAAGCCGGTCTTGGTACGGCGGAAGCTACCATATCTTCTATGATTTAATGTGTCCCTCGGTCTTTAGTCTAACTGTCGTCGAAACCAAAGCGCGGGAGAGCTAGGTGGACGTCCAATCGCAGGTTTCAACTCATGAAGCCTTGATGGGAAGCAATCTCAATTATGGAGTCAATATCCAGGATATCCTCCATACTGGAGAACGGTTCGTGGAATCCAGTCCTGCGAAACCACCTTCGCTCACCACTTCCACTCAGCACGGGATCTGACCATAGATGCTGCTCAATCCGCCAGTGCTGCCCGGAGCTCCAGATTCGGCTCCTCAAGTCGGAAAATATCTTTCGCTCAACTACAAAAACTTCTGGATAGCCGGAATGACAGGGATATTCTGGAGGGTTTGCGAAATGTCGTCTCGGTGTGCCCCTATCTTCCCCTCCGTATTGTCAGACCCAGCTGATCTGCTCAGATGATATATCAGGGCAAGCCTTGTCTTGTCTATTTCTCTTCTGTGGTCAAGACCGTTGCGAACCCGAACATTGAGATCAAGAAGCTCGTGTATATCTATCTCCTCCACTACGCCGAGTCTGATCCCGATCTTGCTTTGTTATCGGTCAATGCCATCCAAAAGTCTCTCACCGACCAGAACGCACAGGTACGAGCCATGGCTTTGCGGACCATGTCTGGGATGCGTGTGCCGGTGATCAGCCAAATCGTGTCTCTGGCTATCAAGCGTGGCGCCGCCGATTCAAGTCCACACGTGAGGAAGGCTTCGGCACTTGCGATTCCAAAATGCTACCGACTTGACCCCACTACCTTGCCGCAGCTACTTGAATATCTGTCTACTCTCCTGGGAGACAAGCAGTACTTCGTCGTTGGCCCCGCCATCTCTGCCTTTTTGGAAGTGTGTCCAGAGAGGATAGAGCTGATTCACAAGCACTACCGACAGCTGGTCCGCAAACTAGTTGATATGGATGAATGGAGTCAACTGGCTACCCTTCAACTGCTGATGAACTATTCGCGCCGATGCTTCCCGCGACGCACGCAGCGGGTGACCAAGGTGGAAAACCAGGGGTTCTACGAGGACGAGCCAGGCCGGAAAATTGACACTGGAGAGGAAGTCGTAGTCCTCGACGCGGACTTGGAGCTTCTTCTCAATGCCTGCAAACCTCTGTTGCAGAGCAGAAATGCCGCAGTCATCATCAGCGTTGTGAGATGCTTCCTCTACCTTGGTACAACCGAGTATCTCAAGCACGCGGTTGGTCCACTCATCGCCCTTCTCCGAGCCCCGTCCGACATCCAAGAAGTGGCATTATACAACATCGTCTCTACCGCCCTGATCTCACCTCAACTCTTCGTCCCCTACGCCTCCCACTTCCTCATCCACTCCACCGAGCCTCCCAGCGTGTGGCGCCTGAAGCTCGAACTCCTCACCATCATCTTTCCCCACTGCGGCCTTCACCTGAAGAGCATCATTCTCTCCGAGCTCGAGCATTTCGCCCAGGGGACCTCCCTCGATCTCGTCCGCGAAAGTGTCCGCGCCATCGGGCGATGTGCTCAAAACGACCCTCGCACCTCCAATCGCTGCTTCAAAGTCCTCCTCAAACAGATCGCCGATAACACCCACAACACCTTACTGGTGTCGGAAGCCCTGACGGTGATCCGCCACTTGATCCAGCAAGATCCACCATCCCACCGCGGCACTGTCATCCGTCTCGCCAAAAATCTTGACATGACCACCAGCCCGGAAGCGCGCGCGAGCATCATCTGGCTGGTGGGCGAGTTTGCCGGCATCGATCCCGGCGACAATATCGCTCCCGACGTGCTCCGGATCCTCGCCTCCTCCTTCGCTGACGAGTCCGAGGCAGCGAAGCAGCAGATCCTACTGCTGGCCGCGAAAGTTTATCTCCACTACCTCAACGGCCTACCCTCAGCGCTGAGCTCAGATCCGTCTGCCCCTTCGATAGACGCAGAAGAAGAAGAAAACGTTCTCCATTCCGCCGTCTCTCCACCTGAAAAGGGAACATCGCACCCCATCCCCCTCCTCTATAATTACATCCATCTCCTAACCCGCTACGACACCTCCTACGACCTCCGCGACCGCGCCCGCCTCTTCAAAGCCCTCCTCTCCAACCCCGCCTCCACCCAACTCGCCTCCCTCCTCCTCCTGGCCCCCAAACCCGTGCCGACTGCCCCCTCCCCTTCAGAATCCCGTCGCGGCCTCATGCTCGGGACTATGACGCTAGTCGTTGGACGCGAGAGTGCGGGAAAAACCGGGCTAAAGGGGTATCGGGAAGTCGAACTGCCGGACTGGGTGCAGGAGGAGGAGGAGCCGGATCCGAAACTGAGAGATGTGGATGTAGAGGGAGAGGGAGAGAGTGGTGGTGGTGGTGGTGCTAGGGCGGGGAAGGTCGCGGCAGGGAGGATGCTGGACGAGGCGCTGCGGAGGGAAAAAAAGACTGGTGCAGTAGGATTTGCAGGCGCAGCAGCAGCTACCAGTGCGGCGACCGCTCCGGCCGGAAAGGAGAAGAGCCTAGATGCGTGGTTGGATGAGAGTGAGGAGGGAGAGGAGAAGGGAGAGGAGGAGACCGAGACGGAAACCGACTCCGCTGACGAAGAGGATGCTAGTGAAGATGAGGAGGAGGACGGAGGGAGTGAGGAAGAAGAAGAAGGAGAAGAAGAAGAAGAAGAAGAAGAAGAAGAAGAAGAAGAAGAAGAAGAGGAAGAAGAGCCAGACGACCTAGGGACGCTCGTCAGTCAGGAGGAGGAGGAGAAGAGGAAACTCATCCCCTGACCTCGTCACCTTTGCCTTGCTCAGAGTAGCCAGTAGGTAGCAGGCAGGCAGTATAGACACAAGCCACCCTGCCCAGTTGGTTGGAACAGTCACGACTTTATCTCTTCCCACACCAATACCAAGATACCCTTTCCCCCCTTCCCCCCCTTTTCCCCCTCGCGTCCTCCTCCCATCTCTCTCCCGCTCTCTAGGAAGAGAGGGGGTTCTTGCTCTTGCTCTTGCTCTCGCTCTTGCTCTCACTCTTGCTCTCGCTCTCACTCTTGCTGACGAGGGGGCTAGGACGGAGATGCGAATGGGGGTGGGGAATCGAAGAGGTCGGTGCTGGCAAGGGACAGGTGGATGAGATGATCAGTCTAGTCAGTTCAGTGCTGATATATCGTCCAAGTCCAAGTCCAGGTCCAAGTCCAAGTCCAAGACCAAGTCCGAGGGAAAGGAATGCTCTACTGAGATATAGCTATGTGCTTGGTGAGAGTGATAATACAGGGCTCATACATGATTCTTCCAGAGATGAGGAGCGGTTGCGTTTGATGATGGTGGTGGTGGTGATGATGATGATGATGACGACGACGACAACAACGACGACAACGACGACAACGACGAGAAGGAAGGACCAGCCTCCCAATCCGCGTCCTGCTTCCATCTTTCTCACACTTTCTCCGTCGCCCTTCTTCACCCCCGATCAACAAGTCCACATCCCGGGCTCAATTCGCCATGTCAATCACTTCCCCCTCCCATCCGTCGCCGCGCGCTGAAAAGCCTCCACCTTGGCCGCATCCTTGGTCTGCACGAACCACTTCCCCGGCGCGTCGGTCCAGCTGACACTGTTGGAAAAGTACTCCAACTCCTTGACCTCGAGCAGGTTGAGCGGGCTGCCCATGTTGCGCACCTGCATCTTGTGGCCGTGCGGGACGAAACTCTTGAGACTGACGATCTGGCAGCCCTCCTTGAGGTCGAGGAAGTGCATGATCAGCTTGTCGTTCAGCGCGGGCGTGAAGGCCTGGTTGTTGATGAGCACCACGTCGGCGCGTTTGAGCGCCTGCCCGATGGTCGCGTTGGCGAGGAAGTCGCCGCGCTGCAGGTGGACGGCGCCCGCGCGCAGGCCCCACAGGCGGCAGCGGGCGGTGAACTCACGCTGTTGCAGGGCGGCCAGGTCGCAGGCGTTGGGCATCATCTCGCAGCCCCAGCTTTCACAGCCAATCTGTAGGGCGGCCTGGAGGACGACGTTGCCGACGCCGGAGCCGAGGTCGACGAAGACGTGGGAGGAGTTGAGGCGTGTCTGCCTGAAGATGATGCTGCAGAAGCGGGGGAGGAGCTCGCCGTAGACGTTGTCGGTGCCGTTTTCGTAGGCGCGGAGGGTGTGGATCAAGGGGGAGACGGTGCGGGCGTAGATTTGCTGGAGGATGGTCTCGACGAGGGGGAGCTTGAGCGAGTGTGATTGGTCGAGATTCTGCTGTATTGATCCGTCATGGCGTAATCCATCGAGCAAGGTGTTGTACTTGTTGACCGCTGCCACGTATCTTGTTTGGGCCCCCGCATCACCTTTGTATCCTCGTAGGCGGGCACGTTTTAGGTCTCGCAGAATGCCACTTGCTTCGTCAGTGAGCTTTTCGGCTTGAGAAGGTAGCAGGTAGTTCTCTGCGACGGTGCTGATGACTTGGATGATCTCGTCGAGTGGCTTGAAGTCGTCAGCCGCCTTGCCTTGAACCAGCTGGTATCTCTCCCTTTGCGATGCGCTTGGATATTGTAATTCAATGACCGGTGCCTCATCTTCATCCCCGGTCAAAGCCGTAAAGAAGGTTGCATAATTTGGATTCGGTTTCTCGTCAGTGCCGAGATTCGCAATGTCCGCTGCATGCACCATGGGAAGAAGGGCGGCTTGGCTGTCATCGGAGAAAGAAAGCACATCTCTGATGCAACGACTGGTATCGACATAACTATCTGCTTCCACCTTCCGTCTCTTCTTCGATTCAACCTCCACCTCTTCCTCGCTGTTGTCTGAATCAAACCGAGGAGTAGAGATTGCCGGCGACGACCTCTTCAGATTCGATGTCTTGTCTTGCTTGATTCGTGCCTTTGGTTCCCGGCTGCTGGGCCGTGGACGACTGTCCTTCTTCTGGGCCTTGGGCGCATCGCCATTGATGGATTTGGATTTGCCACTGGAATGGGAGTGGGAAGGAGAAGGACTGGGAGTCAGCTGGGCAGGCTTCTTGGTGTGCTTGACGATGGTTGAAGCAGATTTGATGGTCTGCGCATGCACTTTCTGCTTTTGCGCTGTGAGAGGCTTCAGGCCCTTGCCGACCATGCCATCGAAGGGGCCCATCTTCTCGGTGAAACGTATGGTAGAAGGATCGAGAGACAGAGAGAGAGAGAGAGAGGGAGGGAGGGAGAGGGTGCTATCGCATCGTCTTGCTATATTTCAGGGTTGCGCGCAGAAAAAAAGAGTGTCTGGCATTGCTCGACAGATATCTAAGGAATGTCTTGGGTGTGAATAGAGGAGGAGGAGGGAACACGGGCTGTTGTACACTGAACACTGTCGGAACACCGTTGGAGACTGAATAAAGTGACAGGGCCCTTTTTTCCCCAGGTCAGGTGGCCATCGTCCGCTGCGAGATTGACTTTCCCGTAGTACAGAGCTGGGTAGATCTGCAGAATCTTTGCCGCGTCGACGCTCAGCCCTATCTACCGGTACTTCGTATCCAGTCAATACAAGTCACAATATTAAGTACCGCTCCCCCAAGTCGAAGTATGAAAGCTGTTTCCCCCCCTTCACTTTCTTCCCTACACCTCCAAGCGGTAGACCGCGTGCGCGCTCTCGCCAGTGTCGACGATGAAATCCAGGCCGTCTACTCGTACAACGCCACGCAGAGACTGCTCAGGGGATATCAACCACTGCATCTCAACCGTCACCAGCACCAGCACCAGCACCAGCGGGCCTGGCCTTCCAACTCATCAGAGGAGTCGTGCCGACCTTCAAGAAGGGGACTGTAGATTTCCCGCAAGAGAATTGAGGCAGATGAGCGCGTATGAAGACTCTTGGCAAGCCGTGACAGAGATAACCTGGATAGACGGTCGGGTGTTGTGGCAGGGCAGCTTACTACTAAATACTGCGAAGAAAAGAGTCTCTTGCTCTGCGAATAATACATATATCATCAACCTTCGACCACAATACCAAAGTCTATCCGTATGATGGTCAGAACATGTACCACACTTTTCCCAGTCCATGCCCCCCCTTCCCCCATTCCTCCTCGTCATAGCTAGTCCAGCTAGGAAAGGAAAAGTGAAAGTCCATTGCAAAAGCCGCCACTTCCCAAGTAAAGTCCCCTTTCCATCACAGCTCGTCCTTCCCTTCCTCCTTGACCAAGAATCCCTTGAGGATGTTACTCCTGCTGGTCAGATCGTCAATCTTCTCCTGCGCCAACCCGCCCTTCTTCAATAGCCCCGCCAACCTGGTCTGCTCCTTGCGCGCGTACTGTGGGTTCTGCCCCAACTTCTGCAGTGCCTTGACGTAGTACTCGGCATATTTATCCTTCAGTCCCTGGACTGCCTTGCTCAGCTCGCCTGATGCCTGCTCAGCGTCCTTCAGCCCGCCGCTTGTGACATATTTCGCCAGGATGGAGTCTAGAGCCTCGATCGTGCCGGCTTTGGCATCCAACCCGCCTCCGATGACGCGATGTGTGCCGGCCTTCTCGTTGACGAATGCGACTAGCGCGTCTTCGCTGCGGCCGCCGTCGTACTTCTCGGGAGTGGTGGAACCTCGAGGGAAGAATTTGATGGTCGGGTAGGAAGTCACGTCCTGGGACTGGGCCGTGGCTTTACTGTTGTCGGCTTCCGCGTCGACCTTGGCGATCACGACGGTCGGTTCGGAGGAGAAGGTTGAGGCGAGCTTTTCCCAAATTGGGGCGAGGGTTTTGCAGTCTACGATTGTCAATTAGCCAACGGAGACTCACCATTGATGGCGGGATAAAAAACGGATCGTGAGAGGCGAAAGAAAACATACGTCCACACCACGGCGCCGTAAAGGCAACCAGAACATCCTTCTCCCCACCCACCTCCTTCCCAAACGTAGCATCCGTCAGCATCTCCACCTCACTCTTGACTGCCTTCTTCCCCTTGGCCTTGACACCTGTCTTCTCATTGATAAACTTGGTCAGACTCTCCAGATCCCTGCCCCCGTTGTAATCCTCCGGTGAGCTCCCATCCTTGCCATCGAACCACTTCAACGTTGGGAAACCCTGCACCCCAAATCGCTTTCCCAGCGACTTGTGCTCGTCTGCGTCAACCTTGGCGATCGAGACCTTGTCGCCCGCGTGCGAGAAGGTCGAGGCCAGCTCCTCATAGACAGGAGCGAGGTTCTTACAGTGGCCGCACCAGGGGGCGAAGAATTCGACGAGCGCCGGCTTTGACGATTGGAATACTACCTTGTCAAAGTTGGAGGGAATCAGATCGAGGACGGAGGAACCGGTTGCGGAGGTAGTGGCGAGGGTAGGAAGTAGTAGGAGGAGGAGGGAGGAGGTGGAGAAGGAGAGGGCTGGAAGCTTTGAAAGCTTCATCGTCGTTCTGTACTCTTGATTGATAAAGGTATTCTGGTTTGCCTCTCCGAAGGCAGTGAATTGCGAGGGATGTAGATTTAATAGATTCAAGATTTAGTCTGGTCCGGAGGTCCTGGAGTAGTTGTTCACGTATTGCCGATGGTACGCTATGATTTCTCAGCATCCAAGTCGTCAGGACACCTATCCACAGCGGCCAATTCAATTTCAACATCAGGGCTCCATAAACTTCATTGTTGGACCACTGATTCACCCCTTTTACATAGCGTTTCATCTGCTTCACCCTGCTATCTCACGATAGATTGAGCAGCTTCTCTGGACTGCCTACCACTATTCCTGACCTCCATGTCGAGCCGGCGAGGACACCATGAGGTCCATTGGTCCTTGCAAAAGCAAGTCCGCTGCTTTCAATGCGCTTTGAGCTTCTTCGACCTACTTCGACCATCTTCATGAAATATGCCTAAAGCACATTGCTAACTGCTGGCCACCTTTATCGTCACCGCAAGTCCGAGAGCCATTCATTTGCCTCTTCGAATTCCTTTGCATTCGTCACTTCTCCCGTCAGTTCTCTGGCACCGATATAGAGCTGGCATCTTTGTCAGCATCATCAGCGCAGCCTGACCAACACTGCACAACTTACAGCATCCCACAAGCTGAAGGCATTCCTCAAATTCTTGGTGATATTCGGGACCTGGGGCAACCAGCCGAAATTGGTTCGGACCTCTTCTTTTGTTCCTTCCGAGGGAGTACTCTCATCCTTCTTCTTTCCGTGCCGATTGACATCGTCGAAATACGTGCTTACAGCTATTGCAAGCCCCGCGCCATTGTCGTTCAGAAGTGGAAGACTGGGAGATAAGTCAGTAGCGATATTGCAAGTTCAGGATGTGGCGCATACCTAAAGGCAATGTCTGACCAGTCATTTCGGTTGCGATCAACCTCGCCATTGAGACACATGCTGACAAGAATAGTCTCCATGAGATCTCGTAGGCTGGTCCTGACTGCATTGATCATGAATTGAAAGGCCAGCATTTCCCGATCGAGTGGTCCTGAATAGCCAATGGATCCATGTTTCAACCGACCGAAACATGCTACCTTGGTGATCAGTGTCTTCATGGCCGTCACATCTTCTGCTGAATTGTCAGGCTTTGCAGAATCAAGAAGATAGTCACTTCCTTACCAGCTTTCGACCTGGTTGATCCTAGCACGAAATGCCGATCATCTAACAGTCCTAATCGTAGCATCTCGAGGGAAAGGTAGACTGAATCAGCGAGCTTGTCAGGAGAATCAAGCGAAATCAGAGCCTTTTTCAACGCCTTTCCCCAAGATGTCAACTCGTGTTTCTCATTCACAAACCCTCGGAGCTGCAAAAAGCGACCCATGACGTTGAATAGAATCTCCGACTTCGACTTCAGGGCCGAGGAGTTGTCTTTGGCAGTCGTGATCTGTCTGCACTGCTCTTTCTCCAAAGCCTCCAGAAGGCGCACAAAACTGGCCTGGGTGTTCTAGGGGATTTGGGTCAGCGTCGCAAGCTCATCACGATGCGCATGTACCTACCGAAGCGGCTTGAGCTGGGTCGTTGAATGACGTCTCGGGCACTCTCCAACCTGCAATCATCTCTCTCACGGAAGGCTCCTCCTTGACGTTGATTGATTTGGTGCTGTCCCTCGAATACCAAGTTTTGATTCTGATGATGCGACTCTGATAAAACCGATTCATTGAATTTGACAGTAGGCATATTGTCTGCGTCTGCAGGCTGGTGAGCTGCTCTCCCAGCAGAACTCGGTATGCTTCGATGTCTTCGCAGCCGGCCGGCAGCACCAGGTCAATCTCGCCACGGGTTAGCCAATTCGGCACGCGTGGATCGATCATCCCGAGAGAGATATAAAAGTACAGTTCTTCTGGAAGACGCAGGCCAATGATCTCGTGAGCGTCTCCGGCTCCATACTCTGAGCCCATCGTTGTCGCTTTACCGTCCTTGTCCAGGACTACATGATGTCTGAGCGATAAGATGGCTCTCTTGTACTTGTCTTCATAGTCCATTGCCTGGATTTGATCGTCTCGGTACTGATTGCAAAGCTGGATGACCGACCTTCCCGTGGTGTTGAGCATGTTCACGGCATCTCGCGCATTGACCTTAGGGCCCCCTGACTTGTCTAATGGAGGAAAGGTGGGAAGAAATGGGCCGCCGAGAAGCAGTTGGACGTCTCGGAACACATCGTCAGAAGCCTTGTCAAGTCGGTCCTGGCACGCGGATCTGCTGAGCGCGTCGAAAGTTCCTAGTCCCTGTCGCGTACTGAAGCTGGTGATGACCCTTTCCACGTTAAACAAGAAGAGGTCGGCAGATCCGATGATGGCATCGATGAACGAAACCCGTTCTTGCTTGAAACGAGAAACCCCGCGTTCAAGGTACGCGAGCTGCACACGGTCAGTAATGAATGGATGGATGTGTCTGGCAAGTCGCGTACCTGCGCAGCCGCACTGTATGGAGCGACGATGAATGACACAGAATACTGGTCGAGTAGCGATTGAAAATACCTGGTAACTTTCTCCACTGGATAACCTGGGGTAAATGTCAGCAGAGCTCCTGATGTATACTTTATTTCGCGTACTGGCTTTAGCGAAGGCTTTCAGCGTCCGCTCGGCGGCAACGTCCCTGCCGTTGTCTTTGTTGTAGTACTCCTTCCAGCCGTCTTTATGAGCTTTCAATGTTGAGGACGACTTCGGCGAGTTGGATAGCTCCTTGTTCTTGTAGTCGAGTCCGTTGAAAACAAATATCAGGGTCGCATCGACAGCTTGGAACGCCTGGAGATCATCCCGTAATGATGCCTTCAATGTGTACGGGTCGCCGCCGACTGCGTTCAACAATGGTTCCCCATTGGGCGGATTGTTCAGGCGTAGATCGAGGTAATGTGAGGCATCAACGCCTATCACGGCTTGCCGCAGCGCAGCGAGTGGAAAGGTCTGAATGCGAGGCGCTGCCCACTCCTCGATTGACTGAACTGCAGGTACCTCGGTCAGTTGAAGCTGAGGCTGTCACGAAGGTGGATGTCTCCTACCTGGCATCGTTGTGCAGTTTGCGAATTTGATTCCGTCCCATCAATGGTAATTGTCACTTCCCCCTTCCCCTACACTGGGGTTCTTCGAGATCTTGTATGCTCCTGGAGAGAGAGTGAGGCTGGACGACTCTCGACCAGTGATTACTGCCCGCTAGAAGAGCCAGCACTAGTTACGGGGCGGACCCTGGAGCTCTTGGAAGAAGCGTAGCGGCAGAACGTATTACCTACTCCGATTGGCCTAATTCTCAAGTCATTTATCCATGAGAACATTTACTTCAGTATTCGAACGAAGTGCATGTACTCTTCTAGCGGGCAGTAATCAC
>QQTW01001031.1_pt1 | contig 18933 bp, 14 predicted proteins | sample 1904831 | NCBI WGS metagenome assembly QQTW01 (sample SAMN09435610, study PRJNA476489) | Subsurface metagenome, whole genome shotgun sequencing project. | reverse complement strand
ATAGTGACGTTGAAACCACCCGCCTCGTCAACTCCCAAGGTCTAGATTGCCACTACACAGATACTACACTCGGCTGCTATGTGTCAACAGAATGGGTACGGGGCGATGATTTCTTAAGTGTGTCTGATGGTCAAACTCAACGGGGTAGCCTTCACCCAGAGAAAATTGCGTGTCAGATTTTGCAGCGGCTGGGTTGGGCAGGGGAAAATGTTTCATCCCCTAACGGACGCGTACCGGTTTTGTTTACCTCTAAAGCTGCTGATATGCTTTGGGGCACTATCCAAGCTGCTTTGAATGGCAAACAAGTGATTGAAAAGGCGAGTCCCTGGAGCGATCGCATCGGTCAACCAGTAGTTGCAGCAGCGCTAACCCTCTCCCAAGATCCCGAGCAGGGACCGTTCAGCTGCCCTTTTGATGATGAAGGCACTCCCAGTGTGCCGCTCATTTTTATTCAAAACGGGATTTTGCAGCATTTCTATTGCGATCGCACCACCGGTCGTCGGCTTGGTACCGGCACCACTGGCAATGGTTTTCGCCCCGGATTAGGAAGTTATCCCACACCCGGTCTATTTAATTTGCTGATTCAGCCTGGATCGGGATCTCTACTGGACTTGATCCAACAACTGGATGATGGACTGATCGTAGATCAGATGCTAGGCGGCGGCGGCAGCATCTCTGGTGACTTTTCCATTAATATTGACCTGGGCTACCGGGTGAAAAACGGTCAGATTGTTGGTCGAGTGAAAGATACGATGGTTGCCGGTAACGTTTACACAGCACTCAAACAGCTAGTTGCACTAGGCGGCGATGCCGACTGGAACGGATCTTGCTACACTCCGTCTGTGATTGTGGAGGAACTATCTACCACAGGCAGGCAAAATTAAGGCACCCTCCCCCCCCCTTCTCCCCATGTGGCCTCCTGTTCCCCAGCGCTTTCGTCAACGGTTGCAGCCTGGACGTGCAAGCGCGATCGCTGAAGCCTGTCTAATTGGTTTGGTCGCGGCACTATCCGCCGTGTTGCTCAAAGTTGGATCGGGATGGCTTGGAGCATGGCGAGTCCATGAGTCCCACTTGTTCGCAGTTTGGATCGTACTACCAGGAATCGGACTCTCGTTTGGGTTTCTCGCTGGCTTGCTGGTTGAGCGGTTGGCACCAGAAGCGGGTGGTAGCGGCATTCCTCACGTCAAAGCTGCGCTTGCCAATGTGCCTATCAACCTCTCTTGGCGGGTGGCATGTGTAAAGTTACTCACTTCTATCATTGCCTTGGGTTCAGGGTTGACTCTGGGACGGCAAGGACCAACTGTTCATGTGGGAGCTGCGTTGGCGGCTCAACTCAGTCGCTGGGTTCCCACCTCTCCCGACCACCGGCGTCAAATGATTGCAGCGGGTGCCGGTGCCGGGTTAGCGGCTGCCTTCAATACTCCTATTTCCGGTGTCCTGTTTGTGGTTGAAGAGCTACTCCAGGATCTATCCGGTCTCACCCTGGGTACTGCCATTCTTGCCTCATTCATCGGTGCAGTCGTCTCCCGGCTGTTGGGCGGTCGGAGTCTTGAACTTAACATAATATTGACCGCGCACTCTACCAGCTTTTCGCTTGCCGAACTTCCCTTTTTCCTGCTGTTGGGAATACTAGCAGGGCTGCTGGGTACACTGTTTAATCGAGGGATTATTGCCAGCCTGAAATTTTACCGTCAACTGCGCCTCAGTTTACCTTTGCGCGTGGGGTTGGCTGGGTTCGTCTCCGGTGTTGTCATGGCACTGCTACCCGATTCTTTCCGGGACAATACAGGCTTGCGGGAGTTCCTAATTACCGGTGAGGCCAGTTGGTACTTGGCAGTGATTGCCTTTGGCGCTCAGTTCATTCTCACCCTAGTTGCCTATGGCTCTGGAGCGCCTGGAGGGTTGTTCGCTCCCAGCCTGATCATGGGATCAGCTCTCGGCTACCTTGTGGGCGTTTGCGAGTACAACTTAATCGGACTAGGTTCACCCGCTACCTATGCCTTGGCAGGAATGGGGGCGTTTTTTAGCGTGGTTTCCAAGGTGCCGATCACAGCGATCGTCATCGTGTTTGAAATGACCACAGACTTCAATCTAGTGCTACCACTGATGATTGGATCTGTCACGGCCTACCTGATTGCCGAAGGTATCGCCCCTGGGTCTCTCTATGGCAGGATTTTAGAGCTGAACGGTATTCACTTAGAAAAACAAACCGCTCCCCAAGGACTGTTGACGGAGTTGACAGCAACAGACGTGATGCAGCCACGGGTTGAAACTCTCGGAGTGCAAATGACTCTGGATGAAGCGGTGCAGGCGTTCTCCCGCTCACATCATCGAGGCTTTCCTGTGGTAGACAACGGTAAGTTGGTGGGCATTGTCACGCAGACGGATCTAGCTAAGATGCGCGATCGCGGACTCACTGGAGATACTCTTTTAAGCGCAATTATGACGCCGCAACCAGTTACTGTCCGACCCACCGCTAGCTTGGGCGATGTTCTCTATTTGCTTGATCGATATCAACTTAGCCGGTTGCCAGTGATCGAAGACCGGAAGCTGATTGGGATTATTACCCGTGCCGATATCATTCGGGCGGAAGCAGATAAGTTGAATTGTGAGACCAATCAAACAGGACCCCAACCTGAGCCTTCCTACATAGTTTATCAAACGCGATCACCGAGCATAGGGCGGGGGCGGTTGCTGGTGCCCTTGGCTAATCCCCAAACTGCTGCATCGCTGCTACATTTGGCAGCTGTTATTGCCCGCGATCGCCACTATGAAATTGAGTGTCTCCAAGTAATTCTCGTGCCGCGTCGCAGTTCCCCAGCTGAAACACAGGTAAAAACAGCAAATAGTCGCCGTTTGCTGCGTCAGGCTGAAATTTTGGGACGCAAGTGGAAAATTCCTGTACACACGCAAATCCGCGTCACCCATGATGTAGCACAAGCAATTTTAGAGACAATCAATGAACGACATATTGATCTAATTTTGATGGGCTGGAAAGGTAACACGATCACACCCGGTAGGATTTTCGGCAGCGTTGTAGACACAGTGATTCGGCAGGCAACCTGTGATGTTGTGCTGGTGAAATTGGGTGAGGAGTCATCGGTAAAGGACGAAAGACAGCTCGGTTTCAATCGGTGGCTAGTGCCGATGGCGGGTGGTCCCAATGCTCGAGCGGCAATTCAACTTCTACCGGCTTTGGTAACTCTGGGAGATGCCTCAGAAATTCGGCTTTGCCAAGTGTTCGAGCCATCCGACTCTAAGCCAGACATTACGCTTTTGAAACAAGCAAGCCGCGAACTCATACGTCACCGGAACTTCTCCAGCACAGTAACCACTGCTTCAGTCAAAGCCAGTTCCGTTTCCGAAGGTGTAATCAATCTTGTTAAAACTGACCATTTCGATGTTGTCATTCTCGGAGCGAGCCGTGAAGGTTTGCTCCAGCAAGCGATTAACGGCAATATTCCTGCAGAAATTGCCAGCCGTGTCGACAGCACTGTCATTCTTCTGAGGCTGGCAACCCCTGGAAAGCGGGGGAGTTCTTAAAACCTTTTACAGGGCTGTTAGCTGTTAGCTGTTAGCTGTAAATAAATCCTAATCGCGCTCTCGCGCTCTCACGCTCTCGCTTCTGATCTTTAACCTGATTTCAAACAGTTTTTTGCTTCTTGAGCCACTGCCTCTACTTCATCATTTGCTAAAGCTTCCAGTGTAGAGTGAGCTTCTGTACCTCCTAGTCGATTGAGGGCATGCACGACTCGGTAGCGGATTTGCCAATCTGAATTTGTTGCATAAGGAACTAAAAGCGGAATTGCCTGCTTATCTCCTAAATCCCCAAGTGAACTAATGGCAGCAGTTTGAACTAGGTTGATTTCCGAGGTAAGCGCCTCTTTGAGTAGCTCAAATGAGCGCGGATCGCCTAACTCTCCTAATGTGGCGACGATACTAAACTTGACCAGCCATTCAGAAGTTGTGTGATAAAGTTGCTGCAAGTCTTCATAAGCTTCAGTTAGTTTCAGAGCGCCCAAGCAGTCTGCCGCTGCCGCTTGCACGTCTGGTTCTGGGTCACTGAGCAGGCGGCGCAATACGGTCAAAGCGGTTGATAAATCCTGTCCTCCTAGTGTATCCATTTGGCTGACAGCGGAGTACCGGACACGTGCATTGCGGTCGTTAATAGCAGATTGCACCAGCTCAAACGCGATCGCTGGTTCTAGTTCGCGTATTTGATTAACCGCCCGCAAGCGATCGCCCAAATCTTCCGAACTGAGCATTTGTTTAACTGATTCAGGAGAAACGCTCATTTTCTAATTATTAAGCTTATTTACAAATCGATGTTTTTTGTACAATGTATGCCTTGCAATCTATGTAAGTTCTGAAAAATCCCTTTTAAAAATTGGAACTTGGATAAAACGAAACTATTCTTGACTTGTCGCCATAGTTCGCACAATATCACCACGGGTTAAAATGCCAATTACCTGACCTTGAGCATCAACTACCGGCAGACGGCGAACTTCCCGCTCGTGCATCAGCTGAGCAGCTTCTTTTAAGGGTTTGTCAGGGAAAATAGTAATCGGGTCACCACTCATTACTTCCCCAACAGTTTGTCCCAGCGCCTTATGGAGGTCACGCTCATATTGAGCGGGATTTTTTAAATATATAACGCTGTCGAGCAACATGATGTATGGGGGAGGGGTAACACCGGTTTCTTGCCACATCAAATCCGTTTCAGAGATAACGCCTACCAATTGATTGGCATCATCCACAACGGGAAGACCGCTGATGCGTCGCTCTGCCAGAATCCGGATGGCTTCGTTCAGAGGTGTTTCCGGCCGTACAACAATTGGATCGCGGCTCATGGCGTCGGCAACAGTTTTGGGCATCTTCAAGTGATTTTTCTTGCGAATACTTTCATTGTAAGAAATAGTAGGTTTAAAACCGATTTAGTTTAAAGGTCGTTACACAAACCTGTTGCTAGACTGTTTGCGGCGAATACCAATAACTGAGGGACGCGGTGGACCTTGAGGATTGCCTTCTATATTACTCGACCAATTGCTGCCACGAGGTACACTTCGTTTCTGGCTAAAGAGGTTGCCTTTCAAGTCCAACATTTCGATGTCGCGGCTAAGAAGGGCATTATCCTGAAAGGGACAATCTTCACCAGGATGCTGCACTGACAGAATCAAAGTATCTTCCACAAAAGTTGGCCCGGTCATCTCGCAACGCACGGAACCATAAGCAAAAGGTATGACAACTCTCTTTCCTCGGTTTAAGTGAAAAATGTTTACACCGAAGTTTGGCGAATCTTCATCCTTTCAGTCAAAATTCAGAAATTACAAAGCTACAGATGGCAGATTTTCCTTATTGATTAGCAGAACTCGATGGAACAGCCTCCGATGTAGCTGATGGCTGATTCTGTTGACTTTTGAGCTGCAGCGCCTCTTGCGCAGATAGCCCCTCGCTTGCTGTCCCAAAGTACCATAGAGCAGCTGCTGCCTCCGCACGAGTAACTGGTTTCTTGGGCTGGAAAAGCGTTGTATAACCAAATACTCGACGGATATTCGACTGATCGCTATTTTGGAAATCTGCCAGCACCGCTTGCAACGGTCTGGAGTCAATTTTGGCTGCATCTTGGAAGCCCCAGGTTTGCTTTACGGCATCCACGGAAGCAGACGGCAAGGCTTGGCGAATATCCAGAGGCACTTTCCAGAGAATCAGTTGCTCCCGCGTCAGGGGCGCATCAGGACGAAACAAAACTGCTGTAGAATCTCCAGAAAGTGAACTGGGAATTAAGCCCGCTTCCGCTAATCCTTGAATCACTGAGAAATCGGGGTCGGTTGGCGGCACATCCTGGAAAGCTGGTTGGACAGTTTCTGATGCCCCACGGATTTGTTGGGCTTGACGATTAGCATGAATCTGATTATTAGCGGCAACTAGCCAACGGGCGTACTCACGGCGACTGATAGTTTTACTCGGTTGGAACTCGGTTGTATTAGCGGATTGTTTGCTCTGACTCCCTGGTTCCAGTGGCAAGACACCTAACGCTGCCAAATCTTCAATGTATCGACGCAAATCTTGCGGAGCTTTGTTGAGATCTGGGAAGACTTGCGACTGATCTACTGCAACCGGTGGTGTATTGGGAGCAGGCGTTGTGGGTGGCAGAGTTGGCTGCACGGGACCAACAAAGGGTGGCTCACCTGGCTGTGGTGCAGGTGTCCGTGCAGCAGATTGCCTAGGTGTTTCAGCGGTATTACGTACGTATTGAATGTTGAACTCGGTTGCTGTCTCTGGATTCTGCCCAGCAGGTTGACTGGGTGAAGGAGTCTGTCGCGGGGCACTGATTGCTGATTTCGGCTGAATCGACACGACAAGCTGCAAATCATTTCGACGAGCCTCAAACGTTCCTCCCTGTTCATCGGTTGGCTGTCTCACAATCTCCCAGTTGTTTGCCTGAAACTCCTTTTGATAAAAGCTCTGAACCGAGTTGCTGGGGTCAGAACTAACCCAACGAGTCAGCACACCAGCGTTCGCTTCATTACCAGCTTCACCCGTGGCTTGAGGAGGTAATTGTCTAACTTCCTGTAGCTGGGCTCTGGGATAGCGGGGGATTTCACTTGGAAAATCATTCGGCAACTGAGCGATCGCAGTGTTTGACTGGTCAGAGGCAAAGTCAACCGGGTCGTCTAATAGCCTTGGATCGGGAGCAAAGGCTCCCTCCGCAGACTTGCCGATTTGACTATTAGCACAGGCTGTCAATGAGGTTAGCAAGCAAACAACCAAACTCAAAAAGACAGCAGGACGTCTGTATGGCAGCACAGCAAATCACAAAACGAGTGTCAATTCCTACACTAGCGTAAATTCAATTAAGTAGGAGTGTACAACTGTAGGCCCCTACGATTGCTTAAACTTTACCTATATGCAAAATCTAAAATATATATTAAATTTATAGAGAAAATAATTCCAAGCGGCTATTAGTCAGCCAATCTTACTCCCATCAAAGTGTTACCGGTTTGTGTCCAGTGCTGAAACAAGATTGCATGCAGGTCTCTTCTGAAAAGCCTAGCTACTGTGAAGCGCCGCTTCAACTGTTGCTGTTTGTCGATGAGCGTCCCAGTTCCCGGCAACAGATTCAGCGAATTCGCCGTTACTTGAAAGACTTGCAAGCTGATTACCCGTTTGAAATTCAAATCGTACATGTGGGTGAACAGCCGTATTTAGCGGAACACTTCAAAGTAGTGGCGACTCCTGCCTTGCTCAAAGTCCATCCGGAACCTCGACAGACGCTTGCTGGTAGTAATTTGATCGCCCAACTAAAAAATTGGTGGCCTCGCTGGCAACACGCCTTAGAAGCCCAATTTAGATTACACGATAGTCTACCAGAAACTATAGACAAGAGTTATCGCGTTTCTACACCTAAATCTTCTATTTGTTCTGTTGCTGATTCCGCAGAACTAATTCGACTTGCAGATGAAATTTTTCGTCTTAAACGCGAGAAAGAAGAATTGCTTGAGCAACTGCAGTTTAAAGACCAAGTGCTAACCATGTTGGCTCACGACCTTCGTAATCCCTTAACTGCTGTCTCGATTGCTATAGAAACTTTAGAATCAAACTTGTCCCAGAAAAGTCAATCTCGCCTGACACCGATCTTAACATCAAAGTTATTCACACAAGCCCGCACTCAGACTCGTACAATTGACCACATGATCGCGGATCTCTTGCAGGTGGCTGGTGACACCAGCGCTCAATTGTGCCTCCAACCGATTAAGTTGGAATTAGGAACGCTTTGCCAGGATGTACTCGCTCACTTGAGCGTTCGCGTCAGCGCGAAATCGCAGAACATAGAGACTGATATCCCGAATGATCTGCCTTGTGTTTATGCGGATCAAGAACGGGTGCGACAGGTACTAATGAACCTTTTAGACAATGCTATCAAGTATACCCCCGAAGGCGGCACCATTCGCATTTGTGCCCTTCACCGCACTACCCAGAAAGTTCAGCTCACTGTTTGTGACACAGGCCCTGGCATTCCTGATGAAAACCGCGATCGCATCTTTGAAGATCGCTTTCGGCTTAAACGGGATGAAGCCAAAGATGGTTATGGAATTGGTCTATCACTATGCAAAAGGATTATTCGAGCCCACTATGGTCAAATTTGGGTTGATTCCACCTCAACTGACGGCTCGTGTTTTCACTTTACACTGCCAGTTTATCCGGTTTAAGGAGTAGGGGGGGGTAAGAAAATTAAGCGTTTTGTCGTAGGATATCGATAATCTTTTCATTGGCCTTCGGAAACGCAAACTGACCAATTTCCTCTAGCGTAACCCAGCGGATTTCATCGCATTCAATGGGTTGGGGGATGCCTGTGAGATGGTGGCAGTGATGCACAGTTAGGGTAACGCGCAAGTGGGCATAAACATGATCAATCGTAATTAGATGATTACCCACTGCAATTTCTATGCCGATTTCTTCCCAAATTTCCCGTTTGATGCAATCTTCGACAGTTTCTCCAGGCTCGATTTTACCGCCGGGAAATTCCCATAACCCACCCAGTATACCTTCCGGGAGACGGCGATCAATCAAAATTTGTTTTCGGTCGTTCTGAACTACCCCAACACCAATAAACTTATGAGGTATGGGATTCGCATTAGTCATTCATCATTTGTCGTTAATTACTGGTTTTTAGCAAAGGACAAAGGACAACTCACTCGTTTTCACAAGCGTTTACTTCAGCAACTTGCAAGGATTTCTCAAAGCCCATTCGTTGTTCAGCGTTACGTAAGAAATAACCACTGATCATAGCTGAGGCCAAAAGCCGACCAAGATTTTCCCGGTTTGTGGTGACATTTACAGCAAAGTGTTCTGGAGGCAGGTTTCCCAACAATCCTACAATATTGTTTTCCATCACTTGGAAGACTTCCGCAGAAGTTGGCTTAGATAGCTGAGTAATTGTCTCTGGGCTTAGAGATTGGACGTACTGCCACAGCAAGTTACCAGCTTCCGACTCGCCATCAAAAAATTCTGAGGTTTGATTGGATACGTTGCTCACCTTATACCTCCATTTGAGCTGTAGCTCCCACATTTTGAGCAAAAGGGGAGCTGCTTACAATATCTATGATCCAGTTGAGTGTTGTAGTCTTATGCAAACTAATGTAACAGGCTGATGCTGATGTTGAAGTTGGTGAAACCGAACCCAGAATAGCGGATTGTATCACCTATATCGAGAACTGGGAAAGTCCCTACTGCTATTCCTACATTTCTCTACTCCCTATCTAATTTGTTAGCTAGCCAAGTACTCATCCATGTCAGCTTTACGCTTGCGGAGTTTAGTTAAGGCTTCGCGCTCAATCTGTCGCACCCGTTCACGACTGATATTAAGTCGATCACCTATTTTGGCAAGAGTAAGCGCTTGTCCATCCATCAAACCAAACCGCAGCGCTAACACCTCCCGTTGCTGGGGCGTCAGCTCTGCCATCAGGCGCTCCAAATCCAAAGAAAGAGAAGACTGCATAACAAATTCTTCTGGTGAAGCACCAGTATCTTCCAACAGCTCTCCTAGTTCGGTATCTTGGTTATCTCCCACCCGCAAATCCAAAGACAGCGGCAGACGCGCCCGCTCTAAATACTCTCGCACCTGCTTGGGAGTTAATTCCAATTCCGTTGCTAACTCAGAAGCCGTAGGAGCGCGTCCCAATTGTTGAGACAACTGGCGCTGTGCCTTTTTAATTTTGTTCAGCTTTTCAGTGATGTGTATAGGTAGCCGAATCGTGCGACCTTTCTCAGCGATCGCGCGAGTAATGGCTTGACGAATCCACCAGTAGGCGTAAGTCGAAAATCGATAGCCCTTGGTGGGGTCAAACTTTTCCACCCCCCGCTGCATCCCGATGGTACCTTCCTGAATTAAATCAAGCAAATCTACATTTCGCTTGATGTACTTTTTGGCAACAGAAACCACCAAGCGCAAGTTTGCTTCCACCATCTTGCGCTTGGCAGTTTCACCAGCATTGATCACTTTTGTCAATTCGGCACTGTCTGATAGCCCCGTGGCTTTTACCCACTCATCAAGTGTCGGTTCTCGATCTAACTGCGCGGCAAGATACTCTCTCACCCCCTGTAAGGCAGTTGAGCGCTGCACCTGTTTGCCATACAATATTTCCTGCTCGTGGGTTAGCAATGGTACACGGCCAATTTCACGCAGGTAAGTACGCACGAGGTCAGTGGTGGTCTGAGCAGTCTTCATGGCGCTACGTCTTAGATTAATAGTGATCGGGTTGGCGGGACTAAATTGAGCAACATCTGTCTTCCTGATTGCTATGCAGTTACATCGGAAACGTCTTCACGTTGCTGAATCTCAACTTACTTAATATTAAATATTGTAACATTTATGATTATGTCTACTACCTCCTTTGCTTTAATTCCAGAGGAGTTTTAGTTAGAACGAGCGTTACTTATTTAGTACATAATATCCAGGAATCGGTTTAACGAATGCATCCTGGAAAACAAAAGGCAGCAATTTTTTTATTCTTTGCAGCCTTAAACAATTATTTAATTTTTCATCGCATCTCCCAGTTTTCTGAGATTGAATAACGAAATTTTTGCAGCTTGCTGTTTTCTATTGAGTTGTGCAAGTAACAACATTAAATTGAATCCTACGCAAATAGCAGTTGTTTGCAAGTAGAAATATGGAGTCGATTTATTCAGCCTTAGTAGTACGCACTCGTATAAATACTTTTATAGCTCATCCTGAGAAGCCACGCCTCCGTAGAAATACGCAAGTAGCAACAGGGAAGTCTTTCTTCACTTCTTACCTGCTTTTGATGTAATCTTGAATTGCTTTGACATCCAAGGGTTGGGATTGCAGAGAGCGGATGGCGGCGACAGTAGCTTTGGCACCAGCAATCGTAGTGATAATGGGGATTTTGTAAGTCAGGGCTGAGCGGCGAATCAGGCGACCATCAGTCTGAGCTTCTCCACCGGAGGGCGTATTGATAATCAATTGAATTTTCTGGTTTTTAATCGCATCCAAGACGTTCGGACGACCTTCATGAAGTTTGAGAACCAAATCAACATTTAAGCCATTCTCCTGGAGGACACGGCGAGTACCGGTTGTCGCCATAACTTGAAACCCCAAATCAATCAAGTCTTTAACCACAGTCACAACCGGGACTTTATCACGCTCACTCATCGACACAAACACAGTCCCACCGAGAGGTAATACCTCACCCGCACCCAATTCCCCCTTGGCAAAAGCGCGTCCAAAGTCACTATCAATCCCCATCACTTCCCCAGTAGAGCGCATCTCTGGTCCCAAAATTGTGTCCGTACCAGGAAACTTCTTAAACGGCAGCACCGCTTCCTTGACAGCAATGTGTTGCGGAATAAATTCTTCGGTAAACCCTAACTCCTCCAAAGTGGCACCCGCCATAATTAAGGACGCCAGTTTCGCCAGTGGCACGCCGGTTGCCTTAGAAACGAAAGGCACAGTCCGCGAAGCACGGGGATTAGCTTCCAGAATGTACACCTCCGGGGAATAGCCCCCAGCGCCGACAACCGCAAACTGAATATTCATCAACCCCACCACCTTCAGCGCCTGAGCTAGCCTTGCTGTCCACGAGCGAATTTTCTCCAACACAATCGGTGACAACGAGATCGTCGGTAACGAGCAAGCCGAGTCACCCGAGTGAATTCCCGCTTGTTCAATGTGTTCCATAATCCCGCCAATCACGACCATTCCTGTGTGGTCAGCGATGGCATCCACATCGACTTCAATCGCATTTTCCAAAAACTTATCAATCAAAATCGGATGCTCCGGCTCCACCAAGACCGCATACATCATGTAGCGCTCCAACTCCGCATCCGAATAGACAATTTCCATCGCCCGTCCCCCCAACACATAGCTGGGACGCACCACCACCGGATATTTAATCCGCTGTGCCACAACTAGTGCTTCCGGGTAACTGCGGGCAATGCCATTCTGCGGCTGGGCAATCGAGAGAGCGTGCAAGATTTTTTCAAAGCGCTCACGATCTTCAGCAATATCAATCGAATCCGGCGACGTCCCCCAAATTTTAGTCACATCAAATTTCTCTGTGTCTGTGCGGTTTAAAACCTCCTGTAACGGCATTGCCAACTTCAGCGGCGTTTGACCACCAAACTGTACAATCACACCCACTGGCTTTTCCACCTCAATAATATTCAGCACATCTTCCAACGTCAAAGGCTCAAAATAAAGCCGGTCCGACGTGTCATAATCCGTTGATACCGTTTCCGGGTTAGAGTTGACCATAATCGTCTCAAACCCCTGTTCTCTCAGGGCATAACTCGCATGACAACAACAATAGTCAAACTCAATTCCCTGCCCAATCCGGTTCGGACCACCACCCAGAATCATCACCTTCTGTTTTGCTGATTGTCTTACCTCCGATTCGCCTTCGTAGGTGGAGTAGTGATAGGGAGTATTCGCTTCAAATTCCGCCGCGCAGGTGTCCACAGTTTTGTAAACCGGCGTCACACCCAGTTGTTGGCGATATGCCCGCACTTGCTCTTCACTTGTCTTGGTGGCAAAGGCAATCTGGCGATCGCTAAAGCCTTCACTTTTTACCGCATATAGTTGCTCTTTTGTCAAGTTCTGCAACGGCGTCCGCTTCAGGAACTTTTCCGTTTCCAGCAGTGTGTGCATTTTATCCAGGAACCAGGGGTCAATTCCTGTGAGTTCTTTGATTTCCTCTATACTCATCCCCAGCAGCATGGCGTGACGCACCGCGAATATCCGCTCTGGATTCGGAGTCCGCAACTGGGGGCGAATTTGCTCTCCACTGGGTAGTTTTTCTGGTCTATCACAACCCCAACCAGCACGACCGGTTTCCAAGCTCCTTAAGGCTTTTTGGAACGATTCGTTGAATGTCCGTCCGATTGCCATTGCTTCCCCGACTGACTTCATTTGCGTTGTCAGCACTGGTTCTGAGCCAGGGAACTTTTCAAATGCAAACCGGGGGATTTTGGTGACTACATAATCAATTGTCGGTTCAAACGATGCTGGTGTTTTCTTGGTGATGTCGTTTTTTATTTCATCCAGCGTCAACCCCACTGCTAGTTTGGCGGCTATTTTGGCGATCGCGAACCCTGTTGCTTTCGATGCCAGAGCCGAACTGCGGGAGACGCGGGGGTTCATTTCTATGACGATAAACTCGCCGTTGACTGGATTTACCGCAAACTGGATATTCGACCCGCCGGTTTCTACTCCAATTTCACGGATAATTTTAATTGCCGCATCTCGCAGCCGCTGGTATTCTTTATCTGTGAGTGTTTGGGCTGGGGCGACAGTGATTGAGTCCCCGGTGTGGATGCCCATCGGGTCAATGTTTTCGATCGAGCAGATAATCACGACGTTATCTGCTAAGTCGCGCATTACTTCGAGTTCGTATTCTTTCCAGCCGAGCAGTGATTTATCTATCAGGATTTGCGATACTGGGCTGGCATCGATCCCCACTTGGGCCATTTCCACAAATTCTTCTTGATTGTAGGCGATGCCGCCGCCACTGCCGCCCATTGTGAAGGCGGGGCGAATTATTAGTGGGTATGAGCCAATTTCTTGGGCGATTTCCTTGGCTTCATCGACGTTACAGGCTGTGCCGCAAGGACACACCGCAACATCTATGCGCTCCATTGCTTCTTTAAACAGTTGCCGATCTTCGGCTTTTTCAATTGCCTCTAGCTTGGCTCCGATTAATTCTACGCCGTACTTTTCTAATGCGCCATTTTTTGCTAGTGCTACGGCGATATTGAGTGCTGTTTGCCCTCCCATTGTTGGCAGCAGGGCTGAGGGGCGTTCTTTAGCGATCACTTTTTCCACCATTTCTGGTGTCAACGGCTCAATGTAGGTGCGGTCCGCTGTTTCTGGATCGGTCATGATCGTCGCTGGGTTTGAGTTGACGAGCACTACCGAATACCCTTCTTCTCGGAGCGCAATACATGCTTGCGTCCCTGAGTAGTCAAACTCGCAGGCTTGTCCGATCACTATTGGACCTGAGCCTAGTAGCAAAATCTTGCGGATGTCTTCGCGCCGGGGCATAGTCGTTTCGGATTACAAGTGTTCAAATCCTGACCATTTTAAGTGGCAATGCCAGTAATGGTTATCGTTTATTTATTTAGTTTTTCAAGGTTTCATGACTGAATTAGGGGCTAGGGGAAGAGGACAAGGAGAGGGGGAGACTAGGGGACAAGGGGAAGAAGAATAAACCGGAATTGTCCACACGGTCTCAATCATGACGATTTATTCATGGGTTTCTCCCCTAGTCCCCTAGTCCCCTTGTCCCCAAGTCTCCTTGTCCCCTTTTAATGAGCCGCCCCATTATTAGCAGCCACGACGAAACCTAGTGTCAGACTGTCGTGGGTAAGGAAATGATCTAGATGGAAAGCCCGCTCTTCAGTTTTGAGGAGAATTGTTTCGTACAAATACCGCGTAGCGCGATCGCCCAGACTTTCTGCTTGTGCTGCTTGACGACGAATCAGGCTGATAATCGCTTGCTCTGCTGCCAAATCATGTTCCACCATTGGGCGATTGGCATAGACACCATCCTGTTCTTGCTCAAAGCAACACAATTCCGCTAATTTGCTCAAGCTAGCTACTGGCACACCGCCCAGTCCATCTAAACGCTCTCCGATTTCATGGACGTGTTCCTGAACTTGTGCGTAGCTCTCGCTAAAGAACTGATGCAGCTGGTAAAATTCTGCACCTTCAACAACAAAATGATGCTTTTGGTATTGCAAGTACAGTGCCTGGAAACTGGCTAAGGCGACGTTAAGTCCTTCACAAACTGGTGCGGTTACAGTTTGGTCCAGCAGTACTGGATTGTTATAAACCTGACCAAAGTTGCGTAATAAGGTTTGAGTTTCAGACATATTTCTCCTCTTTTGCCGATTGTAGTGCTAATTACTCAATTTCACGTATTTTAACATTTTGACTTTAAGCGTAATAATTGCAATTGCCTACGGCACCTTGGCGCTTTAACTTCGTTAACCTACCTACGGCAAAGGCAAACCCATACGCTAACAGCGCTCCCGCTGCCTTTGAACTAATAAAGCTTGCGTTATCCCCGATTACAGGTTATTTTTTAAAAGTTGTATTGAGAATTCTTCCTAGTTACTGTAGTCTATCTGTAAAGGCTGCACTCTTAACAACTGCAAACTGATGGGAGTAAAGCTGCGGCGACTACTGGGAGTTTATTGCATCTTTGGAGGTTATTGTCTTGACATTGAGTCGAAAACCATTGATCAGCGAGATGGTCGAGGTGAACTGGGCAGATCGGTGGCAAGTGTATCAACGCTTGCAGGAGCTAGACATTACTTGCTGGTGTGCCACTAACCAGCTATTGAGGGTTGAGATTGCAGATGTCGCAGCAGCGATTCAACTTTGGAGTGTTGTTAGGCAGCTAACAGCGCCTCGCCAAGACTTAGTGTGCGCTCTTGAGCGCTGCTGGGGCAGAACCGCGCTTGATCACTGGTCATAGTCAAAAATTGATAGATAACAAAAAATGAGTAAATTTAATAGCAAAATATCAGAATTCAGCCTTGAGGGACGGTTCCTCGGTTTTGTGTTTAAAGATGGCTACATCAAATATTTGCAGCTGGGGACTTCAGAAGGCGAATGTTGCATTAAATTATCCAAAAATTTACGGGCTGGCTTCAAACTGCGCTTGATACCGGGTGATTGGCTTCAGATTGTGGGTGAAAAAAAGCTCGATCTGAAAACCGGCAAGCTCAAACTGAAAGCTGAGCAAGTGATACCCGTTGCTCCTACCCTCATCGAACCCGTCCCAGTTAAGGCAACACCCGTCAAAAGCAAAGTCTGTATTTTGGTGTGTCAAAAGTCAGATTGCATGAAGCGCGGTGGCAAAGCAATTTGTCAGGCAATAGATGCGGCTTTAAGCGATCGCGGCTTAGAAGACGAAGTGACTATTAAAGGAACTGGCTGCATGAAAAACTGCAAAGCAGGGCCAAATTTAGTGATGCCAGACAAAACCCGCTACAGCCGAATTCAATCTGCACAAATTCCTGCACTTATGGATAAACATTTGGTTGCTGAAAGTGTGGAGGAGAGGACAGCCTCATCACTCTTAAATAAGAAGAATTAACAATAAATTTATTTTCGTTACTTATGCAGTATTTTTTGCAAGTTCTTTGCAAGAGTAAAACAAGAACACTACGTAAAAGTCCCAGACACCGGGTTCTTGTGCGAAATTAACTTGTTTTGCTTTTTTGATAGTTGACTTTGTCTGCTAGGAAAAAACAATTTTGTGAATTCAAGCATAATGCGAAATCTTCTTAGCTGAATGGGTAGGTTACATGGTATTTATTTAAATGGAAAGTTAAAGGTCTTGAGAACTCTTATCTATAAAAGAGAAGGTTAATAATTTGGTGTCAATTCAATCAGGGAAAATCTCAGCAGCATTTGCGGCTTTGCTTTTGAGCTGGGGTGTCGGACTAGCTGGCGAGGCGGCGGCGCAAACGCTGACGATCTACTCAGGGCGGGAAGAGAAATTGATCGGCCCTATCATTGAAAAAGCAGAGAAAGATTTAGGGATGGATATTGAGGTGCGCTATGGCGATACAGCTGAGTTAGCGATCGCTCTCCTCGAAGAAGGCAAAAATAGCCGCGCCGATTTGTTTTTTGGTCAAGATGCTGGTGCCTTAGGAGCCTTAGCCAAAGAAAAACACACGCTCAGTATCCCAAACCAGTTGTTAACAAAAGTAGACCAGCGTTTTCGCTCTTCCACCGGTCAATGGATTGGCATTTCTGGACGCGCTCGCGTGATTGACTACAACACAGGGCTAGTCAAACCCAGTGAGCTACCTACCTCCGTATTTCAACTGACCGATCCAAAGTGGCAAGGTAAAGTGGGTTGGGCTCCAAGTAATGGTTCCTTCCAGTCTTTTGTGACTGCCATGAGGCTCTTAGAGGGAGACCAAAAAACCCTGGAGTGGTTGAAGGCAATGAAAGCCAACGGAGCGAAGGATTATGGTAAAAATGCAGCGATTGTAGAGGCTTTGAGTAAGGGAGAAATTGCCCTGGGGCTGGTTAACAACTACTACCTCTATCGGTTTACCAAAGATAATCCCAGCTTTCCTGTCGCTCACCACTACACGCGTGGAGATGCTGGATCGATGGTTAATGTAGCGGGTGTAGCGATTCTTAATACAACCGATCAAAAAAGTGATGCTGAGAAGTTTGTCGCATATCTGCTTAAGCCAGAGGTTCAAACTTACTTTGCCGAAGAGACTAAAGAATATCCCCTGGTACAAGGCATCTCGGCATCACAAAAACAAATTCCCCTAAGCCAGCTAAATCCCCCTCAGATTGACCTGAGTAAGCTATCTGACTTAGAGGGAACACTTTCGTTACTTCAGCAAGCGGGCGTGTTGTAACCAAGGCTCCTGAAACGTGAAACCTTTTTGATGGTGAATTCCTATAAGCCTCCGCTGTTTCTCGTCGTCACGGCTGCACTGACAGCTATAGCGATTGCCATGCCCTTGACTTATTTGGTCATTCGTACGGCTGGCGTCGGCGGGGAACAACTGTTGGCTCTGGTATCGCGTCCGCGCACGGTGGCAGTGCTACTCAACAGTGCGGGGATGGCGGCGGCAGTCACTTTCTTTTCGGCGTTGATTGCTGTACCGTTGGCGTTTTTAACCACGCGCACAGATTTACCCTGGCGTCGATTTTGGCTGCTCGTTACAACTTTACCTCTCGCAGTCAGAAAAACCAGCACCGCTCCACTCAATACACCTGGACGCACCAGAGGCAGAGTAATCTGTTTCATAGTCTGCCACGGTGTTCTGCCTAAGCTACGAGCAGATTCTTCCAGTTGCGGATTCACTTGGAGTAGCGAACTTTGCACCGTTCCCACAGACTGAGGCAGAAATAACACTAAATATGCAAACACCAGCATAGGTAAAGTTTGATACACCCAAGGCAAATAATTTGCTCCCAAAAACACTAGTGATAGGGCCACCACAATCCCCGGCAAGCCAAAGCCAATGTATGTACAGCGTTCAATCGTTGTGGTGATGCGACTGGGAAAACGCACTGACAAAATCGCCACCGGCAAAGCACATAAAGTGGCAACTACTGCTGCCAGTCCCGCCGCCCAAATCGAGTGAAGTGCCGCTTGCATTACCTCTTGCAGGGGGGCATTACCATACACGCCGCCGATTTTCAATCCCCGTACAAGCCAAAAGAGAGTGACACCGATCGGTAACACTAAACTCAAGCCAATTACGGCAACGCAGAACAAGAGCGCAGGCCATTTCCAGTGACCCAGTTTAACTGGCTGGAGAGAACGTCGGGACGTTGAGCCACGGCTGTAGTAAGCAGCACGCGATCGCGCTTTGTACTCCAGCCACAAAATCATCAGCACCAAAACCACCAGCATCAAAGCCAGTGCTGCCGCCAAATTACGGTTAAAACTAGACTTGTATTGCAGGAAAATCACCCGTGTAAACGCATCAAACCGCATTAACGAAGGCGTTCCAAAATCCCGCAGGGCGTACAGTGCCACCAGCAAACCCCCCGCCACTAACGACGGGCGTAGCTGAGGCAGAATTACCCGAAAAAAGGTAGAACTGGAACTATGCCCTAAACTCCGGGCAGCCTCTTCGATCGTTGGGTCAATTCCTTGCAGCCCAGCTCTGACACTGAGCAGAAGATAAGGATAGGTAAACAGCGTGATTGCGAGAATTGTTCCCGGCCAACCGTAAATTTCCGGTAACTCCTGCACCCCCAGCGGTTCTAGCAACAACTGCAACAAGCTACCCCGTGGTCCCAAGGCAGCGATCAAGGCAAAACTGCCCACATAACTAGGAACTGCTAGAGGTAAAGTTGTAACGAGCAGCCAAAATCGACGCCAGGGTAAATCTGTGCGCGTGGTTAAAAACGCCAACGGTACA
>QQTW01001030.1_pt1 | contig 18949 bp, 11 predicted proteins | sample 1904831 | NCBI WGS metagenome assembly QQTW01 (sample SAMN09435610, study PRJNA476489) | Subsurface metagenome, whole genome shotgun sequencing project. | reverse complement strand
GTCTTGAGCTGGCTGTCTTGAGCTGGCTGTCTTGAGCTGGCTGTCTTGAGCTGGCTGTCTTGAGCTGGCTGTCTTGAGCTGGCTGTCTTGCTGGTCGTCTTGAGCATGAGCTTGGCAATACGCATCGCGCTTTATTGCCTACAATAATGTAAATAAATCGCTACATCTTCTGTATGTACTTGGCGTTTGCAATACGAGAGCTTGAGCCTGTCGTTGCTCCAAGACAAGCTGCTTTTGCGAGAGCGCGGTCAGAGTTCGCCCTCGGGTGACAGTTGGCCATGTTCGACGATCCTGTGAGCTAAGCTTCACATCTTACTGTAAGGTAAACTCCTCCTATTTGACGTCCTCAACAATTGCGGTTCGTCAGGACTCTGAAGCCAGTGTGAAACCTTGGGTATACTCATTGCAGCAGACTGGGTATGTAACCGGCACGGGACCGGCCAGGAATTCATATATGTAGATCAACTTACCAAGGCATGCGTATTATGAGAGCGCGGTAGCTGGAATGAACTGACCTTATATTGCCTTTTCTTCTCCCCCCATATGGGTAGGTCTATCCTACGGTATCTTAAACTTAGTGAAACACGAACGGATACCACGCGATCGTCGTAAAGAGCGAGCGTGCAAGTGAAATAAGATTTCTACCGTAAATATAAATTTTCCTTGACCCCTAGCCTCTGCATACCCTCCCGTGCCTCCCTAATCTACTCCCCTTTGATCAACTTCTTCAAGTCGACACTTCCCCATGACAGTTCATCTCAAATTCTTCATAGATCAACATCTTCGGCTCTCCTTCGAATGGCGGATAAATCCACGAGCATGGTATCGAATTGGGAAGCTCCTGGCTGAGGCGCTAGCTATAGGTTTCTCACCCGAAGAAGAAAGACTAGTATTGCGTCAAAATCGGACTGGCTGCCTAGGTAGTTGTTATCAAACGCACTCTTAGACTGATAATAATATCCTTTCACATCGCAACCCTCTCTCGAAGAATGATTACTAAAATTAAAGAAGGGGTGGCAGGATCTCTTATTAAGCTTGTATGGCCAGCGAGTTTAAAAAGAGCCGCCGAGTTCGCACCAAGTCGAATCCATCCTCGAGTATAAACTTCACCACCTAGGTATACACTTATAAGACGCCACGTCAAGCCCGCGAGGAAGGGATGGTAAGCTTCGCTTCATGCCCTAGACAGCGTTTGTGCCTGGCTTCAGGATATTTACTAAGGAATTGAAAGATGAAAGTGCGGTGAGACTTAGAGAACAAAGCTCGGCATCAGTTTTTTCAGACCTCGGGCACACGATACATCGACGAGCCAGCAATTTACGAGAATATAAAGAATCAAAGCCACAGTTTGAATTCTAAGAACGGGGAAAATTAGCCTCATTTCACTTTCGCAACCAAGAGGTAAGCGAGATGTCGGAAACAGAAATACGTGTGCAGCGGATAGAAACAATGCGAAATCTCACGTCTGCGCGCAGCGCCCGTCACAGGATGACGGGTTGAAGGATCGTATCAAGAAGCATCTAAGGAATTAGAACTAGGTGGAAGAGCCTTACTGTCTCTACCCCTGCTGTGAGGAGAAACCCGTCTCGATTTTACAAATCAAGAATTATGCTACTCATCACTCAACTTGAGTCGCTTGCGAATTAAACCCCCGGCGGTCCCGCGTTCCCGATCCCCCCAGTCCTTGCATTTTCAATGATTTCGAAAAGCCGCCTTCCAACGCGCATCTGGAGTGCTGGGGGTGACGTGTCCAACTTTGCAAGGAACGACTCCATATCACAGATTGGTTTGGCAATTCGCTCCTGCTCGAAGTCTTGCTGCTGGGTGTAGGCGATTTCATCGAGAAGTTCAGCATCATGTCCCTCTACACCGACGAGGACTTCAACCCAGCTGCGTAAGCAACCACTGAACTCTCCGGCTTCTTCTGCACTCTCTCTCGCTTCTGCCACCGTGAATTTGTGCGCCGCGTGATTCCGGGCGGCCACCGGGTTTTGGGGCGTGGGGTTAATGGCGTGGAGCATTCGCTCAAACTTTGCCTCGTCGAGGCTAGGCAAACTCTGTCGGACCCTGGCAAAGAGTTTATCGTACTTCTTGCAAATGCTGCGAAATTTGTCGATCTTGGTCATTTGAGAGGCAGCGCTATGACCGAGGAAAGTGTAGACCGCGCTCACCACTTCGCCGTTGCATATTGTTCGTTGAAAGGTACGGAGTCGCGTAACCTTGGCCTGCATCTCAATGACGTGTGCCTGCATGGTGCCGAGTCGTTCTTTCGTCTCGGCGAGGTTCGTCTGGGTTTCACTGAGACTCTGCGGCATATCAGGCTCGAGATCAAAGCATGCAAGATCAGCGAACGTACCTTTTCAATACTGCTGAGTCGCTCCAGAACGCTTTTGACATCTCGCATTTTGTCAAGTGTGCCTACCGAAAGAACACGCACCCGCTTTCGCGAGATCGGGGACTGAGTTTCGACAGATCCTTGATGAGTGAGACTAAAGACTCGCTTCTGAGCGATCGACCCGGCCTCTGGAGTGCTAGAAGCGTTTAAGGTGAGGTACGTCCTGTATTCTCTGGGAGGCGTTACTGGTTCGAGTGAGAGGGGACTGCTGGGAGGAGAACGGTATTTGTACCGGTAGACATGGTGAGAAACAATGTCTGAGCTATTCATCAAAGCAATGCTCTCTTCTTGTGCGTGTGGGAGATGATGAGGGAAAGGGATTTTGTTCAAGTGAGCCATGGTTCCCGGTCTGAGAGCGCCCGGAGGGCAAAGAAAGTGAAGGAACCAATTCTGGAAGCCACGAGCCAATATGTATGACAACCCTCATGCTCAGGTAGCTAGCGGCTGAAGCCATGAGCGAACGAGACCAGGCGGAAGCCATGACTTATTGAGGATTACACATACACATATGGGACCTTAGAATTAGTAAACATAAGAGTTCGATAAGCGGCAAGCGATAGTGCTAGGCCATGCCAGCGCATGGGATAAACACGAACATGCATCCCGGGGTTTACGGAGAGTGTTGGCGACTTAAACATTCTCGTTCTGGACCTATATAGTCTGAAAGCTTAGTTAGGAAGAATTATTACAATCCTATGATTTAGATGTGGCTTCATGTTGAAAAGATTGTCATTCCATGGTACCTAGTGTGTCTTGAAGGAAGAATCCATCACCGTCCTATCATAGTCTGTGGCTTCATCTCCGAGACGTTGTCATTCTAAGGTTCCTGATGATTAACCATAGTAATAGCTTAAACTGAAGATATTCATCTTAGCTAATGTAAAACCCCGCCGTTCACAATAAAAGATAAGAGAATCGCGCGAATCGCGCTTACCCAGCTTGGCTTTATATCCTGTTATGGACATGTTCCCATCATCTCTTTGGTTCTTCCTTCTTGGGCTCAGGTTTTGGAGTTGGTAGCTTAAACTAAAGGTTTCGTATTAGCTCACAAAAGAGACACGGTTCTTGATAAAAGATAGGAGAATCGAGCTCACCTGGCTTGGCTTCATATCCTGTCCTGGACCGACCTGTTCCCATTGTGAAGATCCCTCGAAGTTTCTGAATGCTTGTGTCATCTCGAGGGGCTCGACTATGACCCGCTTTAACTCCTCGTCATATCGTATCTCTGTATAGCCGGTCATGGGGAAGTCCTTGCGCAGAGGATGGCCGTCGAAGCCATAATCGGTCATGATCCTTCGCAAGTCGGGATGTCCGACGAAGAAGACTCCGAAGAGGTCGTAGACCTCACGCTCATACCAATTGGCACCATCGTACAGATTGGTGATGCTCGGGATCGGCGTCGCCTCGTCCGCATAGGTCTTGACCCGGATCCGAGCATTGTGCCGGATGCTGAGTAGGTTGTAGACGACTTCGAATCGCTGGTCCCGGGTGGGGTAGTCGACCGCGGTGATGTCGCTGACCTGGGTGAACTCGGCAGCGGTATGACATTTGAGGAACGAGATGACCGGGATGACGGCGGAGGGCGCGATGTAGATTGTCAATTCGTCTTTCCAGACCGAGAATCTGCGCGAAGCCGTCAATGTGGGCACCCAAGGAGCGGGACTCAGGCGTGATCGTACTGTTGGATGTACTTCGGCAAGCAGGAAAGGAGATACTGGCCGTAATTGTGAAGGGACTGGCCCTTTTCAACGTATCTGTCGGCAGGGTTGACAATTGGGGCATGAATGGAGCCGTGAGGGTTACGGTGAGCATGCTAGGACCCAGTCAGCCATGGAGCCTTGGGCGTGTGAGTGAGAGCTCACTCTCAAGTTGGGTATGCTGGGAGGTTCTGAGGCAAGCTCCTTTGCCCGGAAAGCGAAGACGGCGAAGCTCCTGCCGGCGTGGTTTCCAAGCCGCCCAACACCACTCACTGTCCAGCGAGCTAATTGTCTCTGCCTCGAAAGCATGCTTGGCGGCTTAGTGCCTCTTCCACTCTACGTGGTGGGGTGAAAGCTCGAATGCTGTTGCAGATCAGTCAGTCTCGGTCGGGTGAAGATAAGGAACGAGCCGTAGCATCGACTGACACGTGTATATAGCGCATACAGACCACCGGAGCAGAGCATTGATGAGTGCCTAGCTTCTTGCCAGCTTCGTTCTGACGCAGGCCGCAGGTGACGATGATTTGAAGTGTACTGAGGACGTAGTATGCGTGGTACTAATTGCTCGCAATTAATTCATGGGTGTGCTAGTACTCCCGTAGTTGGGTAGCGCAAGATACGGACTACATAGTGTATATCAAGTGTATCTGTACTCTCAGCGTATCGCAAAATGCTCCGTTACTGTACCATAACGAGGTACAGAGTACTTGTAGCGTCTCTGCAGTGGCAATATATGGTCTAACTGTACTTGGTATGGTGCACGGCCTTCTCTTTCACCCCAGCATGAGCCCGTCTTGCTAATCCTCACAGTCTTTACACCCGCTGTACACGACAAACTCAACTCATCCCATCCTCGTCGCTGCTTATCTGGAGGCCTCCAAAACTCACGATGGAAGACCAGTTAATTTACGAAGTCGAATGTCCCCTCTGTATCGAGCCGCTTGATGTTCAAGATCTTGCGTGCAAGTTCTGTCCCTGCGGGTACAAGGTACGTGCTCAACTTCATCTGTCAATCAACGCCGGCCTGACTTGCTCTAGGTTTGCAGCTTCTGCTGGTGAGATTCCAAGCCATCATTCAAGTCCACATGATCCTTAACGTAGAAAGGAACAACATCAAAACAACGATGAATGGGCTGTGCCCGGCGTGCCGAAGACCTTACGATGACAAGAACATTGAATGGAAGGCAGTCAGTCCTGAAGAGTAGGCGTTCCCTCGCGTCTCATGAGAGTGGACTCTAAAGCATGGCGCAGGATGGCAAGCTACAAGGCCGACTTAGCTCAACAGGCGAAGAAGAAGGCAGCAGCCCGTCAGAAGGAGGCCCAGAAACGGGAGGCAGATTCGCTGAACCGCAAACATCTGGCAGGTCTCAGAGTGGTGCAGAAGAATCTGGTCTATGTTACAGGACTCAGCCCTACAGTACGGGAAGACCAGCTCCTCCAGACGCTCCGAGGCGATCAGTATTTTGGACAGTACGGCAAGATCGTTAAGATTGTGGTAAGCAAAGCAAGAGATTCATCGACATCGAACAAGTCAGTCGGGGTCTACGTGACCTTTCTGCGGAAACAGGACGCAGCGAGCTGCATCGCTGCCGTTGATGGCTCGCAGAATGGCGAAAGAACGCTCAGGTGAGCATCTCCTCACAAAGCAAGCGACAATGTCTGAGACCGTTGCAGGGCTCAGTATGGCACCACCAAGTACTGCTCCGCGTATTTACGAGGCGAGACTTGCAGCAACAGGAACTGCATGTTTCTGCACGAACCTGGCGAGGATAATGAGAGCTTCACGCGCCAAGACCTATCGTCCATGAACGCAATCTCATCTCAGCAGCCCCCTCTTGCGCAATTGTCCTCCAACACAACCCTCCGCCCGCAGGTGACACCGCAACATGCAGCAGCTGCAGCCCAGTCTATGCATCGGCAGGAGAGCAAGGATGGTCGCTGTAGTCCGACGGATAGTATCGGAGACGGTCCCGCTTTGCCTTCGGCCGCCAATTGGGGGAGCAAACTGGCACACTTACAGGCGCAGCAAGAGCGAGGCGGCAGTCGGGCAGCCAGCGTCTCCGCCTCCAGCCCGATAGTTGCGACCGCTACGGGAGTCTCGAGGGCGACCGATGAAGGAAGACTCGTCCCGGAATCGGTTGATGTTGTCACAAACGACGAAGACGCACCCAAACCGGAGCACGAAGGTTTCAACGACAGTACCCATGAGTCGAATGGGCTGAACCAACCGAGTCATCCGAGTCCAAGCCAAAGTAGGATACCGTTCTTGGATGGATTGCTGCGAGCTGTCATCAGCCCTGAGTTTAGATTCACCTTCTCGGCACAGTCTATTGGGCCAGCTGAGTTTGTTGTTCTCGAAAGATTCCCCTCCTTATTTGACTCCCATGGTGGTGCGAAGCGAAGATTAGCACGTATGAGAGAAGTCGAGGAGCACCATCATCCTGAAGCGATGGTCGACGTGCATACCACTCGCGTCCAAGATACAGGGGAGGGTCCGGAAGGGGGCAGCCTCCAACTAGGGGGCGAACCGGAAGAGATGCAAGATGCAGCCCCAATCACCCAGGGTCAACAACACGTTATTCAACCGCCAACACGGCACATCTTGCCGAACCCGGGGCCTGGATCAGGATCAGGCAGCGGTTACCCCATGTCGAATGAGTTTGGCAATCTTGGCATCACTGGGCCTCGCGCCACTCCCCTCCAACAGCAGCAATACCTCTTGCAGCAGTTCAAGTCCACTACCCCTCCGTCGCATCTGTTCGGCTCAGCGCCGGTGGGACAGCCACAAGCCTTCCAAGCGCCTCCATTACTGCTACACACGAATCAAATCATCTCAAATTCTGGACATACCAGGCAAATGTCACGTTTCACATTCGCTAACGACACCTCCTCGGCGTCAGCTTCGGTGAAACCGGTTGCCAATGCCAAATTGATGAGCCAGCAATCCTCCATGATGCCTCAAAGCAACAATCACCATAGCTCTTCATCGCAGCAGCCTCAGCTAGGATCACAGTTTTACAGCAGCAGCGTTCAAGGGCCACCCCCGGGACTCAAGACGAGCGGCACTCCTCCCGTCAGCGGAGGTGGAATGTTCGGTCAGGGACATGGATTTGCGACTGGCGGTCTTGGTTACGGCGCCAACGCCGCCGGAAGGAGTGGTAACGAAGACATTATGCGGGAGCTGCTTCGAGGCCGTAGTGGCAATCCCGGCGTCGCCCAAGTGCCCGATGCTGCAAAGCGTGAGTCCAATTTTCCTACCCTTCTTCACAACAGTTCTCCGACCTCCACCCTAGCCCCTGCTCTTGGTCTTCTCAGCTTCCCTTATGGCTCTCAATCTGGTATGTTCCAGGATTCTGGTCCGCAAAAGCAGAAGAGAAAGGGGAAGAAGCACAGACATGCTAACACTTCCTCCTCCGGAGGAGGTGGTGTAGTTGATGTTGCAGACCCGAGTATTTTGCAGGCTAGAATACATCAAGGCGGCAATGCCAATGGGCAGGGACTCTACTCTGGCCACGGCCAAGGTGGGTTCACTTCAATGTACGGTGGCAGTTTTGGTCGATGGTGAAAAACTGCAACTGCTTCTTGGTTGTTTCCTTACCGGGCTGTGGTGTATCATGAGCTCTGTATGAGCCCTTCTCAAAGTGCAGCGTTCAAGCTACTCTGCTCATTTTCCAGATGTGCGTCGGCACATACTCTGCATACCTATCCTCACAGATACCATGGGCGTTGCGAATGCTTTTGATCTCTATTGTGGATTCAGCGATTTGCGCCTGTACTCGCTCGAGGTCGGTTTTCATTCCATGACATCCTGCTTGTATCACAACCTTGAGACGCGGGGAGTGGTTGCCTGGCGATCTGGGTAACGGAAGGCTGCCTTCCGGTTTCTCCTCAGTGAGCAGTGTACGTAATCTCCCCGTTTCAACCGTGCATCGGATGCGGCCAACTTGGCTCATGCCGTCAAAGCAGACTGCCTCGGTTGCCGATGTTTCCTGGCTGTGACTGAAGCAACTGTCGAAGGATTGCTCTGCCCTGCCTATGGCGATTTTCGGGCAACGTTTTCCCATGCCCCCCAGCTCAACTGTTGTTTTCGTGACGTTCTTACCTGTTGCCTTGTGATTGGCCGTCCTGGTACTTTCGAGACTGACTTGCAGTTCTCTCCAGGTGAAGATATTCTACTGTCTCAGGACACCCCTCGAAAATCGGCAGAGACTGGTCCTTTGAACACATCACCGTCGCCCAGCGACGAGAATGAGCGCCAGAGCGATGAGCCTGCACACAAATCGCCCGTGCTGCCGGGGCTTGCAGCTTCGCAGTCACGGAATCTTGCATCCGCGGGAGAAGATGTCAAGTCGAGCCTCGAACACTCGGCATCACGCCCACACATAGCTATAAAGCCAGCCATACCTCGCCTACTTGCAAGCGCCACCCACGATGGGAGCGGCTCGCTGAAAAACAGTAGAAAGACAAGCCGACTACGGGCGCACATGCCGGACACAAAAGAGTCTACAGATGCAGATGTGTTTTATGTGGCTGAGTCAAGGGGAATCCACGACGGTACGCCTAAGCCTGCGGACATCCCGCCGAAAAGCCCGAGAAGATCACCCGACAACCCTCTCAAGCAAGCCTCAGGGTTCTCACCGGTCACCACGCTAAAGATGGCGGCTGTTCACACAGCATCTACGATTCCCATACAAACTCCGAATCAACAGGCTATTCAAGAACATTCACCACAAGGTGTGGAAATATCAGGGGTCACGGCTGAGACTCGGCCGGATCAGGTCTTTGACCAGGTTGGCGAGAGCAACGGCCTCCAACACTCAGCCAGTTCCGAACGGAGGCAAGGACCCAGTAAAAGACAGACACCTGGGAAGTTGGATACAGGTGCAAAAAGTTCGGCTCGGAACGATCATGAAGCGATTAGCAAAGTCCATACTCCGCCTGGCAGATCAGACATCGCTGCTCTCGGTGTCTCTCGTGCCGCGGATACTGCTGCCAGCACATCCCACTTTGCAACACCTACGGTCCCGGTTGGGTCACCAATCAAGCGGTCCACTCAGCCTCGGACCATAAGGGTAGTGTGTACTTCAAAGTCAGAGAATCACCTGCCGGGTGGGGTAACAAGCGTTGCTTCAACAGTTCCCCCTCCATCTTCATCAACGCGAGCTGCTTCCAGACAGCCTAGCATCACCTCCATTCACCAACCGGGCACTCCGGCAAGTGAGCCTGTATCGGACAATGCATCCATAACGTCAAGGTCAGTGTCGCGGGCCAACTCTCCACCACCCATCACCACAATGATCCCAGCGTCTTTCCGTTCGAAGACAAAGACGCAGCTCAAAAAGGATAAGCAAGGGCGGGCCAAGTCTTCAACGGAAGAAAACGAGCCAAAATTCGAGGGCGACATCAAGAGAGCAGACGAGACTGTACAGGGGCCTCTTCTGTCTCGTAAGAAGAAAGCGAAGAAGCTGACAAATGTCGCGGTGGCGTCTGACCAGGGTCAAAATCTTTTGCCGAGCCCGGCCGAAGGCGACCAGACGGAAGGCGTCTCCGAGCACTCGTCGAAGACAAAGCCTCCACCGAGCAGCGGATTGTATCCTGGAACAGCTACTGAAGGGAACGAAGCGCTAGGCTCACACAGGAGAATACCGATTACAGCGGCATCAGTCATCGCGGATGTTCAAGCTCGAAGCGAACGCAGCCTGGACTGCTTCGAGTTTTTCAAAGTCGTTGCGGGACTGAACTATCGGCATGAGATTACACATCTTGATCTGGTGAATCGGGATCGCAGTTTTCAATTTGGTGAAGAGGATGTCACGAAGCTGGATAAACATGAAACCATCCGCTTTGGTGGCGAAGATGATCGGCTCTCTTCACGTGGCATGATAACATCGACCGGAGCATACCTGCGTGGGCTTTCGAGGCACCAGGAAGATCGATTCCTTGAACTAGAAGAGCGCATCGCGGCAGACAGAGCGCCGACAAGGTTTCATTTTTTCAAAGATCCTTGTGTTGAGACAATGTTCCCCGCGGTCATTCCCTCGTCGGAAGCCTTAGACTTTAAGACAAGCGCTCTGTCTCCGAGTGGACCATATACAGACGAGGCTCAAGCCTACAACGATCAGTTTGTGCTGCCCGTCATACCGCAGATACCGAACCAAGGGAGCGACGTACTCAAAACGGGAACGCTTAGTTCCACCTTCAGGCTGCACGCTCTAGGAGACGCATTCCGCTCAGTATTTACGGCAGATGGGAACACAGTCAACCCAAACCTGACGGTGAACAAGGCGCAGCAGTCGCCTGCCGTGGCATCGCTCTTGAGTGTGGAAGAGGCCGAAACAGCCATGTTGAAATGCCGCAAGGAGACCGAAGCCCTGGAGAAGAGACTCAATGGTTTAATCAAGAAGAACAAACGATTAGTGTTCGGCTCTGGGCCTTAAAACGAGCTCAACTATGTATGTAGGAGTAGGAAGGAAGTCACTTTCCACTACTGCAGAGCATTGTTAATGTCGATATACGTTCAGACCCTTTACCTACTTACATAGGTAAGTAATCTTGACATGGGAGATCCTACAAGCTGTGACAGAAATGGGCAGTTCATTCCATGCCCTAACACCTTATTTGGGAACTCCTGTATTAGACAGCTGCAACCACCGTTCTGCATCGGAACGTCGACCAGGCGAGGTGAGTCACTCTGGCGATGCAGAAGCTGTGTCCCCACTACAGAAATTGGTTCGACAGCAGCCTCAGATCCATTCCCAAAGGGTTAGCCCACATGGGTGTGCGGCGTACGAATAAATCACTCAGAAAGTATGCAAATGATCGTTATTCACAAAGCTATTACCATATCAACCAGGTAGGCTGAGGAATGAGCTTTGCGACAGATTCCAACCTTCCGAAGGAAGCGGTGCTAACCAATTCCCGGTATCCCCAAAGAGCGCCATACAGACTGTCCTCCCTAAATCGTCCAGATCGACTGCTGCAGTCGGTCAACGGAGGATGGTGACGAAACATACCGCTCCCCCTTTCTCGATGATAGGATCTATGTGCGGGCTCGGGGCACTCGTTGTAAGAAATCCTTAGATGCATGTCAGAAGCAGCGAACTCGGAACCATAAAGAGTCACCAGCGAGACGTAACGGATGCCGGAATCCCGTTGGTCTGTCTCAGCATCTAGACAGCCATTCGGGATCGGCGTCGTCATCCGCTGGGTCGTGTGATAGCAACGAGCCCCGATCATCATCTTCGTCTGTGTAGGAGACACGGCAGCAGCGCGATGAGGCCTGAGACCGTCGCTCATGTGTGTCTTGCGATGATTGCGACCCGGAGGCGTCGACCCTGGTGTCTTGACCAACTCCCAGCCGGCCCTGTGCATGGTTATAGCGTGTCTCACAGGTAGAGCCGTGCCTGTCCTGACGCTGCTCATCAGGGTCAGAGATAATGAACCTCTGTCCCTCTTCAGCTTCGAGTTCGACGGACTCGGAAAAGGACGCATGAGGCTCCTCGGTGCTGCGGTGGCAAACGTTGGGCATCAAATGCTTTTCATTTGTCTCCATGATGTGAAGGTCATATGTGTCGGAGACCTCTCCTCCCCGACGGCGCGAGTACCCTATGCTCTGCTCTGCATCGAGGTTCTGAGCTGGTGGCCGTCGAATCTCGATCTGGTTGATCCCCGGGAAAAACCCTCCGGCGTCTTCTCGAACACTTTCATCGCCTTCTGAACCCTCCGAGACCTGCGCCATTTCCACGTATCCATCCTTGCCATATTGCTTAACATGCTCAACCACCTTGAGACCGGTTAAGAACTTTCTCCACAAACGTAAAGCTTCAACTGTACGTCGGTCTGCATCGGCCTCCTCTTTGGCAGCTTCGATAGCTTCGATAGCAGCAGTAGTAGCTTCTTGGTATTCAGCCGCAACGACCACGCCTTCCAGCACTGCCGTACCACGGCGATCTCTGAACCGAAAGCCAGTTACCGCTTCTGCATAGTCCACACCGATCAATGTTGCGGCTCTCGCAGCTTCAGAGTGGCGAATGTGAACGGCACCTGCCGGTATCATGGATGGCACATAAACATCGATGTTGCCATAACCGTTCCGCGGAACTCGCCCTCTGATCACTGGTGGAGGCACGTAAGCCTCTGTTTGATGATAGCCATACATGGCCTTGCCCTCGGATTCTTCAGAGTCAGGACCAATCTCAGCTAGCCGAGCATTCAACGGCCCCTGCCTGCGCGAAAAGTGAATCTTCAGAGGTTGCTCGCCAGTCTGTTCGCCGACCCGGATTAGTGACTAGACGTTGGGGCCCAATCAAGAAACACGGGAGGACTTGCCTTGATCTCGCGACCCAATCGATACCACTTCTCTGAAGTTCTCACCAGATGCACGTCCCGCCTTCGATAGACGGATTCTACTCTGCTCGAGGCCGGCGGGCCCGCGTTGATTTTCCCTACCTCGCGCTTCGGAAAAATGACCTCATTGTGGTTGAGATGGCGCTCAAGAACGTAGTGCGGATGACCCCGAAAGTCTTGAATGTTCCGTGGGAACCCTTCCTCTGCCTCCCTCTTAGAGAGTTCAGCATTCTCTACTTGATCCCTATCCTATCAAGAGTCCCCCGATAAGTATTGATAGTTCTGTATGGCTGCTGTTCCGATGGACATACCAGAATATACCTGCGTCTGAAAGCACTCATGACCCTCCTCCACCAGGTTTCTCCACTCTCTAGCGACTCAACCCTGTGTCTCCTTGTCTTGGCATTGTAAGCTTTTGCATATCTCCTTGTCACGTCTTTAGCTGTGCCGTCTGATTCGAAAGCCACCACGTAGCTCATATTGTTCACTACGTTGCTGAACGGCGGCTCCATCTTGGAAGGCTTTCCCACCGTCATAGTGCTTATTGGATCAACCGCAACCCATTTCTGATGCGCTATGTTGAAAGCCTCAACCCAGTAGATAGGATAATGGTTCCCAGGCGCGATCGTCTCGGAGCCTATATGATCTTAGCACCGCGTGTGTATGAAACAGTTGTCTAGTGAAGAACCTTGTCTGTTGATAGAGTCTACAACTCTCCCGGCATCAATTTCATCACGCCCTGACATGCCGATTGCCATTGTTCTGTTCGGCTGGGTTATGTTCCTGGACTCTGGCCTGAGCTGTCTTGGTACCTGCACCGGCGTGCTTTTCTTTATTTCCATTGCATCGTCATCCAAGTTGACGGTGAGTTTTTCAGATCGCAAGGCCATCATTGTACCAACCCCACTGAAACCCAACGGTTGCATCGAGCATACTAAACGCGACTGCACACCAACGGAACGCAGCAGGGCGCAGAAGAGCTGGGCTCCAAGGTCATGAGAGCCCTTGAGTTGTCTTGCAGCTTCCTGAAACTCCGTCCGATCCTTTGGAGATTCGGTTTCTTTAGACACTCTGAACTGCTTTTCGAATGTTAAACGCTCCCTAGCTATGGCGTATCTTCACAGCGTTTTCACTGAATACGTACCTGCTGCAAAGACAGCTCATCGAGAGCCCAGCTTGCCTTTCGCATACCCCCGGGAGTAATGGTGAAGGCAGTCCGCCAAAACTTACTGACCTCATATAGTCCGTCCAGAAAGGATCGAGATTTCTGGAACTGCGAGAAATTTTGACTCGGGTTTAGGTATGATCTTGTTCGAAGGGACAACAATGTAGCCAACGTAGCCTACTGAGAGTCAGGCTTGATACATTTACCACCTCTTTTATCGGACTCGTACCTGAACAACACGGTCGTTGCACCAGGAATTTCTCATATGTACATGAGCGAGGAGGGCTAGGAGGTGTAGCTTGTGTATCTCAACTCGTACGCTTCTCTCTACCGCGTTCAGTGATCTTCTGGAGCTTGAGGCTCCATTCTTGGAAGGGCTTTGGACAGCGTCCAGTCTAATCGAGAGGTCCTCGTTCCCAACTGTTTTGTCTGGCGACACCACTCCGCCCGTGGCATCTGAAACTGCCCCAACCTCTTCCCACTCCAATTCGCTATCACTGGTCTCAGTAGAACTGGGATCAATCCTGTGGGATTGTCCATGTTCGGTCATTTGAATCTCTTCACACCGGCCGTGCGTAGCTTGATCGGAGAAGGATGCTTGCTTTCGGGGTATGGGTACTGGCGGACGAGACTCAGATGACCCTCTCACAGGACTTGCCCGTGAGCTTGTCTTCCTCCGTCTTTTCAGCGGCGTGCATTCTTCAGTATTCTCGATGTTGCCATGGTCGGTGTCCGCCAACAATTCTCTGAATACATGCGGTACTTCCTCCTCTGTTCCACGCTTCCGCCGGCTGCGGACGCTTGACGCGAGGTCTGAATCAAATTTTACTCCCTTCTTAGGCGGCATTGTCGAAGCATGCACATCTAGTAGTCTGTAATTGACGTTGGGCTATTAGCACAAATTCCAGAAGTATGACTCTCGCCGGCAATTACATTATGAGTACGTAGCCGAGGAGGATATGGCGTTCAGAGACTACAGCTACAGGCTAGTCATTCTGATTCTATAAAAAGCGATGATAGTTCGTCCGCTTGCGTGTTGACTACTGCCTCTAGCGTCGTCCACATTTATTATATATGATGATGCAGGTCGAGGCTGCACTAGCCGGTCACGTGCCCAGAAAATATCGTTATTACTATTTCCAAGCGCTTTTGTCACATCCGGGTTGTGAGCCGCTTCCTAACGTTCTGCGCTCGACGCCGAGTCGACGGGCCGTTTACCTAGGTAGTAACCGAGGATCAACATTTGCAAACATAAATACCACATATGATTGTTTCACCATCCCGGATCGCACGGTAACACGAGCGAAGACGTTAGTGTCACAACAGTACCTGGTGGCAACCAAAAACTTAACTCCGCTCGGATATGGGGATATTTTCTTTTGAAGGGTCCTGTTGCTTTTGCATCCTTTGGCTGTCCCGTAGAGGTTCTACAAATACCTAGTCGAAAGCAAGGTTCGAAATGACTTCTTCACAGGCATAGGTAGGTAGACATCTCCCTTCGACCAGCCATTGCAATTGAGGGAAACGCTGCCCTTCTGCTTTCTCCTTCTCATGGACCTATGGCGGTCATTGTGTTGTAGCCCAGGCGAAGTTTACTCTGCTACGATTTCTTCCAGAGGGCCACCGCCATTATGACTGCGTTCACGGTGTCAGCGGAAGGGTCCCATGCCGCGAACCGAAGTCGATTCGCCAGTCAGATAAGGAATGGCAACCGGCAGCAGAACAATGCCATCAAAGCAGTACGCAATGTGGCTCGACGCAGAGCCATTTGGCTACGACGGTAAGTTCTTTTGCACTCAGTTCTGCCGAACACTGATATGCAGGGAAGCGAGCGGGAAGTCTGGCAGAGGCTTCATGGTTTTCCGACGTCCAGCTGCGTTCTGGTCGTAGATTAATCTACAGTGGCATTGACAATCAAGCACGCAGCTTCTTTGCTCCCAGCGGTCTCTCCAAGTGTGGAGCACCCGTCCAAGGCTGCGTCGACTCCAGTTTCCAGATATGCCGCAATGGCCTGTCAACTTCATGCTTCTTCTCAGATATCGCTGAGGTGTGCCTGCCCTGATGTCCTTGCTCGCAGCACCCAAAGTTGCAGCGTAATTGACACCAATCCCTGTGACGGAAAGATGGAACGATCGAACCGGTGCTCTCCAGGTTCGGCGCACCGTGGCTCACATTTCAGCTGTGACACAATTGGCGCTCCTGCCCTATGGCACAGGGTCTCGGCTACCGTTAAGGGTAAAAGCCCTGTCGATGTTTCCTATTCTGATTGTCGGTGTCTAGGGAGCATGAATCTCACAGCGGGACTACAATACGTCGAGTCGAAAGATCATGCCCGCTGCCCAGATGCATTATCCCACATGGAGGGTTCCCACATGGAGCGTGTTCCGACGTACGAGCCAACAGCTCGACCTCCCGGATACGCCGATACAGAGAAGGGCCTCGTTCCTTACGAGCATGTCACAATTAGCGTCCGGGGAATGACTTGCAGTGGCTGTGAAGCGGCTTTGCAGAGCGCAATTGGAAAACTTCCGACAGTGCGGAATGCCAAAACGAGTGCCATTTTATCCAGGGCCGAATTTGACATCGATTCAACCGTCTTTGATGCGGAATCCATTCTTAAAAAACTGCACGCTGAAACGAACTTTGCGTGCGAACTCATTACCGAAACACAGGGCGCAGTCCTCGACCTGGAACCTGGAGGTGACTTGACCACATTCGTGGGCCTGCCAAGGCCACAGGGTGTCCTCGACATGCAAGTCTCGAAAGGCGGCAGAGTTGCACGTGTCTGCTATGACCCGCGGATATCAGGAGCTCGCGGTATCCTCGAGAAACTTGAGAGGGACTTTGGGAGGCCGATAGAGCTTGCTCCACTTCCCCTCGATCCTTCGGTCGCCGCAAGGCGACAGGATGTCATTCACGAAGGAACTTATCTGTTGTGCTCAGTCGTTCTGACTCTGCCCGTACTCCTCTTTGCTTGGGCATCTCTACCGGGGAATTCAGAGGCCTACGACGGGGCCTCCCTCGTCCTTGCAACTCTGGTACAGATCGGAGTATCATTCAAGTTCTATCCGCCCGCATGGAAATCGCTGCGGAAATTGGGTGTGATTGGAATGGACTTTCTTGTGGCCATGAGCACTACTGCAGCTTACATCTTTTCCGTCGTCGCTTTCGCATTCAAGCAAAGAGAGAAGCCGCTATCAACCGGAGAGTTTTTCGAGACCAGCACACTTCTTGCGACGTTGATCCTACTTGGCCGTTTTGTGAGCACTGTGGCGACTCAACGAGCTGCAAAGTCAGTTTCGCTGCAGTCACTGCAACCAAGAAAGGCGCTAGTATACGTGGGAGCTTCTGAAGCCCTCAAAGACATCGACGTACGCCTGCTGCAGTATGGCGACGTCTTCAAAGCTCTCCCTGAGGGACCGATCGTGACAGACGGTGTCGTCCTTGCAGGAACGAGTGATGTTGACGAGTCAATGACCTCAGGAGAATCCAAATTGGTGACCAAGGGCCCTGGTGACACTGTCGTGGCAGGTTCTGTGAACACATCGGGAACACTTGATGTTCGGCTGACGCACTTGCCCGACGAAAATAGCATAAGCATCATTGCCACCGCTGTGGAGCGAGCGAAGCTAGAGAATCCGAGGATCCAAGCCATTGCTGACCGTGTTGCTGGATGGTTCGTCCCCTGTATCATCGCGCTGACAATGCTGGTCTTCGTCATATGGGTGATAGTGGGAAAGGTCGGTCAAGGTCAAGATGGACGAGAAGCTGCTGTTCAGGCCCTCACTTATGCTATCGCAACGCTTGTTGTGTGCTGCCCGTGCGCCATTGGCCTAGCCGTCCCAATGGTCGTTGTCATTGCCGGAGGAGTGGCGGCGAAAATGGGGGTGGTCATCAAGAAGGCCGAGACGATCGAAAGTGCTCACAAGGCCTCGCACGTCCTGTTCGACAAGACTGGCACGCTGACCGAAGGCAAGATGAGCGTAGCTGTCGAAAAATTGATTGGCGAGCGCAAGAACGAAGCCCGTAGCATCATCCTTGGCTTGCTAGAGGACAGCCAACATCCGGTTTCGGCAGCAGTTGCAAAGCATCTGAAAGCTCAAGGAGTCACGAAGATTCAGCTTAATTCGGTCAGAATACTGGTAGGAAAAGGCGTGGAGGGACGTTTAGGCGACACCCTGATCCGTGCGGGAAATTCCCGTTGGCTGGGTTTGGAGACTTCAGTCCCTGTACGAGCTCTCACCGAGGACGGATTCACGGTTATGTGCGTCACGATGGATGCGGAGCTCTGCGCTATCTTTGCGCTGGAAGACTCTGTTCGCGCAGAAGCTGCTGAAGTCGTCTCGGCTCTCAGGTCTCGAAAAATCGTCGTTCACATCGTCAGTGGCGACGATAATGGGGCCGTTCAGTTAGTTGCCACGAAGTTGGGGATTGAGGCCAGCAAAACGGTCGCACGTTGCTCTCCCGTCGATAAGCAAGCCTACCTCAAAAGCGTACAGGCGAACCAAGGAAGCATCGCCATCTTCTGCGGTGATGGCACCAACGACGCCCCAGCACTTGCGCAAGCTGACGTGGGCGTTCATATGAGCGACGGCGGTACCGATGTCGCGAAGAGCGCTGCTGATGCAGTACTGGTTCGTCCAGATCTCAGATGCATCATCTCGCTGATCGACATCTCAAGAGCAGCATTCCACCGCATCCTCTTCAACTTTGCGTGGACCATGATCTATAACTCAATAGCGATATTGCTTGCGGCGGGAGCGTTCGTGAAAATCCGGATCTCTCCAACATATGCCGGGCTTGGTGAACTTGTCAGCATTCTGCCTGTCATTCTTGTTGCCTTGCAATTGAAATACGTGCGCTTCAACAGGCTGTGAGGTTCGTGGTTGCAACGACTCCTTGAGTGTTAGTTTTATTGTTTGAAGTGCAAGCCAGAAGGGATACAGTAGTGTTATCAGCTAACGAGAAAAGGAGGAGTCCTGGACAAGTGGCGAGCGGTTGCGCAGAGGTAGAGACCAGCACACTTTCAATTTACACCGAACTGCTGTTCGTTCATCGGTGTGTCATGCCACCGCGGTGCTATTGCATAGTCTCCAGAAAATGAGCGCTTCTCTCAGATGAAGATGTCTCAAATTCAAAGTACTCCGTACAGTAATCACCAACTTAAGTAGTGCTCCATACAGCCTTCCGTAGACATGCAGGTACTGCCGTGACTACAGCGTCAGATTCCTGATAAGATCCCGTGCGCGCGTTATTATTCTTAGCACTACCGCATTAACTCACAACATTCAGAAATAACTAGCGACGCCATGGCGCCGCCATCCCGTCCACTAAGCCTATGTAGGT
>QQTW01001029.1_pt1 | contig 18956 bp, 13 predicted proteins | sample 1904831 | NCBI WGS metagenome assembly QQTW01 (sample SAMN09435610, study PRJNA476489) | Subsurface metagenome, whole genome shotgun sequencing project. | reverse complement strand
GTTGCAGCAGAGCCTATTGCTGATGCGATAGAGGGCGTAGTACAAATGATTGCCATTCCTATCCAAAGGGTGAAACCGAAGAAGGCAACTGTAAAATTTGGCATGGAACTAGCGATCGAGAGTGGACAACTAACAGCAATTATTGTCAAAGGCTCAGGCAGAGCCAATCTCGAAATCACATTGGAATGGGAACAGCAGGACAAGATGGCTCCATGAATCAGCTAGAGGCTCTGCTGCAACAATGCGTAGTCAAGCTTACCCTTCCCGATAACAGTTGGGGTACAGGCTTTTTTGTGACTCCAGAGAAGATTCTTACCTGTACTCATGTAGTGCAGAGGGCAAACGGACAACCAATTCAAGTGCAGTGCCAAAACAAAAAGAACTGGGGACAAGCAAAAGTAGAGCCACTGCTGCCTAATGCTTACGATCTAACGCTATTGAAGATAACGCTCCCTATTAATGCCAGCCCACCTTGTGTTTATTTGGATGATTTGGACAGAGCAATTATATCTCGCGACCCGCTTTATATGTTTGGCTATCCCGATATAGACTATCCCGATGGTTGTCCTGTAACGTTTAACTGTGAAGGGTTAACGGGGGATGAACCAGCGTTGATTAAGTTTGCTATGGGACAGGTGCGACCTGGAATGAGTGGATCGCCATTGCTAAACCAGCGAACAGGGAAGGTTTGTGGAATAGTGAAATTTACACGCGCTCGAGGGAGCGATTTAGGCGGCGGAGCAGTGCCAGTTGCAGTAATTCTGACTCAATTCCCGGAACTCGTGGAACAGCAGCGAGACTTCCATCAAAAAGATCGACGCTGGGTTCAACAAACGCAAGTAGTCAATAGGTCGGTAATTTGGGAATGTGTACATCCTCTCAGCGGACATTCAGATTCGGTTAAGGTAATTGCAATTAGCACAGATGGGCGGATGCTTGCTAGTGGGAGTAGTGATAAAACTATCAAGCTTTGGAACTTGAGTACTGGCGAACTACTCCATAACATGGAAGCAAATGTAATTGTTGTCAAATATATTGTTTTTAGTCCCGATGGTCAAACCCTCATAAGTTGCGGTAAGTTTGAGGCGGCAGATGGCAACATTAAACTATGGGATGTAAGCACAGGTAAACTAAAAAAAACTATAAGGCAAGGATTAGCAAACTCTGGTATTTTCAGTTGTAATATTAGCCCAGATGGTCAAACTCTAGCAATTGGTCAGCTTGGTGCAGTAAAACTTTGGAATTTGCACGCAGGAGAGGAACTGAACATTTTAGAGGCAGATGGATTACAGGTTAATTCTCTTGCTTTTAGTTCTGATGGGCAGTTTCTTGTTGCTGGATGTATTCAAGGTGACATCAGAATTTGGGATTGGCGCAATCAAAAATTGCTGCGTACAATCAAGCAAAGCTCAAGTTTTATCGACTTTGTAACATCCTTTTTTCGGAAAGTGCTTTGGTGCATAACAATTAGTCCTAACGGACAAGTGATTGCTAGTGCTGGTGAAAATCTACCACTAACACTATGGAATTTTAATTCTGGAACAAAATGGCATACCCCTCTGAAATCAGAAGCTGACATTCATTCTATTGCCTTTAGTCCAGATGGGCAATTTCTCGCCAGTGGTAGTCAAGATAAGACTATGAGGATTTGGAATATTCACACCGGGGATTTGCTTTATACTTCTGATCATGTAGGAGAAGTTAATTGTGTTGCCTTTAGTCCAGATCATGAAACTTTAGTCAGTGCAGATAATAGTGGAATTATCAAGATTTGGCGTGTATCTTATGATTTAAGAGGTGAATAAAAGCAATGCAGTTAATATATTATGGATGTAAAGTTACTAGAAATCCTTTCACGGAGGGCGATGGCTCCGCCCTCCGCAGGCATCGCGCTGACCCAAACAATTCGATAACAATCTACATAGAATAAAGCAAGACAAACATAGTTTATCCTCTAAATTGTTACTCTACCTTTATCTATCTTTAGCAGAGATCAAATACGTCCATGATTCAGCCTCGAATTGCAGTAGCAGCTAGAAAAGGTGGCGTTGGTAAGACGACGGTTGCCTGCGGACTCGCATCTGTGCTGGCTCATCAAGGGCAGCGAGTTTTGGTAGTGGATTTAGATCCTCAATCGAATGCCGGATACTTGTTAGGGGCAGATCCAACAGCACCAGGCACGGCTGAGTTATTATTGGGCAACTCTCCTACACCTTTGGAAGCTGCACTAGGGTTGTACGTCCTACCGGGAGGTCCTGACCTAACTGGACACAACATCCAAGCTCTAGACCCTGAAGATTTGGCAGATGCAATAGCACCACTACAATATGATGTGCTAATTTTTGATTGTCCTCCTGGTGTTGAATACTTGGAACGTCTTGCTCTAGTTGCTGCTGATGTAGTCCTAGTCTGCACAGACGCTCACCCACTCGCCGTTATGGGCGCTGGTCGAGTGCTAAGTGAATTGAAATTACGGCAGCAAAAAGGACGCAAGGGAGCCTCGCGGTGGGCGCTGGTTTTGAGCAAGATTGACTTGCGCCGCTCAATGGATCAGGCATTAGACAAGCAATTAGCAGCAACGTACCCATCAATTGAGCGGCTTATAATTCACCAAGATTCAGCCTTAGCATGGGCTGGCGCTGAACGAATGCCACTGATGCAATACGAGCCTACTTCCAGAGGGGCAAAAGATTTACAAGCGATCGCCAAGTGGGTGTCAAATGGTTAGAAAGCGCTCTAATAGCTCATCTTTACTAGCACAGGCAACGGTAGTAGCTGATGCCATTCACGAACAAGACCAAGCAGCATCAGCCAAGTTTGAACGCGATCGCTCTGGGCGCTCCAATCTACCCTTATCCCAGATTCATCCTAGAACAGAAAACACTCGCCCGTTACACGAGCAGCACGTCAAAGACCTAGTAGAGTCAATTGGCGCGTTAGGATTAATCGAACCACTGGTAGTCGATCTCAAAGGAGTTTTACTAGCAGGCGGGCATCGGTTAGCCGCAGTCCAATTGCTTAAAAGAATCAATGTCGAGCTTTATTACTCGCATTTTCCCGATGATCTCATACCTGTGCGAGTCATGCCCTTTGATGCGGAACTAGAGCCAGAAAAGTCGCTGCAAATTGAGCTTGCAGAGAACGAGAAGCGAGTTAATTATTCCCGCGACCAAATTGAGCAATTAGCTGAAAGGTTACGGGCGCTGAATTACCGCAATATAGTTGGTCGCCCGAAAGAAGGGGAGAAGGCACTTGGTCCAGCTTTAGCTGTAGCAATTGGGGTATCCACTCGCTATGTCCGTAAAGTGTTACAACAACAGCGTCTTGGGGAAACTGGAGAAGCCGAGGGAAAAATTAGGAACTCAGTTCCTAATTTACAGAAACTTAAGGTACTACGAAGAATTGAAACAGCATTAGAGGAATTGATTACCTTACCCGAAGCCGAGCAGCCAACCCGCGCCGAGCAGGATCTTTACAAAGCTGTCCCTGGATTTTTGAGAAAACTGCAAGCAAATATCAACGAAGAAAGTAAAGAGGCAAAACAGAAGTAAGGATAATATTACTGAGTTTTTCAAGAGTTATTTTAAATGCAACCTGCATGAATTTTAGTTTTGTTCTTCCGGCTCATCCTCATCTAAAATTCTATTAATATCCCGCATCCCAGGCAGTACGCGCAGGATTTCAATGCGTTCAGATTTGACGCGATATACGATGATATAAGCTGTTTTACCAATTTTGGGCGTTATCAGTTCGCGAGTGCCAAATACTCGCCCTGGCTTGCCTAAATTTGGCAGTGCTGACAATCGATTGATGATTTGGGCAAAGCGTTTGCCGATTTACTGTGCTGCATCTGAGTCATTGGCTGCAATATAAGATCGGATTTCTGCTAAGTCCCATACGGCAAGGGAGAGATAGGTTACACGCATGGAACTGAGTTTTCAGTCTCTGTTCCCCAGGAATTAAGCCATGCGTTAACAGCTTCGCCTTCAACCCACACAGAGACTTTACTATCGGCAAGCTTAATTGCTTCCTCAATCTGCTGGATTTGCCATGACTGTTCCTCCACGTATGCCGAAATCGCTTGAGCCGCTAGCCATGATTTGCTGCGATTGGTACTTTTAGCTAGTGCAACAAGTTTCTGTTTGACCTCGGTAGAAAGTCGAACCGTGACTGTTTCGCTTTGCGACATCTCAGTTGCCATCCGATAAATGAATTGTATGTAAACATTGTACACAAAACGCACAGCTAAAGAAGTTGTTGAGTACGAACTGAGGTTTGTTGAACTAAGCGCTCCTCTGCTAATACTTTGGTATTTTGATCGAGCTTAAGTCTGGATGAAACTACAGAAAGACTGCGGCGATCGCTCAAGAATTGGTGAAAACACTGATAATCACTGGTTTTATTAAGGCGGTCGTTTAAGAATTAGTGAAAACACTGATGAATCCTCTACTTTAAGGCGAGTATTCTTTATCCAACCTTGACAGTTCCAAACGCCTTCACCTATAGAAGGTTACAAGTAGCGAACATTTCCTTTGTAAACTACAACTCAAAACTTTTGAACCGATCGCTCGCTTAAATTACGTGATAAGAATTATATGCTCGGCAAAATATTTAGTAAAAAAATTGGCTCAAAGTCTCGTGGATATGAACGTCAAGAGTTAGGTGTTCAAATACCTATTGCCCTAGCTATTGCTTTTGGACTAACAGCTATTGTTTATGCAGCTTTACTTCCTATCCGAAATTCCTACCTTGGAATCTTACTATACGATCGCGGATTAACTCAGCATCTTGTCATTTTCTTGTCTTGGGCAGTAGTAGCATTTACGGTTTTAAAGTTTGTCAAGCTGCAAAAGGAATTTATTGCTATTAACTCTGATTGCATTCCTCAAAATGCCTCCTTAGAAAACCCTGGTTCGCAACAGGTTAATAAACTCCAGCAAAGTCTTTCCAATACCAAAAACTTGATGGCAGTTCGTTGTAGTAGAGTTTTAGCTGCATATATGCACTCAGGTAATCGTAAAGCAGCTACAGAACTGGCTCTTGATGACTCATCCTTTTATATAGCTGTTTCTGAATCATCCTACTCTGTACCGCGAATTTTTGTTTGGGCTATTCCCCTACTAGGATTTATAGGAACAGTCCTAGGTATCAGTAATGCTGTTAATGGGTTTTCTAGCTTCTTATCCGAAGCTGCGGAGATTGAACAAATTAAGCAAGGCATCAGTACAGTAACAACTGGTTTGGCAATTGGATTTGACACTACACTGCTGGCTTTATGTCTGAGCGTTTTAGTGATGATCCCTCTAGTCTTAATTGAACGCTTTGAATCTCGTCTACTTCTAGCAATTGATATTTATATCAATGAAAGACTCTTGCCACGACTAAAAGATACTTCTGGCAACTTAGATGAAAATGCCATTTATAAAGTTGTTACCAATGCCCTCAAAGAAAACCTACCAGAACCAGAAGCATTAGTTCAACCTGCCCATACTTACGCAAAACTTGCGGCGGCAGCTTTAGCTAAAGGATTTCTGTCAGAAATAGGCAAGGTGCAAAATATAAATGCAGAGCTAATTGAGCAACTGGGGGAGGTGAGTCAAGCTGCCTTGAAGGATCGTCAAGATTTTGTAGCATTTTTTGAGCAACAGCAGCAATTAAGTCAAACGGTTCTCACCGATTTAGTGAGTGAAATTAAAACTACTAATAGGCAGTTAGCAGAGGAATTTAGCTCTGCCAATTCGTCTGTAGCTTTAGGCTTGACAGAACAAGCAGAGAAATTTAGCTTTCATATCGAAGCCGCCGCTAAAACCCTTGATAGTCGTGTTGTGTCTCTGGAAAAATGTGCCGTTCAGGTATTAGAAATAGTAAAGCTTCAGCAAAACTTGGAGCAAACTGTACATTCTCTAGAGCAAACCGCACAGTTAGAACACGTTTTAGTTGGAGTACGAGAGAACTTGGCTCAGATTAGCCCGGTTTTAGAACAATTGAGCCGTCCTCGCCGGATCACTTTGGTAGAGCGAGATGAGCGGAGCATAGATAGTTATGCCTAGAGGAGGTTCTCCCCGACCAGCAATTGAGTTGGAGCTATTTCCATTTTTATCCGTTTTGGTCTGTACTATCGGCACATTAATTTTGTTAATAATTGTTGTCACCTCACAAATTTTGAGTAACCAAAGGCAAGTAACAATTATAGCCAGGAGTGAAAGCGGTCAAAATCAAACTAAAATTCCTCGTTACATAGAATGTCAAGGAAATGGCATCATTATTCACCCCAGCCAGGATTTAGTGCTTAAAAAGGATATCGATTCGCCTAGTTCAGCATTGAGAAGATTACTCAATGAGGTAAGTAGCCGCCGGAACGAGGAGTATTTGATTGTTGCTATCCGCCCGGATGGAATAGATGTTTTTGATAAAGTCAGAAACCTAATCGAGAAAGAAAATATTGATATTGGTTTTGAGCCAATTGATGAAGGTTGGCGGCTGAAAATAAAGAATCCTTCACTCAGGAGCGCAAAATGAGAAGAAGGCAACATAGACAACCTACCCCACCTACTCAAAATTTAGATTCTTTTTTGGATGTGCTTACAAATACGGTAGGAGTGTTGATGTTTGTTAGCCTATTTGTCAGCCTTGTTGCTGTCGAGTCCGCCACAATTGTCCGTACTCCTTTAGTTTCTGCGACTCAAAAAACTCCCCAATTTTTTGAGGTGCGCGGTAATAAAGTTATATATATCGATCGAGAAGCCGCTAACACTCAAATAGATAAGCTCACTGAATCTTTGGCAATTTGTGAGAAGCCAAAAACTCCAGATGAATTAGAGGTTTTAGATTATCAAAATTATATTTCTGAGCTTCAACGGTATAGAGAATGTATAGAATATAAATCAGAACAAGTAAAAGGTTTTCAGGCTAAGATACCCCATTACGAAGTCCGGTTTAAGTTAGAACCTTTCGGTATAGTATACGAACCTTTGGAAGCAAGTGCTGGCGAATCTACAAAAGAGTTAATCCAAGCAAACTCCGAATTTCAGCGTGTGATAAAAAAACTTAATCCTCAAAAAGAGTATTTAGCTTTTATTGTTAGACCCGATAGCTTTGAAGCTTTCCGGCGGACAAGGGAATTAGCTTTAAAGGATGGGTTTAATGTTGGTTGGGAACCTATGAATACTGATACTTCTATATCATTTAGTTCAGAAGGTAGAACCGTTGGAATACAGTAAGTTGTAACAATAGCTTGTAATACACTTTTCTCAAATAGGTGATGGATTTGAGGATAAATAAGTTTGTTATGGCTCTGTTGATTTAGCTTAACTAAGAAAGAGATGAGAGCAGAAATTGATAATATTAGATTTCCGAACTATAAATTTTTTCTAAACCTGTTATTTTGCATATTTTGGGGGGAACTATAAAACTGTAATCCTACGAAAATATTAGCTACTTGTGTAAGGTTTTTCTATGCTCAAAAATTTGTTACCGATAATCACCATTATGCTTCTTATTACATCTTGTAACAGTGCAAAAGTCCCCAATGTTGTAGGCGAAGAAGCTAGTTATGCTAGAGGAATTCTAAAGGGGCAGGGGTTTGAGGTAGAGACTACAGAAAAAGTAGAAGAGGAGGTGCAACCAGGACAAGTTTTAAGTCAAGAGCCAAACGCTGAAGCTTCAACCAATAAAGGCAGTAAAATTAAAATAACTGTTGCTAAATCTCCTGTTTATCAAATTAAAGGGAATATAACATTGGTGGACTCCGATATTTCTGGTTCAGATGAAAATTGTTATGGATCTGGTGGCTACTCAGATATTCAAGGGGAAATGTCAGTGACAATCCAAGATGGAAAGGGCAATATTTTAGCAATTGGGCGGACTGGAAATGGTACACATCCTGCAAGTGAATACTCAAGTGTTCAATGTGTTTTTGAATTTCAAGTAGATAACATACCTAAGTCTGATTTCTACAGTATTCAGGTGGGTCGCCGTGGACAATTGAACTACTCCTATGAAGAAATGAAAAGCAAAAATTGGGAGGTAAGCTTATCTTTGGGGTAATAACTTAACTGGATGATTCAAATATAAAAAAATTTCTGAATAAAACTCTAATAGTATTGAAGCAGTCCGCAGGGGTCACTGAACCGAGATGAATGTAAGTGCGATCGCTCATTATGAAAACAATAAGGACTAGAAAACGTTAATTGTCTACCTAAATTTCACTTAGATCACACCAAAATCTAAACGAAACCTAAATTCTGTCTTTTGCCCACGTATGGCAGCAATCAAAGAACAGATTTTCTGTTTTAAGCATTGCGGGACAGCCTGCCATAGTTGCTGATTTTGCCTATTTGTCCAAGCATTGAACATTTCTAACTCATCGACGGCATTATCTAAGGCGATCGCATTCAATATAGCAACTCCAGCTTGAATATCTTGAGGAGTCAGCATTTCATCCGGTGTTATTAGTGGCGTATTTTTGGTTGTAACCCCCTCCAATTTATTTATATAGGGGGGGGTTACAACTAGAGGTTCAGAAATAACAGGAGTAGCACTAACTGACTCTATGGAGTCAGAATTATCTGCCCACTCTTGTCGTTTAGCACTGCGTCGCTCAAGGATTTTTAATACTTCAGACCATTGTTGTGGCTCAATCCAAACAGTGCGAATCTGCTCTCTAGTTTGGCGACGCGATAAAGTCTTGACACCAAGCTGGTTCATCATCTGCCGGAAAATCCAGATATTATTAGCTTGCTCTGGGCAATCGGGAATCGTAAACCCAAAGAACAGCTTGATTTGATGACTAGCTCCCCTAGCTTTCGCTCCCAAGGATTCCAAGTCTGCGTTACTCCATTCTTGACCAGGAATTAAAAATTGTCCTAATTCTAAAACTTCCCGCGCAAATCGCCTTACTTCGTAGCCAGGATGGTCAAAAGGTAGTACCCCATGTCCCCATTTAAGTTGACGCTCAAAGGCATCAATATCGCGCCCAATTGATAGACAAGCCCCATGAATTAATGCTTCCAATTCCACAATCTGCCCTCGGCGTTTCCCGCCGTTGTCAAAAGCAACTAAGTCAGGATAAACATTGTCTACACAGTAAAAGTCAGCTAAAAAGGTCTTCTCAATTGCTAGTTTGTCTTCTGGGTTAATAAACTCCTGGCACTCAAAAGCTGCCATTTCTTTTGAAGTGAGCATTCTTGCCCCTGCGACTCCTTGATAATATTGGGTTTTTACCAAGTTCCTAGTATCAGCTAACGCCTCAGTGACTTCAACATCCTTATCTAGACGCACAACTTCCACTGCATTACCTTCGTAGCGGAGTCTTTCAAGTAGATTAGCCCGCAGATTCCACATAGAGGCGTTAGCCGATGCTGTTAACGCCGCCCATAAATCTAAGTGGGGGTTATTGTCCCAAGTAAAAGCTTCGACATGAGGAATCATATCTGGGTTAAGGCTAGTACGAATCACAGATATTTCTGCCTCCCAACGAGTTTTTAGAGCAGTTTTTAACTGACTTGGGTATATACTTTTACCTACCTTACTGAAGTTCTTGCCACTTTTAGCACACCAAACAACGCGAGGAACATTAGTTCGTACTCGACTGAGAGCCTGAGCAGCATCGGCATCGGTTACAGTGCCATAGAATAGTCCATAAACTTTATCGAAGCATTCTACTTCAATACTTACACCTGTTGCCATACTAGGAGTAGCAATTAATACATCTGCATTGGCAACGCGCTCGTTGATGTTACGAATAAAATCTATTTCGTATTCACCCCCCGATGTATCGCTATTGATTAGGACGATGTTGGCTTTTTTACCTAACTCTCCCCCATCAACGGGCGTGTTAATCAGCTTTTCTAAAACTATCGAGCCGCGCTTGGCATCCGTAGCAACAAAGACTTTTTGACCTGCTCGAATATCTGCCAGTAGTTCCGCAATAATTCTATCCTCTCCTAGAGCCTCAATAAAGCGTACTGGATAGCCTAAAGGAATAAAGTCATTACGAATCAAATACACAGGGCTTGTTGCCCCTCTTAGCGCCCGGACATAGTCAATTCCCACGTCCGCAGCATCAGCATCAGCAACAATTACCCAACTAGCGGCTCGAATTAGTAAATGCAACCTCGAAAGCAGCGCCGCGCGTTTACCATCCTTGTTGCAGGTGGAACTGGTAAGTAAATGGTTAAACACTTGCATAAATTCATCAATCACTAGAGTGCAGCCAGTAAACTTCTCAGGATTGATTGAGAGCAAGCTATCTACGCATAAGCCTAAGCGCAGGGTGTAAGCGCAATCAGTGATAAAGTTGCCATTAACCTTATCGATATCGCCTTTGTAATTTAGGTTCATTCTCTGGCAGAGGTTACGCATGAGGGCAATTCGGTGTCCAAGAGCGATCGCTTTGCCTGTGCTTTGTACCATTTGGCTAATTAGTTTTGTTTTTCCTGTGCCTTTACCAGAAGCAAGAACAATAATCCCGCCTGATTCCGATGGCAGAGACTGCTGTCCTTCGAGTTGGAGTGATTGCAGAATATCTAATTGCTCGTAGGACTGAGATTGATTTGTCAACAGATGCTCTAAATTCAGTTCTCTAGTATTGAGTTGCAGTGAAGGCGTGTAAGTTAATTGGGCTTGTTTGCGGATGTACCATTGCCAGCCATGAAAAGAGCGGGCATTGGCATAGACTTGAGCAAAAGCCCGATCTCCTTGAGCAACGATGAAATCATCAACGCCTTTTTCTGGTCCCGGTAAGGTAATAACGTTTACGTCACAGCCTTTTTGCTCTAATAGTCGTCCGGTTTTGAGAATGGCAATGTTGACGTTTTTAATCGTCTTGGGCTTAGTGTCGCGGTCAAAGCAGAAATAAAAGCGACGACCGCCAGTAAAAAACAATTCCAAGTCAGGAATTAAAGATTCGGCGTAGATTTTACCAAAGCCATCGCGTGTTACTCGTCGCCCGTTAAAAATACCAGGGAGTGCGATCGCTACATAACCCAAACTCAATATACAGCCTGCTTTCTTTGCCCCTTCAACCAGCACGATGGGAATTTCAGGATGTTCCAGCACCCACTGCCAAAATTCAAAGCTGTCTCTTTTTCGAGTGGTGGTGCCGTCGTTGAGGAATCGATGCAACTGCCCTTCCGTGCAAGCAGCGGTTACTCCATAGCGGATGGCGATTTCTAGCCACAAGCGATCTGGAATTTGGAGGAAAAAGGCACGAGTTGGGGTTTTGGGCGGATGCTCGTACTTGATCGGCTTGCCATTGTTGCGGTTGAGCCGAGGGTGATCGGGTTTGAAGCACCCCCACAACATGGGCTGCCAGTTGCCGTGCGGGTCTAGACCCGCACACCACCAGCCGCCTTGTTCCGTATGCTCGTACTGCCGGATTATCTGGGAGACTAACCGCCCCGTGTTGGTGCGCTCCAGTTTCTCCGAGTAGCAGAGGTAGTTGTAGGGCGTTGTCCCAACTAGGCTTTTGATATTGTCCCAGATAATTTCAGGGGCAACAGCGCTTTGCAACCACTCTTCCCAGTGCTTGAGGTCGAAATGGTGCTGGTGAAGTGTGAGATGCGGCTGATCGTGGAACATGAAACGCTCCGCCCTTGGTGTAGAGATACAAGGGCAAATCTTCTCAGATTTTTTTGGAGGCTGTTTTCAAGTGGATTAGTCTTATCAGACTACTTAGAAGTGTTAGCAAGGCTGAAACCTTTAAGGCGTATGAGTTTCAAAAATGACTGGTCGGGGGATACTAGAGGTTTGGTCGGGGGATACTAGAGGTTTGGTCGGGGGATACTAGAGTCTTTGTTAGCAAGCTCAAAACTACACAGCGTGAGAGTTTAAGGCTAATTTTTGAGATTATTTTTTTGCTAACAAACTACTAACAGGCTGCTAACAAAAACTAATCCCTTAGCCAGGGCTGGTATTCCTACATAAAGCTAGTGATGAACTTGTAGTATTTCCCTAAGCTTGATTTCCATATCCCCCGATGGAGTACGCTTGCCTTTTTCCCAATAGCCAATTAGTACATCGCTCACCCCCAGCCATCCTGCCAGCTTCCTTTGCGTCCAGCCCTTGGCAACCCTTGCCTTACGTATTTGGTCGCCCGTTAGCTTGGTTGTCGTCGCTGCTAGTTGTAGCTTCTTCTGGGCTTTGGGTTTTGCCTCTACCTTAGCTACAAGCAGTTCTGGTATGGGTACTGGAGGATTGATAGTCAACTTGGCTTGAAGCAACCAGTCTATAATTTTCATCTTTCTCCAGTCTTCCGGCTTTGGAGCATTATTCCCACCAGGCTGTAGCCACTCTGGGTAATTTTCATCAAACTGGATCTGCCATCTAAGTTGCAGAAGCAGTTTCAAGGCATTATCCCAACGCTGCTTCAGGTCATAGGCTTTACGCTTATCACTACGGGCTGCATCAATAGCGGTATGGGGCAGTATCGCCTCTAGTAAAATTGCTACCCGATACTTTCCAGTAGCATGAATTCTGCTATCCATCGTTAAGTGGATTGCAAGTCTTAACGCCAGTTCATCATGGTAGGGGTCAATTCTGAGAATATCTTGAGCCAAGTAGCCAAATTGGTACAAAGCTTCTTTGAGTCTGCTGCCAGCCTTGTTCAGGAAACTTTGGAAGATTAAACCTGGCTGTACCGTGACGTAAACCTCTTCCGGTTTTTCTATCTTTCCTTCTAGGTTAAGCTGCCCCCGTGGAGCCACTAAAATACTCCACATTCTACCTGTGGGGGTACTGGCGTTGATGCCGCCCTTTTTGTTTCTGCCTTCAACCCAAACAGATTTCACTAGCAAGCAGTCTAGAACAAATGCAGCCTTGGCGATTTCGTTTAGCTTTTCATGGACTGGCAAATCCGTCCGTTTATCCCAACCCAGGTACTTGACTATATCACTAGCCTTGAGGGTGAATTTGCCCTCCCAAGGTACAGGTTGATTCATTGTATGAGCTGCAAAAATCAAATGCAGCTTCACCGTATTGAAACCAAACTTGTCTATGATTTGCTCAGCCTGATTCCAGGGAAGCACTGCAATATCGCCAGGGCTAGTAATGTAGTGTTCGATGAAATTATTTGGATTGCCCTTAGCTTGATGTTGAAAGCAAGCAAGTCCACTTGCATCTTTACGCCATAGGTCTTTTCTAGTTTGAGCAGTAATTGCACTGGCGAAAGCAGCGAAAGTAGGAACGGCTAAGGTAGCATCTGTTAATCTAAACTCTGTAACTGGTATTGACTTTGTAGCATCGTCTAGACTTAATCCTAGAATTTTGTCTAACTCGGCAAGAGAAATGTTTGGTAAGTCTAGCCCTTTAATAATCACTTGAACAATTTCATCAGAAAAATTACGTATAAGTGCAGTCAGGTGCTCTTCTAAAGAAGATGTAGAGGCTTGCTCGTGGATATAGTTGTAAAAGTTTTCCTGCCACCTCTCAGCACTCATTTCATCAACAGCTTTTTCCCCTAATTCGCCCTCCATCTTTTCTGTGGCAGATACTGCTTGATAACTTAATATGTCTTTGGCACAACTATCCCAAATTTCTAATGTCTCAAATCGAGGTTTAATCGATTCTTCTAAATAAAAAATTACTTCTTCAATCCCTTCTTCATTTAAGTTTAATTTGATATCTAGAGTATCATGCTCCTTATCGATAAGGAGTAAAAAGTGGGGCATCCCTTTTTTAAATAATTGTCCGTTTTCTAAGCTGATTTTAAGTAAATGATCATACACCTTTACTAAGTGAAAGCAGAGTTGAGTTGCTACCAAACGCAAAAGATTACTTTTTTCACGCACCCATTGCGCGACTTGTTGAACCAGTTCAGGTTTAAGATTTTTTCTGAAGTAATTTAGACGGTAGTAAAAATTATCAACTTGTTCAATAATTTGTTCTTTGCTGTTTGTTTTTAATCGTTCAACGGTGACAATTACAACTTCTCCTGTATCTTGATTAACTACAGGAACGTAAGGCGTGGGCTGATAGTGAAGTGTATTTTTCCAGAAACTTGCTGGGTCATACTCAAAGACATCATTTTCATCATTCATGACTTTATATGCTCCTGAATGTCCTGCACATTATGCTAGTAAGAGCAGCGCAATCAACAGAATTTCAGAAGTTGCAAAGCTTTTACAGAACTAGAAAGTGAGAATTTAGCTATCAAAAGAAAACAAATTTTGCTTCTTTCCACCCCTTTCTATCCACTATCCCAAACCCTAACTATCCAAGAATTACACTATAAATTAGTATTACTTATTGGTAAATTAATGGCTTGGAGCCATCCCTAGTTTTTGCTCACTTCGTGCTTGACGCTGTTCGCCGCTTGGATGTCAAGGGATGAAGCGGCAACAGTCAAATTTACGTCCACCCTAGGTAATATACAGATTACTAACTCCTCAATGGACATAACCGAACAAAAAGCACAAGAGGTGAAAGTCAAGAGCGTCCGCCCCTAGCTAGGGCTGGTTGCCCTAGAGCGATCGCCTTGCAGCGCGGTTCCGTTACGATGAGCAAATACGTGCGTTTGTCACCTACAAAAACACCTGGGAGTAGGCTCTGTAATACTACCCTTAATTTTACTCTTAAATATTTACCTACACTTTGCTGTGTTTATATGATAAAACGTAGGTAGTTATAAAAAAATACCTACGTTTTATCGCAAAGAAGTTTAAATTATTAACCCGGCAATGATTGAGAGTGCATCACACTAGGCGGCATAAGCAATGTTAGGATGCTGAAAGTAACTTCTTACTCTCGCAGGTAACTTTTGCAGCTTGTGAAGATGGCTCCGCAACCGATGACGCAGTTGTTCAAAACTCCGACTCGGAGCCTTCGAGTGAACGCCTTGCTTGACATCTCCATTGAGATACTCGACCGGATTCAACTGCGGCGAGTACGACGGCAGAAACACCAACTCAATCTCAGAAGAATGCTGAGATAACCACTGCCTAACCGCTTGGGCATGATGCACAGGATGATTGTCCACAATCCCATACAACTTGCGCGGTTGTGACTCAATCAGACGCTCTAGAAACAGGATGAACACCAAAGCATTGAGCTTACCGTAGTGCAGCATGAAACGTACCAAGCCCTGATTGCTTACACTGGCAATGAAGTTGATACGATGTCGGGTTTTCTGGCTCAGATGTGTTTCGGGAGTCTCTCCAACTGGAGCATAACCTCGCCCGACTTGAGCATCACTTCGCAAACCGGACTCATCGCCCCAGGCAATCTCTGCTTCTTCGGATTCGGCACGAGCGACAACCGCAGGATAAGTGACATCGAGCCAGTGCTGCACGGCTTTCGGGTCTTGCTCGTAGGCACGCTTGAGCGGTTTTTGTGGCGTGTACCCCCAACGCTTAAGATACTCGCCTACTGTCCGAATCGGCATCTTCACACCGTACTCCGTCTCAATTAACGCGCTCGCCGCTCGCCGTGTCCACAAGGCACTATCAATACCCAACTCATCAGGAAAATGCTCCCGCATCTTGGTTTGCACTTGTTCTTCTTGTTCGGGTTTAAGCGATCGCCCTGCACCAAATTTTGCACCTCTTTGCTGTTGTTCTAGTGCTACCGTTCCTTGTTGCTGATATTCTTGCCACCACCCCGTCACAGTATTACGATGTACACCCAAATATTCGGCAATCTCAATCATCCGTTTTCCTTGCTCTCGCAGTCTGATCGCCTGTTGCCGCAGATAGTTTTGTGTTGTTGGATTCAGCAATCGTGCATCGGGTCTCTTCATATTTCTATCCTAGCAATTCGCCTCCTCTCTCTGCCTGCTCTTTAGTTGCCAAGTTAATAGTTGTCGAGTTTTAATTGATTATGACCAAAACCCAGCTGGTTCTAGAAATAGCTCGTAATGTGGGAGTAATTCGTGCCAAAGATATAGCTTCACGGGGTATCCATCCCTCAGTATTGCAACACCTAGAGCAGCAGGGTCTACTGATAAGATCGGGGCGTGGTCTTTATACCTCTATGGAAGCAGACATAACAGAGCATCATAGCCTTATAGAAGCAGTTAAACGAGTTCCAAGTGGTGTTATTTGCCTGCTCTCCGCACTTAGCTTCTATGAACTGACTTCCCAAGCTCCGTTTAAAGTTTGGATGGCGATTCCCCAAAAAGCTCGTCACCCAAAAGATAATCTTATACCCCTACGGATTGTCTATATGTCAGGGGAAGCTCTAAACGTGGGCATTGAAGAACATCGAATTGAAGGCATTACTGTAAGGGTGTACTGCATTGCCAAGACCGTTGTGGACTGTTTCAAGTATCGAAATAAGATTGGACTAGATGTAGCCCTAGAAGCTTTGCGCCAATGTTGGCTCAAACAGCGATGCTCCATAGATGAAATCTGGCGATACGCCCGCTTCTGCCGAATGGAGAATGTAATCCGCCCTTACCTAGACACTCTAGAATGAGCCAACAGCAAGTTAAAAACCTAGTTTTTAACTACTCGTCACGCGCGTATCCGCTTCTCTAGTATTCTTTTTCCCAGCAGTTGCGGTAACTGGACTGAAAAGCAACTTCACTTCAGATTCTTCAAATAATTCTGCGCCCCATTAGGTTCGGGGCTTTCTCTAGAGAGGTTGAGAGTAGTATGAAAACGTTGTTTGGGCTTAATTTTCCCCATAAATACAATTGGCTCAACCCCCGCCGACGTTGATGTATTGAATAATGTAATTCCCCAGAGTATAAATCCCACAAATAGCAAAAACATCCAGTAGACAAAAAGATTATGAGCATCCGCCGACTGCATTTTCTTCAATTGAATAGCTGTGCCAACTAATACTGTTAAACCAACCGTAGACAGAAGCAAATATATCTCTTGGGCGCTAGGAGTAAGACGGCGACAAAGTTTTGACCAGCCAAAAGCAGCCAAATAAGCTAACAACAACGCTACCAGCAAGATTTGCAGACTGACAGCCCAAACGAGCATCGCCAAAGCCAAGCTCAAGCCCGATAGCAGCGCCAAAATTGTTAAAGCATTACAAATAAATATGACAACGCTGTTACCATCAGGATCGTTAGTCAGGCTGATCTGGGCAACCTTGACGATGAATAAATAACACAAGTCGATAATTTTACAAAGTAATTCCACCGTCGCGCTCCTTGGGTTTTGGTGTGATAGTGCTAGCACGAGCCGACTTACTTTCGGCTTTTAACTCCTCGGCGATTCGCCTTGCTTGTTCCTGCTTGATTTGGGTTTCAATGCGTTGCTGTAACTCGGTAATAGTGCTAAGTAGTTGCAAATTCAGGTCTGATAACTGCAATAAGTCATCGGGGCGCGAAACTAAGCCTGGAGTCGATCTAAACACCACCTTTTGGTCAAATTCAATTTGACAACAGCTACCAGTAATCTCCACCGATAACCTTTGAGTATAGTAGTTACCGCCGTTGATTTGTACAATCTCTTTAGCAAGACTGGCGATCGCTTGCTCACTCCGCGCCGCTAGAGCAAACTCCTCGTAAAGAGAACGCAACTCAAACTCGTTAACTAGAGCTTGCAGGCGGTTGACTATAGTTACTAAATTCTCAGGATGCTGCAAATCGACGGGTTCGCCTTGAATAGACGCTCTAAGCTGCCCCTGACTGCGCTCAAGTCTCAAACCAAATTCTTGGTAAACAGAATCAGGGGCAAAGATTTGGTCAGTGAGAATAAGTAATTGTGCCGCCAGCATTTCTGGGCTAGGGGTAGAATTGATCTCGCACTCTGTTGACACGCCCGAACCTGTAACTGTCTCTGCTATCGGTTCGGCAGCCCCATTTGGCTTCTCTAGTTGATAGTTAGCGACATATTCGGTGAAGTTATTCATTACGCTTGAGAGCTTTGCTACCTGCTGTGTCAAGTGAGTAAGAGGTTCGATAAGAGCCTCCTTAATAGCAGCTTCTTGAAAGTAAGAAGCGATTTCCTCAAAGGCTTGCGCCAAAAACTGCTCCGATTTGAAGTCAAGCTGCTCGGTAGGGGGAGATAATTGAGCGTGAAGTCGTGCTATCTGCTGCGTCAACTGGGAAAGGTGTGGAGTAAGAGCCGCCTCAATGGCAGCTTCCTCAAGGTAAGAAGCGATCGCTTTAAATGCTTGGGTCCTGAATTGCTCAGATTTGAGGTCAAGCTGCTCAGTGGGGGGAGATAATTGAGCGTGAAGTCGTTCTACCTGCCGAGTCAACTGGGAAAGGTGTGGAGTAAGAGCCGCCCCAATGGAAGCTTGTTGAACGTTTAAGGCAATTTCCTCAAAGGCTTGGGTCCTGAATTGCTCAGATTTGAGGTCAAGCTGCTCGGTGGGGGGAGATAATTGAGCGTGAAGTTGTTCTATTTCCTGGGTCAACTGGGGAAGATGTTGGATAAGAGCCGCCTCAACAGCAGCTTCCTCAACGTAAGAAACGATCGCCTTAAATGCTTGCTCCTTGATTTGCTCCGATTCTATTTGTGAGGCTAACTTCTGGCGTGAAAGCGCCATAGTTGCAGCGAGGGTTAATCGACGCATCGCTCCAGTCAATTCCTGAAGCTGAAGAGACTCCAATAATTGGGCAATGGTTGAAGTAGTTTCAGTTATCGAAGCAGAATCCATTGCTTGTGCTTCGACATAATCGTTAATTGCTGTGATGGTTTGCTGCTCGATGGTTTGGCAAATAGGCTCCAGATGTTTTGCCACCGCTACATCGTTGACTGATTGGGCAGCATTGATAGCGGCTCTTAGATGGTTGAGTGACTCCAAGATCGACAATAGCGCCGAATCCGTCAAAGCCGATGCTACAGCCTGCTGTTGGACATAATCGTTAATAGCTGCGAGTGCTTGCTCGTCTATGGGCTGGCGCTCTAGCTCTGGATTAGGCGTAACGGTAGAAGGATAAATTAAGTCCATCGCCGGACGCTGTGCCTTGCTAAATTGAATTGATTCGCGCAGTTGTGCCTTATCAGTGCAGTACACAGCAAACTCTAGTTTGGCTCGACTAGCCGCCACATACC
>QQTW01001028.1_pt1 | contig 18957 bp, 23 predicted proteins | sample 1904831 | NCBI WGS metagenome assembly QQTW01 (sample SAMN09435610, study PRJNA476489) | Subsurface metagenome, whole genome shotgun sequencing project. | reverse complement strand
CAGGAGTGTCACGACGGTGAGGACGAACAGTACGACGATAGCTACAAAAATCAGATTGAAGCTCGCCTCTGGGGAGATCAGCGCCATGGCGAAGGCTGAACTGGCTGGGATGGTGTTATTACAAGGGACTGATGCGAGCCAGGTACTGGTTGGATATCGAAGTTTATATAAACGTTTGCACCGTGTGTCTAAACTAGCCGCGGCGGACTACAAGCGCGGCCCTAAGTTTGGCTCAACCCACCCCTGTTGTTGCTGTCAGAGATCTAAAAGGATCTTAACGCCGGCTAGTTGTCCAGAGCCCCTTTGGCGGCCAGACACTGCTACAGTACAGCACTGCGTCTTCATCTGGGCCCCTCTGGATAACATAGAATCGCGCGGATGACGCTCGCACAGTCAGGAAATCGGTTGCCAAGATTACATGGCCGTCAGAATGCACTGCATGTTTCACCGCGATCATCGCCTCTTATGACCGCCGTGTTTGCAAGTGGATGTCCAGGAAGACGGTGCAGGGTGGTGGCGAAGGTGCCAGATGGCGCGGCTAAATTGGCGAAGAATCCTCCAAGGAAAGGCTGGGGGAGAAGGCTAATCCAAGCCAGGGGTTAATCCCTAGCCCCAATTTAGACCCCGGCGCAAGAACTCCAATCACGCCTCAGAGCCACCATGTTTCTCGGCATATCCTTTAGGGTAACTCGCGGAGCAATCTCGTTCGCAATGCTCAGACGAAGCATCACCGACGCACTGGAGCATTCTGCGGGCATATCGTTGGGCACTTTCATTGCTTCTATCAATACAGCTATGACCGTGTTGATGGCCGCTCTGGCTCTTTTTGTTCTGTTTTGCACATCTGGGCCTGGCGTCGAAGTCTATCGTTTTCCTGCTCCAGTTGGACGATATGCTGGTTTTGAAGCAAGTTCAATCGTCGCTCCATTTTCCCCTGAATGCGCCTGGCGCGCATGATCTGTTCCTTCATTGGTGGCTTGGACGAATCAAGTCGCCAGCCAGCTTTACTCAAAGCGCAGTCACTGCACTGTTCGTACTGGCCAGCGACGTATGACCTGTGCTTCAAGCGTCGTACACGTTCATTATTGGCATGTTTAGGGTTTTTCAATCCTGTTCTCTTCTTCCCACCTTTTCCAGGGCCTGGGCTGCGTTCGTCCGTGATGTACAACGGATAACGCGAGGAGAATTGATTGGTCTGATACTGAAGCTCTCGTGTGGAGAGCCCTCCCACCCAGTCGTCCTCTGCGTTCTCGTCATCCGGCAGTGGTGAAAGTGACTGGAGGAGCATAGGTCCTGTGTTGTCGGTGGTTGGTGGACTGAAAGAAGGCTCCCAACCACGATGCCTGGAAGAGACTGAAGAGAAGGGATCTCTCGTCTGTACAGCTGAATGAAGACGGGGTAGCACAGGCTTCTCCCACCCCTGTTCTGATAGTCTGGCACTCGGGCGGCTGGGAGTCAACTTCAAGGGCTCAACCAGCTGAGGGACCTGAACAGATTGTATGTTTTGGTGTCTATCGTGAAGTGGGAAGTGGTATGGATGCAGAGAACGTTCTGGCTCTTGAGAGCTGCTAGAATAGGAGGTGACCACCCTGACCGGACAGGGCAGAGCCATGGTCCTGCTTGAAAGAAGGCGGAGCAATAAAATTGTATATGGGATTCCGAACAATTGAACAAACTGCTGCAGTGATCTTTGAGCGAGAAATGGAAGAGCACGAAGGGCATGAGCATGATCGAACAGGAAGAGGAAAGTGGAGTAAATGAGCAGGTTTGGACTCAAAATGGAACGTACACATGCTGGAAGGGCTGCAAAGGATAGACGCTGCATACGACAAGGATGACTGTTCAGACAATAAAGAGTCAACAAGGAGCTACACTAAGCCTTAGATACAGGATCCTACCCGTCGGTCCAATCACTTTCCGCTATCGCACCTTCTTTCTCTGCCCCGAGTCTTTTGCCTTTGCTGCAGTGTTTCAGCCATGGATTATTCTGGTTGTCGCCCCTAAATGCTCGATAAGGAACAATAGCATCGACGGGCGCCTCAAGTACGAACAATGGTGTCGATCCTTGGCATTCAAGAGGTGTAGTTGCTGCTCCAATTCACATAGCATTATTGAACAAGCGTAATTTATATTTCATGTAGCAATTCTATGACCATCAGGATCACTCCTCAGAGCAGCAGCAACATCTTTCCGGGTAAAGAACGACGTCAGCTATGCCGCTCCTGATATCTGGCTTCTCGATACTCCTTCCAAACTGAAACTCATCAGTCGTGAGTGCAGGTTGACATCCTGGTCGTCATCCCGGATTGATCGTGGTGGATGAATCGTCCATAATCCATTGAGGTAAGACTAGCCGCACTATTTGAACTGCTCTGTGTCGCTTAAATCAATTGACCAACGCTAGATGTCTTTGAAACTAACTCGGATGCAACTTTGCGGCGTCGATGTTTTTGCAGAGACGTGATGCCCTGATAGCTTTGAGACCCCAACACAGCTGACAGGCTCGAGTGTTCATCCAGCCCTCCATTCTGGTCCGGCAAGCCTGGCGCTTCAACCCCCACGTACCCATGCTTGTGGCCACATTATTGACCAGAGCAATGTGGCAGGCTTCAATTTGCTTCACCGAATGCTCATGAGCTCTACAACAGATTAGTCGGACAGTGGGAGGTCGTCCAAGATGGGACAATCGCTACTCGAAAGCGCACGGGCAACTACTGATATGAATGCAGACGCCTTCTACCTATAGCTCGTTCAATCTAGTCCCGGAGACGGGTAGGCCTCTGCCCTCGTCCTGTCTATGCTTCTCTGAATCAGTCCCCGGCCGACCAAGACCATGCACCCTTGATGTGAGTATGCTGGCTCGCAACATTTTTCAACCTGGTCCACCAAGACATGGATCAGTGTTGGTCGGAAACTTCAACCAATCCCCATGAACCTACTCGCATGCGGCGTCTCCGTGCTCGCTTGCTAGCATCCTTAAAGACTTCTTTAGCTTCAGCAGTCAACGATCGATTTGAAACATTTCATATGCGACATTGCGGCGTCGATGTTTGTTTGTTCATATCCTACATAGCAAGGTAGGAACGAACAGGCTACAATTTCGAGACGAGATACGTTACAGAGTGCATACTTGTCTCGTTGCCTATTTATTGGAATCCAACTCTGCCAGTCCAATGTTTCTAGGACCAAGAATGGTGCCATATAAAGAGCTAAGGGACCTATCTCAACAAGCATTTGAACAGCAGTCTTCATTTCTCAAATTATGCCTATTACAATAAACAACGTCCTATGGTCCTTGTCCGAGACTGTCTTACCGGTTTACATTGCCATTTACAGTCCGGGTTCGACTTGGAAGGCTAAAGTGCAGATCGTTAGTCACAGTTCCCGCTGTGTCGGAGTTCCCTTCCGCCACCCGCGTTTGTCTTCGGCATGCTCCCCAGAACCATCGAATCCCACTCAGCAAAGAATTCTTCGCTCGATTGTCTCTGATCCGATGTCACAGCATTGCGCTCACCCTGATTCGCACTGTGATCAGACCACATCGATCCAGAGTAGCTGTCGCAACGACGTGAGCGAGACGCAAGACGCTCTTCACCCATCGACATTCTCATCTGCCGTCATCCACCAGCAACATCCCACACCTTTCTCGATGCCAGCTAGGCTTCATCCACCCAGTCCCTGCAGCCTAGTCGACACAGTAGCTTCGGATGGATCTATCGATTTCTTTGGGATGTACCCTGTGGAGATCCATGGAAATCACGACCTGGAAGATATCGATGCTGAAGACAACGTGCCCCTCACAGGCTACCGGATACTCACCTACCTCGACCCTGTCGGTCCAAACTTCGCCCCAGACCTGGTATATATGTCACCGTTGGCTGCGGGCGCGGTGGCAGACTTGTTTCGAAATTGATGCTGTGACATATTCGTTTTGGACTTTATGTTAGATCGAAATAGATGCACATATATCATGGCCACATCAAAATGTCCAGATTTGTACTCCCTAGTGGCGAGGCTCCAAAAACGATAGGCACATGCTCCGAGTGACCACCTGATTTCGGCGGTCGGGCCATTTGCATATCTAGCATAAACCGTGTTCGAAGAACGCTCAAAGACTGGGCCACAGATTCGACTTACCTTGAAGAAGTTCAAGCATACCTCGATCAAATGAGTACAATCGTGACAGCCAGCCAGAGAGAGGTGAAGAGGGAGAGAGCCCAGCATGACGCCTGTCGTAAAGCACTGTACTCGGAACGTCAAAACAGCTTGCAATTACAGCAGGTGCTGTCGTCGATTAAATCTCAGGTAGAGCTGCTTTTGGGGACAGATATCGACAGTTCAACCCCGGGTCAACATCAATGATCGGACCGTTCAGAGCCAATTCTATTGGAACTTGCCCCACACAATTCAAGTCCAGGCCCCCCCACCACAATTTCCCAATCTCATCCCCGCATCTACTGACGGATTTGCCGAGGAGCACGGTGGCTCTGAGGCGTGATTGGCCGGCGAGCAACAGAAGAAGGGGGGAGACCAGGGAAGTTTTGGCGCTGGGTCTAGATTAGGGCTAGGGACTTAGGATAGATGTCAAATCCGCAGCGCTAATCAATCACGTTACCCCTGGCTTGGATTAGCTCCTTCTCTTCGCCAATTTAGCCGCGCCATCTTGCACCTTCGCCACCACCCTGCACCCGTCTTCCTGGATATCAATTTGCAAACAGGTCGACGATAAGAGCCGACGTTCGCGGTGAGACATGCAGTGCATAACGAATGGCTCCATGCAATCTTGGCAACCTATTTTCTGACTGTCCGAGCGTCACTGCTATATCTGAAATTTGCGAGTGAAGGTCGTGGCTTCCCCTGGCCGATTGCACATCTTTAGTTGACCCCTCGGTGGGCGGTCATGCGCCCTTATCGCGTGCTTACGGATTGGGTCAGCCTCTTGGAATAAGCTGGGTTCTTGAGACTGTCAAACGCATCAAACCTCACGGGTACCTGAACTGTTGTTTTACCACTACCAGTTTTCGACTATTCTTAAATTGTGTAGTTAAAACCCTCTGGCAAATCGGCCCCTCAGGTGTTGACTACGCCCTCGACAGTCCTTCATTGTTGCACCACGCTTTCTGGCAGGGCACTTGGCGATCGATGTAGCGTTGCCCTCCAGGAAACGGGTGGCTTTGTCGAGGTCCCCTTCAGAAAACAAGGGTGCCACACAACTATCTTATAAAGAATTGGATCCTTGTCTCTACACAATATGCAAACCATCACTTCCATTGACTCTCCAGTATGTCGCAACAGTGCTCCACTAAAACACAACGAGCGATCAGACAGCAATCTTCCAGACGAAGACGGACCCTTTTTCAAAAAGCCTACAAGTTCGGTCACCTTTGCAAGGCAGATGTCTACCTTGTCATCTACCAAAATGGTAAATATTACACTTTCAAATCGAATCCGGCAGAAGCGTGGCCTCCATCAGAGGAGCAGATAGTACGCTTTGCCCTTTGGATGTTGATTGGAGACTAACGGCAAAAGGATAAACATTATCCACTTCCAAACCGACAGACACCACGGGATTTTATTTGTAAAGAAAATGGATAACACTTGGTTGAGATTAAAATTGGCCCAACCTCTGCGGATCCTGGCGGAGGAAAGCTGGTAAGCGTCGAAGCATTACAATGAAGTATGCTCAATGCGAGGTGGATATATGCTGTGCAGGTGAGACGCAAGCTAGGGGGAAAGAAGCAAACGGGAGAGTGAAGCAGATAGAGAGTCTGCGATGAGGAGTGATCAAATGGAAGAGGTCTATGTAGAGGTGATGATGTTGGTATGAACATGGCAGGTTGGAATGGCACTGCACAATAATCTCTGACAAACACTCCATGGCATGTCCTTCCAAGCATAATGCGTCTTCTCAGAGAAGTCGTAGTCGATTGACATAGAAGCCGAGGTGTGTACGTGGATTTGTAAGTGTGAAAAGACCAAAGTTCTGCGGAGCTGCGCCAATCTACATGACCATGAGTCAAAGGACAGCAAACCGGAGGAAGGTCGCCTACCTCCCACGTCAAATCTTTCTCCCGAGAGCCGTATCTGAGAAGGTCTTGGATTGGCCTTTGAAGATCGCGACTCTCAATCCAGCTGTCGACCTCATGAAGATCCCATTCATCATCTTTCTTGATAAGTTTGGGCATTGTCTTCTTGAGATCTTTGAGCTTGTCACGGATGCCACCTTCAGAGCGCGTACTTGGAAAATCTCGGAGCCGCATTATACGTTCGATAAGGTTCGGGGGAAGCCCGCGGGAGGCAAAAAACACCGCTGTCACGATCTCGTCTTCAATCCACACAAGACCTGGCATATTAGATGCCCAAAAGAAAGAATGATCACTTCCAGTACAGGAAACAAAGCTGATGGGGAGAAGGAAGAGACTAGGAAGAACGACCGCATGCTGAACAGAACACGGGCTCGTCTGCTCGTGAGCGGCGCAGGAGACGGAACCTGGAAAGTCAAAGTTAGAAGCAACACCACCACTCTGACGCCGTATACGAGGTCTACAGTGCTGGCTTTGCAATGGCCGGTGCTGTACTGTAGCAGTGTCTGGCCGCCAAAGGGGCTCTGGACAACTAGCCGGCGTTAAGATCCTTTTAGATCTCTGACAGCAACAACAGGGGTGGGTTGAGCCAGACTTAGGGCCGCGCTTGTAGTCCGCCGCGGCTAGTTTAGACACACGGTGCAAACGTTTATATAAACTTCGTTATCCAACCAGTACCTGGCTCGCATCAGTCCCTTGTAATAACACCATCCCAGCCAGTTTAGCCTTCGCCATGGCGCTGATCTCCCCAGAGGCGAGCTTCAATCTGATTTTTGTAGCTATCGTCGTACTGTTCGTTCTCACCGTCGTGACACTCCTGTTCTGGCACCTTCAACGGATCCTCCAGGGGCGACCTGGGCGACGTCCCCATCGGCAGAAAATCATAGATCTCGAATCGCCACGACATTCCGATTGTGAGGACCCCTCGATCGATAAACACTAGTCAGATCACTAATGCGCTGAAAGTGCGCGGCACAATAGTTCGGCCGCCAACCCCACCAATTCACAAGCCGCTCCCGCAGCCACCAATAACGCCGCAAACCGTTCACAACGCCCCAAGAGAAAGAAGACCGGCCAACGATGAGGCCCAATCTGAGGCCCGTGGCCCTCCCCTAGATGCGGCATTGGAGGGCAGCAGAGCTTTTGCTGAGGGAATTGACGGCTCCGAGAAAAGCAGCAGCAGTGGAAAGAGGCCACGCCGGCTTGGTTTTGTTCCGCCACCAGACATTAGACCAGACATTAGACAGCATCGTGAGTCGGATTACCTTCACCATAGAAAGAGCTGACAGAGATGCAGCAATGTTTCGGAATGTTGGAAATACTGAGCGGAGTCCGACAATAGCAGAGGAACCATTCAGCGAAGAGCCTAGTAACTTCTGAATGACTGACTGTCAACCGCGGTTTGTTTTTTATATTCTGGATTGGCAAGCTCTAGAATCTGAAGTTAAAGGTCGAGTACTCTATCACATTTGTCAATTTGTTTTCAACGCCTCAATGCAATCATAATAAACAAGGACTCGATCTGCTCGCGCAGTTTAGCCGTCAAAATTGTAAGCGTCCTCCCACTGAGCTAATGCGTTTGTCTTTTGCATCTTAGTCATGGTCTCTGGCGTTTGCTTCCTTCGCCTCGCAAATGACCGCATGTAGTCCTTGAAGTCCGGGTTCTCCAGTAGCTCAGTCGGTGTCAGACTCTTACCTGGTGAGAGGGTGTCTCCCACTGGCGCCTGGCCCTCCACGCTTGGCGCGGGCGTTTCCGAGCTCGGCGGTGGAATAGGACCAGGTGCTGCATCTTCACCCACGCTCGGGGCCAACGCTGCCTGAGCTGGTGCGTGACTCTGTTCCGCTGGGGTGGCAACCGGTGCAGTTTGCGATGCTGATTCTTGTGTTTCCAGTGTCTTCTGAGGGGCAATCAGTGTCGCTTCTGACGTCGACTCTTGTTTTCCAAGGGTCTTCTGAGTTTCGATCCTCTGTCTAACGTGCTCGAACTCAGGTTTGTCTAACTCATCTTGAAGGATGCCCGGTTCCTGGTCACAGAGGGTTTGGTAGATCAGATCGTTGATCGGAGTCAAACCCTTCCTGGGCCAGATCTTCTTCAGTGCCGACCGGGTCTCCACACCAAGCTCTCCAGTGGGCCACTTGAAGAAAGCGTAGGTGACGGGCATCTTTTTCTTATAGTATTTCCGGCCCTTGGTGGCGTATTCGAATGGGTTGACCAGCTCGATGTGTTCATACTTCCACTTGTCTCGCGGATCGGCTGGGTTGAGTGGAATGAGCTGGTCTTCCTTGCTGAAGTTGTGTTCGTAGAAAACACCCAGCAGTCTGTCCGGTCTTCCTAAGCGCCTGAGGTCCTCCTTCGTTGCTCGTTCGATTCTCCGCATTGAGCTCGGCTTGTTCGGGTCACTCAGGTCCGCGACCCGTTCTTTCTGCTCGTCCGTGAGGGATCTGTTCGTGAATCGCCATATGCATTTTTCGCCCAAGCGGATCATGTCAACGGTGTCTTTATCTTGTGATCCTCTTGTTCTTCGGAAAGCTAGGCTTCCCTTCCATTCACTTACCCGAGTTGCCACGGTACCGCGACCTGATGTATCGGAGAACACTGCTTCAAAATCCACGATCTCCTCCGTGTCTTCTGCTGGATCTATGTGCTGTTTCATGTCTTTCAAGTGATTGCCGCCTTCGTCGTCTTCCTTCTTGGATGAATGTTTGACGTTTTGATCATCATTCTGGTCCTTACCATCGTTGTCTGGCGGCAGCATGTTGGTGTCACCATCGAGGTCCTTCTCAAGCCTCTTGATCTCTTCCGCCTCCTTCGTGATATCTTCCGCTTCCTTCTCCATTTCTTCATTCTCCTTCTTGATCTGACTGTCAATGCCCACCGTTTCGTTGCCCTCGGCTTCCTTTTTCTGTTTGTCTAACTGCAAAATTCGCTCGCTGCGATCAGCCATATTGCTTCTTTTACCATCGTAGTTTCTTTTCTTATCCTCAAGGGTTTTTCTGAGTGCCGCCCTTGTCTGTTTGTTCATTGTCACCTTTAAAGCGGCGGCTGTGGCTTTCGGCCGAGTTGCTTCGTCATCAGCCATTGTCTCAGAAGGTCTTCATTCGAACAAGAACGGTTCCTACTGCCGTCTGTTGATCGTGCAGACCATCTACATGGGCAACTTCGACGACTTTATACAGCCACGCTTCAGCTGCAGCGTTCGAAAACATGCGACGTCCACGGTATTCGGCCGCTCTGCCTACCATTCCTGCGGACCAGGATTTTTGGCTTTAAAACTCCTCGCAGGCGGCGCTTTCTGACCTTCTCGCCTGTAGGGCGACATGAAACTCGAACAGCTGATTGCGGGCTGTCTAGCCCTCCATCTCATCTTGGCCTCCCAGTACGAGAATCTGCGCGCATAACGGACTTGGACTGACTTGGTTGCAGTTCTATCGAGATACCCGATACCGGGTCTATTGGCATCGTGTGGGACATTGACGAGTCGACGTCTGCTACCAAGGAGCGGAGCGTAGCGACATGGACGACTGCGACACGGACGACTGCGACACGGACGACTGCGACACGGACAACTGCGGCACGGACGACTGCGACACGGACAACTGCGGCACGGACGACTGCGACATGGACAGTGACGATAGACTCATCGTCGTCGATGTCCTCGCCTGCGTCGAGCGACCTACTTGCTAGTGAGACGCGAGCGCCGCACCCTACGCCAGATGCTATGACCAGCTCGACTGGCATCTGTACTGCCGACGCTGCATCAAACGTGGCGTCGACGAATGACACAGCCCAGTCCGGTGCCTCCAACGGCACTCATTCAGGCATTGCCTTGTTTACGGCTGCCTCCGCCTCGGGAAGTCTACCCTCCAGGATGTCCTCCGACAATGGATCTTACCACACACCAGCGATTTCGTTGGTAACCACATCCTCTTTGGGCGAGCGACTTCACATGAAGAAAGGAATCAGTGGGTGCTTCGGTCTCTACATGTTCTACCTAGTGCTCCGCACTGGCTGAGAAGACGTAGCATGCTGTCATATAGCTTAGATAGGTCTATAGCGCCGATGAATCAGACCCCACGAATTCCTCCACTTCAACCCTGATATTGAGGCGGCTTCAAACGTCGAGATTTGCGTTCCCAAGATCTAGTCGCACCCTGCCTCGCCCGCAGCTGATCACGATTTATGACGTTTGCCATCAAGCTGAGAAAGCATCAAAGTCAATCACTCATGCAGAATAGCAGTGGGGATCATACCGGGACTTTCTTTGGATCTCCGTCCACGTAAATGCTGTGGCTGGTCGATCCTTCTGAAGAAGTGTCAAGGAACGTAATATGGCTAGGTTTGGTGTCAGACTGAGAACGATCAGACATGATGGCCAGAAGTGAAAGACGGTGAAAGGCCAAACAGTCGATTTAGCGATCAGGAAGCACAGAGTACGAAGAGACTTTAATTCCTAACTTGGCTAGATCGTTCCTGGGGATCATGAAACGCCAAGTCCTCTAACCTCCCGCTGTGAACCTCGCCAGATCTTCCAACGCTGACTTCCAATCCGTCTTCAGCGGGACCTCCAGCAGGGGGGGGGCTTTGCAGTCTGAGCGCTATGCGTTTGGCGGTGCGATGTGGGGTTGCTGTTGGCAGCCTTTTCGAAGCCGTCTTCGTGTGGCGCTGATAATGATCCGGCCCCGTGCGCTCTGGGCGTTTGTCACTCCCCAGCTTTAACGAAGCGCCGTCAGCAAGAAACGAGTCCAGCAAATGGTCCATACCTACCAGCGTGGCCTGGTCTGGTGGCCAGTCTGGGGACGTCTCCGAGCTAAAGTCCCACCGCCGGGCATTCCGTTCAACCAGAATGTAGACTCTGGCACCGCACATTTTATTCAGGTCGGCTCCTTTCCCCATCAGATTGATTCGGCGGCGCCGGAATTGCTCTCCGCGGGCCTTCCTTTCCTTGACGGCGCTGGTTCTGCCTCGGGCCTGTCTCTTTGGCTTAGCCATCATTTCGAGCTGGCTGTAGCCCCAATATCAGACGGGGGATGTGGGGTGATATGTCAGTATTGGCCCTCCACGTCGAGAAAGCAACGACAATGTCGATGCGCCACTGTTTAATGAGGTCGTCTTGCGGGGAGCTCACATTCGTCGGTAGCTTGAGGCCCCACAAAAGCGCCGTCTATGGACCATCCTGATCCACACTCACCCTCAACATTCCGAGTCCTCGTGATGGTTCGCAAAGCGGTCCGTTTGGGTCTCGACTGTGATCCGACATCGTTCGTGGCCCACAATTTGCTCCTCCACCCGAGATCCTGGCCGATCAGGGGACCGTCTGGACGAGCGTTCTGTTTCAGAGGCAGCAACCTCTGTGCCATGCCACCCCTCGTCGATTGTTATGAGCAGTCTGGGCCTGCAGGTCGCATCGGTTGGTGAAACATCTACACTCTTCCTGGCAAGAGGTTTCGATCAGCCGGACCAATCGAGGAATCATGAATAGCGCAGAATGGTATGGGGCTGGCCTGGGCCTGTTCTTCGCGGTATGGATCATCTGTCGGATCACGTCGAGATTACTCCGCCTTCTCTTCGTAGGCGTCTCCTTCTTCCTGCTGAAACATCTATCTTATCCAAGAGGAATCGGTCGAGGGGCGTGGTGGGGCGACATCAGCCGCTTTCAGATGCTTGCTGTGGTCGTTTACATCTTGGCCAATGCCGTCTGCATGGCCTGGGGGTTCAAGGCGCTCGGCCAATTCAGCTCGCGAGTCGCTTTCCTGTCCACGGTCAACCTCGTTCCTCTATTCGCAGGATCCCAATTAAGTCTCGCTGCCGACGCCCTCGGAGTCTCCCTACGTACGCAGATTCGCATGCACACATGGATGGGACTGGTGTCCAGTGTACAAGCTGTGCTGCACTCCGTCCTGGCTGTCACTAGTCGCTCATTTGACGGGTGGGACGAGTTGACGATTTCCGGAATCACAGTGACTACACCCCGTGAATGACATACCCGGGCGAACATATGCTGAACGGTAACAGGCTGCTGGGTCGATGACCTTGATCTGTCTCATGTCTCTGGTCTTCTTTCAGGCGCATTTATACGAGGTCTTCCTGCGGCTCCACCAAGTGCTGGCGCTGACGGTGATGGTATGTCTCTGGCGCCATCTGGACGTCCGACAAAAAGCTGCGCGATTGTTTCTCGCCGTTGGCTTCGGCCTGTGGGGCTTGTTGCTCATCATTCTTTTTCTTACGAATCTGGTCCGGAACGTACGAGTACGAGGCCCTTGGCTTGCACAGACAACCATTACCGAGAGGGATGGTCTGTACAGATTGGAAGTCACCATGCCTCGGGCCTGGAATGTCCGGGCGGGTCAATTCGTGTACCTTCGGATCCCCCGAGTGAGCTTTTGGGCATTCCTCCAAAGCCATCCGTTTGCCATCTGTTGGAGCGAGCCCTTGCCTGGAGGCGGCATGCGACTGTTTATGCTCATGGAACCTCGTCACGGCTTCACGCGACGACTGGCCGGCCACAGTGGTTACTCTCTGATGACATGGGTTGACGGGCCATACGGTAGGAGCCATTATGATTTTGGTGACTATGGAACCGTTGTCATGATCGCCACCGGCGTGGGCATTGCTGCCCAGCTTCCCCACCTTCGGGAGCTGTCGCGGGGCCAGAAAAATCTTGCGGTGCGGACACGGCGAATCTTGGTTCTCTGGATGTTCGAGAAAGAAGGTACGTTTATTCCTGTTGCTTTCAATCGACACCCAGCTGATTGCCCGAAAGCCCACCTGAAAGCCGTGAAAGAATGGATGGATGAACTGCTGACGACGGATACTCCGGAGAGGGTGAGTTAGACCGGAGAACAGAGCCTCTATAGATGCGCTAACTTCTGCAGACCTTGGACTGCAAGCGTTTTCTGATGGAATCCACCAGCGACAAGAAGAGGACGAATTTTGTCGATCGAAATGGAGAGCATGATAAGGTTGAGACCTATCACAATCCCGCAGACATCACCAGCGTCCTCCGGGACGAGCTGGTTACTCGACGCGGCAAGGTGGTCATCGTCGGTTTGTTGTGCCCACCTCTTGCGACGACTTGCGTTAACTTCTCGCGGTAGTATCTGCGTATAAAGACATGAGAAAGGAGGTAAGGGAAATTGTACGGGAGAGACTGCACGAGGACATGCGCTTGGTGGAGCTTGAATTTCAGCCAGAAGATCGACACCATTCGTCGGCGTTCCGCTTGAGATCGACCGACGTTGCATGAAAATAGACCCTTGTCCAAGAGTCTTCACATATCCATTGCTATATGATCCTCAGCTGAGGCTACCTACTACGAAGGCGAAAGAAATCCCAAGGCTTCACCTGCCACAACATTGATGTCCAGAGGTGCAATACCTTCGGCAGCATCCACCCAAGAAGTTGTGATTAGGCCTTCGTAGCCATAGTTAGTTCTATCATCAGCGATCGGCCACCTTGGCCCGTCGTCAGGTGGAAGATGTGTTGCAGCTACACAAGAGTTGCTGGGTGGGCCCTCCCCACCGCGAACGATCGTGGCGGCAGGGCTGTCAAATGCGTCCTGCCCCTTACTTTTCGTCTCGCTGTGGCTCAGAGTGTCCGGATGATTCTCCACGGGTGAAGTCCCCGAGGAGATACCCGCAATTTGTTCCCTGGAATCCTTGCCGTCGACGATAGTCTGACAAACAGAGGTAAGCATCTGCGAAGCGTCGACGTAGGATGCACATGGCAGAGGTCTCGGCATCGGTAAGGGCGTGTCGATCATCCTGCCGATGGGTGACAAATCAAACAGTTTTCGCACTACGATAGGATGTCGCTGCTTTGTCCGACGACGTTTACTTCCCGACTTCTTGTTGTGCCGTCCGCTGGGGCCGTGGTAGCCATTGACAAGACCTGGGTGCGCCTTCTTCATTCTTGGTGTGGGTTTGGCTGTCCAGTCGTCTTGTGGAAAGCGAGATCTAAGATAGATGAGCAGATCGGTGTCCTCTGACTTCCATGTGGTGCAAGATGGAGTGGCGTTCATGGTTGCGCCATGCATCATTAAAACACCTACACCTTCTTTTGTTCCTATCTATACAGTCGCTTGATATGCCGCGTATTGAGATGCCCGATTGGATCCTAGCAGGGCCACTGTTCTATGGGGCTCAGTCCCGTTAGCTTCCCAGCAACACATGAAACACAACATGATTGATGGGCCCAGGGGCTGCAGTAGTTGATGAAGGTTCGGGGCATGAGACGCACCAATGAGGTGATACATGTCCTTTTCATTCACATGCAAATTTGGAACCCACAATTTATGGTGGAGTCTTTCGGTGGGAGAGGCAATGGCAATAAAATGAAGAGGCCCCCAGTGACCCAACTGGAATCTCCAACCTGAAGGCCATCTCCTTTGGGGTCAGAGGAAAGATGGGCTCTCAGTACAATCTCTCACACGATATTGCGCTCCAGCTCACCGGACACCAGAGCCATCCAAACCATCACTTTGGCGCAACTCTTCAGCATCCGAGGACTATGAAAGGATCCATGCAACAGCTGCCGCAATTCGTTACACCGACGCTGACCCAGCTGCCCAGCTCTGGTGAAGCTGCGCCAGCATTGCCTACTTTGAGCCCGCCCGAGCCCGTACTTGATCTCGCTCTGAATAGACCCCATCGATACAGGAGAAATTGGACAGGGCGCACGAGCCAGCAAGCAGTTCGAGCTGAGCCAGGCATCGGACAAAAGTTTAGGGAGTTTCATGGCGCTCTTGAAGCACTGGGCAAGCGCATTGAAGCTTTAGAGCGCACGTGGGTCGGAGCTGTACACCTAGTATCTTTCATTCACTGACCGCACCAGTCATCCGAGCATGATACAATGCTTACAGGGTTTTAGACAGGAACTGGAAAGCCTGGAAGAATATGTGAAGGGGCCCGAGATCTTGTTGGGGGATGATAGCTTAGAAATTGGCGAGGACGGTTGAGGATACTGATATGATAATTCGCGTATCCATAAAAGCAGTAGTTTCGAGGACCGTGCGATTTTGGTGGTCTTCTCCAGTGATTAAAGGTAGCCCAATGGCTTGCTGGAACAGAAAAGGCACCTGATGCCCGCAGTAAGCTCCTACTTGATGGGCCAAATGCCTCGACCACCCAACCTCCACGACAGACCACCGGAGCCAAGCCGGAATGACCATCTCATCCGCGGCTGTCATGGCACGACGATGGCACTTGAGCTCATGCCATCGAAGCTTCAGGCCGCGAAGGGAATGCCGCAGCCCAGTACGGAGGAGAGGCTGGTGGAAGTGCTTCGAGAGAACGCGTTCCTACGACAAGAGATCCACTTCTATCGGGCATGCTACGAATCGTCCCTGACGATGGAAGATAAAGTTTATGAAGTCTCCCAACAGTTGATGTTGGCGTATTACTTTGAGCCGGACGGCACGGTGGAAATGAATCAGACGGCCTACCGACTTGCTCATGACATCTACGCGGCGGTCGACGAGAACCATGCCGCCATGGTGGCGGCCGAAGAGTCGTGGATGGCGTTCTGGGGGTTTCCAAACGCGCACCAGCTGCGGAGACAACCGCAATTCATCTGATCAACTGCACATCAAATAGCCGATGGCCTCGCTTTCCTGCTGCTTTCTCCTCCAGACTCGCAAATAGGACGTCTAATTCTACTGAAGGCGCGGCTGAGCTATGTTCTCTTGCTCTTTTCCTTGAAAATCATTTTTGATATTCATCTTGAATAATCGGTCGTTCAGCAAATCGTTAACCCATTCCCATCTCAAAGTACCATCTCGGAAGAGCGCAATGTCTCTCACTACCATCCAAGACCGACTCTCGCAAACCAATATTTATCTCCGTCGGACTCGTTTGATCCTCTACTTGTTTGTCTTTTTGACAGCTATCGTCTCCGTCCTGTTCTACATTGTCGCCCTCCTATATCATGCCAAAACCCTGGCCAAAGACCCAACATATATTCTCTATGTTCACAGAGATCTTCACTTCCTCTGCTTCGTGATTATCATTCCGCTCATCTGGAGTGTTGTCTGGTCTTTTATCATTCTTCGTGGCCGTCTCAAGGCCATCTATCAGATCTACTTAATCGACATAAATCAGAATCAAGGTGATGACAGGCCTTCATCATCCACAACTCTTCGACCTACAATCAACGGATCTTCTATCAAATATCCCATCACCGTCTTGGTTATTGAGCTCTTTCTCCCCCTTTCTCTCACCATCTTTGGCTACTGGTTTGGCTTTCGTTACTCTGACTACTTCTCAACCTTTGCCGTTTCCAAGAGCAGTCATGTCTGCCCTAATCGCTCGTTCGATGATCCAATCAGGCTAGGATTTTTTTGCACCACGGGCTACAAGCAGATACTAGCTCTGGAGACTACAGCCTTTATTACGTTAGTAATGAACACACTGATACATCTGCTGCTATTCGTCATCACGTCTGTTGACTCTATTCTGATGTATTGGGCGGGAGACAAGAGACAGCGAGAGGAGTGGAAAGAAGAAACGAAGGAAAAAAAAAGAGAATGGTGGTGTTAGCGAATGGCTGTTCCATCCTAAATTAAGGCGACACGTCGGTCGACTAAAGCGATAAATGCGAACGCGTCAACCGGCAAGCCTTGGGCCTCCATCTTCTCCTTGGTCATCACTAGATGCCACATCGAACGGCCAGCGCACGAACGGTGGAGTCGAATATGGGCCGGGCATTGGTTGGAGATAACCATGCTCGATCGTCACGCAAGATCTTGAGCTATGCAGTGATGATCGCATAATGCCTGCAGCTGCACCATTACTTCCAAAACTCATGGCCACCAAGGTTCTGATATACCATTCCTTGGCCAAAGTCTGCGGCTAATAATAAGATGGACAGAAATCTTGGGGTGTTCGCCGCATTACACAGGCAGGGAATGCTACACTTCGGAATCCCACCGGTGCCCTCTACATCATTGTTCTTCGAGCCTCTGCGGCAGCGACAGTTTCGGGGAAACCGGTAAAAGTTGGGCAGAGTATATATCTTAAACAAATGGTCGCGGTCCGTCCAGAATTTGTTTGTCTCCTTATTGTTCCATGATTAGGAGACTAGGACTGTTTCCGGCGTGGGGTTGAGATGTTCTGAGAGGGCTGGGCGACAGTAGAGATCGGTGTCGAAAGAAATCAACATACGGCAGTTACCGTACTGTTTTTACACGTCTTTTTTCTGAATGCGTTACTGTCAAGATGCCTGTCTTTTTCTGATGCCCGTCTTTTTCTGATGCCCGTCTTTTTCCGGAGAAGTAGTTGTGCGAGCTGTCACGACAGGGTCCGAACGACTTTTGGGGGGTGTGTAGCCGTGTAAGACTGGAATGTTCATCCTGTCAGAGATGAAGGGGTTGTAGGCAAAGGTGGATCCTGAACAGACTTGATTTTGCGACGAAGGCATACCACCCCATTTATACCCGCTCAGATTTGGTGTCCAACTTGTGGCATGAATATGGGAGCATGGGCCACCGTGCCAGTGAACAAAATGTTGAGCGCTTGGAAAGCCAGGCAATAGTCTATGCAAACTAGACGCTAACCGCCTTGTTGATTCAGCAGCTCGCAGGCGGAGTACACCCCAATCCCTCAGCTAAGTGACCTGTCGATGTGGCAGTGAGACGTGAACGGCGCCAGGATTCATGGATGCCGGGCGAGCTGCATGACCGAGTGAAGGTGGCACGCACACTTTTTTGAGCTTTCTCTCTCTTGAAAAGATGGCGGCAATGCCTGGCGCCAGTGATACGGTCAATCACTGCCACTTCTTGACGGTACAAGCAGGATGGCGCGAAAGCTGAGACAAATTCCCACCAATCTCTTGCCAACTACCACCAACACCATCATGAGATGTTGGCGCTAGGCACACCGAGATGCATGGAGTGGCCGTGCGACTAGGGTTCTGATCAGCAGGCGACGGGCACTCGCACGGGCCGTATACAAATCGACAAAAACACAGCCTTTAGCGATGCCGTGGATGCCTTAGGAGAGTGACGGGAACTCCGAGACGTAGCAAGGCGAGGCGGATGAGCGTCAGAAGAACCCAGATTGTGCAGTCGGTTGTCCTACTAACGATGATGAAGACGGCTGAGCATAAGGTCACAATGATAACCACACCATACCCTATCATCTGACCTTGCGAGGCCTGAATCAAAGATTGTCATCTCCTCCCTCCCACTTTCTGCCACTTTCTCCGTACCCGATGTCGTTCTATTTTCGCCATCTCTGTGAGCTCTTTGACACCATTGATGGTTCAGGCACCAAAAGCCCAGGCAACATCAGTGTGGTCATCCGCACCTGGTTCGATGAGCATGACGCAGATATTCCTCGACACGGACCCGGGGCTGTTGCGTTCTTGTCTTGTTTGTTTCCTGAGCGTCGACCAGATCGCGTCCTTGGAGTACATAAGAGCGATCTCGAACGGATCATCCAAAGCGCTCATGGTCTGGGTCAGACTCGCATGAACGAACTCCAATGCTGGATAATATCGGAGGAAGGAGTGTAGACCTGTTGATAAGCTCTTCGAATGAGCTCCAAAACGCGCTGAATTCGATAAAATCAAGGCGCATTTCAAGGCTGATAGTCCTACTTTGATCTTCTACTGACCAGTCTTCGTCTCGGGAAGATTGAAGGTTATTGCGGTCGAAATGCTCAGATGCCGCTTGCGACGTCATACTGTCGGCATGTTGCGCCCGTTGATCGGAATGCCGAAGTCTTGTGAGCCAGAGGTTCTTTCTTTGATCAACCTTTTCGTCTCGTCTGAGCGGTGACTTCTTCATCTGAACTTTCATCATCTGATTGCGGGTATTGGATTAGATTCACTTGACGCTCTTCACCGAAAACTTCGATGTGGTTCGCCATATTCAAAGCC
>QQTW01001027.1_pt1 | contig 18971 bp, 18 predicted proteins | sample 1904831 | NCBI WGS metagenome assembly QQTW01 (sample SAMN09435610, study PRJNA476489) | Subsurface metagenome, whole genome shotgun sequencing project. | reverse complement strand
CAAAAAGTAGTCGTGATGGATTAGGTTGAACCCGGAACAAGATGACGACTCTTGCTCATTCTTTGTGAAGAGGCCCAGCAGGTTCGCCCCGCTTGTACTTGCGAGTTGAGCGCATTCGGACCCTTGACGTTGCACTCTCGCCATAGCACGAGGTGGAGCCAAGTCTGCGTGAGAATCGCGTTTTGCTCCATAGGTCGTAAAAAATATCGATTTTCAAACCTCGTTGCTATTGTATCCACTGCTCATGACACTGCTCCGCCGTTCTTTCTGAAAGACACCTTTTCGACACCAACGTTCTCCACCCCATTGGCATCTTTCCGCAGCTGATAGACATAAAGCACCAAGACATCCCCTTGCACCTGTGACATGTCAGCGACCGTCCACTTCCTACAATCTGCAGCACGTACGTCCATCAACACAAAGCTCGGCGTCGGCTCCTCAGCCTCCTGCCACCAAGTCGTCGTCATCGCGCCCGTGGCACTCCCCGGATTCACAAAGAATTTGCCCTCCATCTCGTACGCCTCGAACTTGTGCGTGCCGCCCCACAGCAGCACGTCCACGTCCATCTGCCGCGCCGCGATCAGCAGACTGTCCGCATCCCCCGGCGGGATGATCGTGTGCCCATGCGTGAAGCCTATCCGCAGCGAGCCGTGCGGCATGACGCGCGAGAGCGACAGGTTCGGCGCCTCGACATCGAAGTCGCCCTTGACGATCTGCAGCTCCGGCGCGATGCCGCGCAGGAACTCGTACGTCTCCTTGTCCGTGAGATTGCCCAGGCACAGCACCGTGCCTATCTTGCCGGGCGTGAGGAGCTTCTTGAACTGCTGCCGTGTGAGCCGGGAGTTCTGCCGTTTGCTGGATGGCAATCTACCTTCGCTGGGATGTCCTGTTAAATCGTGAGCTTTGCGGGGCCAAGAGTGCGGCGGACGTGACCCACAGACGCTCTGTCCGGTATGAAGAGATCACCCAGGCATAGTATCAGTCTCTGAGCCATGACCTAGCTCATTCGACCGGACACGGCTTTGAGTGAGCCGCGGTAGTGAATTGGGAAATGCGAGGTAGTTCAGACGAAAGCAGGGCTGCCTGCGCATGCAAATACGTGATGCCGTCGTTGCGGTGAAAGTCTTGGCAGGCACAGGAGACCAACCACCATACCACAGGAGAATAATGCGGTTATGAGCTCAGCTCCTAAGATACTTCTCAGTTGATTTTATTGACGTTCGTTCTTAAGACTGTCGCTGCTATAGACCCATTGATCTCATGGTAGCAATATAGTAGCTTCGTCATCTGTATCCCATTCCCATCACATTCGTTCAAGCAACTTCATGTCGTATATTCACACTTGCAAAAGAACTCCAATCTCCTCTCATTTGCAAGCATAGCATGCTGAGTTACCCTTGATATTTCTATATGCTGTTAAGCACATCAGCACCACGTCCTCGCGGGGTCAGTCCGACATCTGGAATTTCACATGCTACGTAGCGATCAGCTAGCCTCCGAATCTACCCCACATACCGACAGATCCAGACGCAACGCTGGCTTCCAACGCTGCCAAACGCTTGAGCCTCATCTCGAGGCACCTCGTACAAGCTCCTAGATTCCAGCTCAACACACCATACTCGGCGTTGAGGGACGCTTCCGTCGAAGACGACATTGAATACAAGCCATCAAGACCGGACTTCGTAGAGCAACCCAAGCAGAAGACAGAAAAGTCGAACAAGATGGCGACCAATACCTCTGGGCAGCCCGATCATCCCACGGTGCTCATACCGGGCCCGATTGAGTTCGATCAAGAGGTCCTGCAATCGATGAGCCACTACAGGTACGATTCCTAAGGTCTGTTGATAGACCAAACATGCGCGATCGCCTTTGACGCCATACCAGTCAATCACATGTCAGCGCACCGTTCGTCGCTACCTTTGGAGAGACTCTGTCGATGCTCCGCAAGCTCTTCCAGACCACCAACCCGGCGTCGCAGCCGTTCGTCATTTCTGGATCTGGTACCTTGGGATGGGATCAAGTTGCGTCGAACCTTGTGGAGGCCGGCGACGAGGTGCTGGTGCTCCACACTGGATATTTTGCAGACTCGTTTGCAGACTGCTTCGAGACGTACGGGGTCGCGGCCACGCAGCTGAAGGCGCCGATTGGAGATAGGCCGCAGCTGGACGAGGTGGAGAAGGCCTTGCAGGAGAAGCAGTACAAGATGATCACCGTCACCCACGTCGACACGTCAACAGGGGTTCTGAGCGAGATCAAAGCGCTTTCCGAACTGGTTCACAGAGTTAGCCCGGACACGCTCGTCGTGGTCGACGGCGTCTGCAGTGTTGGCAGCGAAGAGATTTGCTTTGACGGCTGGGGGCTTGATGTCGTGCTCACGGCGAGCCAAAAGGGCATTGGCTGTCCAGCGGGTCTTAGCATCCTCATGGCATCTGAACGTGCCATGGAGCGATTCAAGAACCGTAAATCGCGCCCGACCTCGTACTTTGCCTCTTGGCGGAATTGGCTCCCAAGTGAGTATCAGTGCTCCGTAAACCCTTCTCGAATGACTGACTGACCCTCCGAAAGTAATGCAAAATTACGAGGCCAGGAAGCCATCTTACTTCGCAACACCCTCCCCACAACTCATCCACGCACTCCACACCGCACTCACCCAGATCCTTCGCAAGCCGCTATCGTCTCAGTTCGAGGCTCATCGGGCGGCCTCCCAGAAGGTAAAGGCTGCAGTGTCAGCCCTCGGCCTGCGCCAGCTCGCATCCAAGCCCGAGAACCAGGCGAACGGCATGACCGCAATGTACCTGCCTGAGGGCGTGCAAGCGGCAGAGCTGCTGCCGAATCTGTTGAGGAGAGGCGTGGTGCTCGCGGCAGGTTTGCACAAGGAGATCGCGGGCAAGTATATAAGGTTGGGGCACATGGGCGTTAGTGTGACTGACCCACAGAGACACGATATAGACAAGGCTTTGGAAGCATTAAAAGGCGCGTTGAAAGATGTAGGCTATAGTCCGCAGTAGGCGCACGTCAACCCAGTGCATATTTCGTAGAATGCGCTCGAGTTTGATATCTTTCTCTGCATGGCTCCCCATTACCAGATGAGGTACGTGCGATACTGGGTCGTATCATTGACATCGATAGACGCTATATTCCCACTTTCAGGCGACGGCGGCATTTCTGAGTATGATAATGCACCCAGTTGGCTCTCGGGTCAAAGATAGGACTTAAAGTGCCATTCTCTCGAAAGCTCTTACGAGCGGCCTCTCGTTTCTCTTGTTAGCCTCTGCAAAAGTACCCGTAAGCGTCTCGTCCGCCATCATTGATCGTTCCGCATCGCTCCTAGCATCGGCATGGGATTGACCAATCCGCACGCCGTCATCTGCGCCGAAAGCTTCCTTTACCGACGCTTCACACAATGCCACCAACTCAAGCATGGCACTTTGCACGGCTATTGCTCTTTCTCGCATTCCTCTCCGCATCAAACCCTCGACGAGCCTTTTGACCTCCTCGCCAGTGTCATTGACCTTTTTGATAAGCCTTCCCACGCTTGCCACGAGATACTCTTCCTCGTAAACGGATCCCTTTTTGCCACGGGCTCGCTTGCGCTCTTCGCGCCGGCGGTTCTTACCACTCCTGTTTGTTGCAGAAGTGGCTAGTGTGCGGTCTGTATGATGAGTATAGCGTGTGAATAGGGTATTCCCAGCAGTTGAAGTAGCGCTGGGCGCAAGAGAGATATTGTCGGGAATGTCGGCGCCGGAATTCTCGCCGCCACCGAAGAACGATACTAAGTATGTCAGCCCACGATTTGTTCATGAAAAGAGCTCAGCAAGAGGCAAAAAGCCCCAGAATGACAGAGACTCACCAGGGTCTTCAGCCTTCTTCTCGCGAAGCTCTTTGATACGTGGGATCTGAGCTCTCAGCTGCCCCCGACATTCTGCGAGCAGTTCAGTCATGGTAGCTGAGCCTTCAATAAGACCCGGGTCCACCAAAGACTCCAGCAGCTCCGGTTGTCTCCGAATGCTCAGGACGCGTATGGCTTCCGAGAAAAAAAAGCCCTTGCACAACAGCCGCACAGCATCTTCAGTAGCTGACAAGTAATCGAGGCAGATGGTTGCAGCGTCACGGTACTCCTTTGCCTCGGTGAGACCCTCCACCAATGACGTCGCCATTGATATGAGCTGCGGGGGTGGTATCGACGCCAAGACTGCGCAGGATAGTGCTTCCCGCCAAAGGTGAGCCGCACGGTAAGCTTCGCTGGCCGAATGGTAATCGGAGAGGTACTCGTGGACTGTATTGATTAACAGAGTGCGTAAACATATGACAAAGGTCATACCTATACCAGCTTCCCCAAATCTGCTTTTTCGCTCGAGAAAACCGGCATAGAGCTTCATGATCTCCCCGAGCTGTGGCGATCGGTACCGGTAAAAGTCAAGAGCGTCCGGATAGAGCTCATGTTTCTCCACATAGGCTTTGAGTTCATCGAAAGCTTCGAGGTCGTGAAGATGCCGGAGACTCTTCGTGCGCCGGCCCAGCTGATCATCGATCTGGAACTTACGTCGCAAAAGGTCAAGTTCCTGGAGGCCTTGCAGGTATGGCAGATATTCTCTGGGGTCTTTCTGCGACTGCTGAGCTATGAGTAGAGTGAGCTTCAGATCGTATAGACCTAAAGCGTGGTCGTAGAGGCTGTTGACATCGCCTAGAAAACAGATATGCGTGACCGCCCTCTCGGCGAGCTGATCATCTTTCTCTACGTGCCGTCAGTTGGATCCTGAGAGACAGAAATGGGAACTTACCACACTGCTCAGCAACAACTAAGAGTCCCGCATTGAAGTCTGGCGGCGACTTGGACATGTGAGCCGTGATGATATTCTGGAGATGCGAGCTTCCCCGACTGCGCAGATGCTCTATAAATGCATCACAGATACGGTTCAACTTTGAGCCCGAAGCCGGCGCCCCAAGCAGTGCGGGCCCCGACACATTTGCGTGTCCATTTGACGCCCCATTTTCCTGTGAAGTAGGAGACTTCCGTGTCTCTCGGTACATGGTCTCCGTGACATCTTCCTCTCTGCGTAACTTTAGCGCAAGAACCTAATCCGAGTCGATGACCTACTTCAACGAGGAGAGAAACAGATCAATGAAATCAACTCTTTCGATCTGATCCACGAAAAGCGCAACGTCGGCCATAAACTGCCGGGGGTCATGATCATGGAGGATGCTCAGGTCCACCCGATGGCTTCGGCAGGCAAGGAAAGCAGTCAGGTAGTCTTTCTCGTGGATGCTTCTCCGTACGCCGGCAAGAACCAGCGCTCGCGGATATATGGTCTCAAGATTTCCCCGGGGCATCTGCAATGTCAAGGCATACGTGCTAGGCATGGCTGCGACAAGCCGTGCGCCTCTCTCGATGCTACGGCATCTCTCATCCTTCTCCGGCTCGTCCGCAGGGATTTCGAGTTCTGAGCGCACCATGTAAGCCTTGAACTGACCATCAATTCGCTCATACTAACCTTCGGCACCTTCGGCACCTTGCAGGTGCACGAACTTCAACAGGTGGGAGGCAGTCGTAACGATAAGATGGGCCTCTGTACATATGAACGAGGTACAATTTCGTACAAGTACTCGCGCCTCATTCTCTGTGCCGGCATCTAGACTGTATAAAGTCCCGTTCGTGCGCAGAGCAAAGAAGAAGCTCTGACATCTACATCAGCTCGTGGAAAATATGCGACAGCTGCAGGCCAGTGAACGAACCTTGTCATTGATTCGAACCTCCTCCACCCAGGCTGAGAAGCTTGGTAACTTGCCTCTTGCAGTCAGATTTAGAGTTCCAGTGGAGTCATCTTTCGAAAGTTCGAACAACAGCCCGCCTCCTATCTGCAGATATAAGCGTGTCCGATCAGATGACGAGAACAACGTCGCATAACCATCATTGGACTCAAATGTGCCCGTAGCCGTTTCGGAACGAACGAGATTGACACAAGTGACGGTTATCGTCGTACTGTTTGCTTGACTCATCAGGACGTATACCTCAGATTCGCCAACGAAGGCCACTTGGCGCCCAATATGGTCATCATCCGCCGAAAAAGATGCAGCACTACAGTTGTCGTTGGGGGCAGTCTTTGATTTGACATCATAGTACCAAACACGAATCTTACTGCCGATTAGGGCGGCGATTCGTCGTGTCGAAGCGTTTATAGAAGCATCAAGAACATTGTCCGCTATCCGAAACTCGTGCAATGCCATGGGAGGGGGAACAGTGGCCAGACGAAGCGGAGTAACCTTCAATGTCGCTGTGAATGGTCAGCCTTCAATACCTTCAGGGCCTGCATTCGTAGCTTCATACTCCCATCGAGGACCGAAACAACACCAAAATCGAACGGGCTTATTGCTGAGCTTCTGGTCACATCAAACACATAGTCCAACAAGTGAAGGATATCTGCATTCGAAATCAATGATTGAGCACACTCAAGGATTAAGGTTGGAAACGTACTATCACAGTATATAGCCAACTTTAGAGGACTTTCCGGATGCCATGAGACTTTGACTGGACCCTTTGACGCAGCCCCCCAAGCAATCTTCAGCTCTTTCTTGAGGTAATAGTGGTAGTTCCCCACAGTCCAAAGCTGGACCCTGTTTTCAAAAGCAATGGCGAGTACCGTTGAGTCGCTGTTCCAGCTCAACCTTACTGCTTTTCCCCAGCCATTATTCTCTTCCGGTTTCAGTCGCATGTCAAACTCGCCATGTCTGAGTCCGTTGCGCTCAAAGAAAACGACGTCAGCACGGTCCTGCCGGCGCTGAACTCCTGCGATGACGCTACCGGCTGGCTTCCAACTGACTGCTCCTTCCAGCCCGTCGACGGGCTCCGAAACACTGTCAAGGGTGCCCTCGCGTGAGAAGACTCGGATGGTTCGACGCCGATTTTCATCTATCGAGTTTACGCAGACGAATGCGCCATCGCCTCGCCAGCTAATGGTCACGGCACCGTCATCAAAAGTGCTCAGCGATCCTTCATCGACTTTCTCGGGCATCGTGGGATCTCGCAAAGCTTTAGCTCTCTTACCCTTGAACTGAGTCTCTGATTTTCCCCACCCCACAGAGACGTGCCTTGAAATTTCCAGATCCTCGAGCTTCAGGGAGACGGTCGTGACATTGTCGAAATCCCGCGTCATGAGCAGCAGCGTGCTTGCACGTGTGCTCACGGCGAGGACCTCCTCGTCCGGCGACCACATGGCTGCGCTGATGCCTGCATCTATGGACCCAACAATTTCAATCTGATCCTGGCCAGGTAACGGCTCATCTCTTACTATGACAATGTCACCACCTGCAAGGACCAGACATGTTTTTATTTCATCAACGAAGTGATACATGTTGAGCACCTTGTCGATGGGAAAGTCGGGATGAGCACAAGGTGCATCCCAGGAAGCAATCAATTGTAACTCCTCTGCCGGATTGCGGAAGCGTCTGATTTCAATTACGGGTTTGGCATCTGAGGGTCCAAACGCGCACAGAAGCGAGCCGGTAGCATCGTCCCATGCTGTTGCCGCAAGAGGAAGATGACTCTCCGGCAATTGATGCACTAAGGTCCGGATGTTCTTTAGGTTGCGCATCTTGAATCCGTAGATTTGTTCCGGAAAAGGTATATCTAGAGCATAACGGCTTCACTTTGAGTGACTAATATCTGCACGTTGAGTGACGATTGAAGATTTCATGCTTTTCCTGGCGGCTCAGCCGCAGCTTGCTAGTGGATTAGAAGACGATGGACTAAGTCGCTCCAGCCTGCTCGTACACCAGTTGTCAATGCGAGACAGGGCGATTGGGAAACGGGTTACTATTTCCACATTGTATTGACTCCGTAAAGAACTGGGCTCATCAATTAAATTCGGGTTTCCACAGCCTGGGCACCGGGGAGTAAAGCTATTCCTAACAGGGAAGTGCCACCCGCTCAAGTGCTCCAGCAAGTGCTCTAGGGCTTCAGGGCTCAAGTGCTACTCCGTCATCCTCCACGAGTTTCCTACCTTGCAATATAGTAGCTTCAAGGGTTATACATCGTGACAATACCAGGAGCACTACAGCTCATCCCCGGTCTCGGAAGCAACTTTACATAGATAAGGTTGCTCAAGTGGAGTTGTCGATCGAGCAGCGCCTTAATATCTGGCATGGCCTTGCCACCGAGTCGCTGCATTCTTAGTACACATTTTCCCAGTACACGGCTTCCCTCAAGTCCTGACTCGGCTTTCGTTGCCTCACGTCGCGGTTTCTTTGGCGCCATTCTTGGCATATGGGATGCCGTCAGACAATTGGGATCCTTCCAGCTCTGATGCGTTGTATTTCATGATTCGATCTGAAGGCCAGCCGTTCGCGGGTGATTCTGGCAGAAAATTTGTAGTGAAGATAGCAGCTCAAGTTAGGTGAAGGTGTTTAAGTATAAGAGACCTGACGACAGAGATACAGATGTAACCTCAACCCTTGTCTGCATATTGATACATGCATTCATGGGTTAACCTCACGACCCCAAAGAAACCATCCACACATGGCAGGACTCCTGGCGTTTGCGTTCATCTCCTCACGATGCCTCACTTGTTTTTGTACGTCTGCCACACTGTGGATTGTTTGTAAGCATACCGACGAGATGGTTGGATTCAGTGCGGGCCTATTCACCAGCAATTCCGAAAGGCCCGAAGAATGCAACACCTGGTAAAGGTCAGCATGCCACAAAGTGGTGGTTGTAGCAAGCCGTACCCATAAAGCCCCAGTATCTCAAGTAGAAATACTTTGTCAAAGGATTGAATGGAAGATTGCTGCGAGGCCCTTCTGGGTAGTGAAACTGGCTGCCCATCTGTGATCGCGTCGCATGGAATGTGCGACGGGCCGTTGCATTGATGGCAATCGAAGGGGACGCGCGAAGAACAGATCGTGAAAGCATCTGATCAAGTCAGCATATGGTTTAGTTTGAAGAAGCCAGTCATACCTTTGAGTATTGTTTGAATGAGTGACAGACGAGTCAAATCTTGGTGTTAGGGAGGCACGTGGGAGGATGAAGTTGCGGATAACGGGTCATCCATGGATAGCCGCTAACCCACCTTGACATAGCGGCATCCACGGTAGCTCAGTCTTTGGCCCCAAATCCAAATCTGCGTTTCTGCAGTAAAGTTGCGCACTCCTGCAGATCAAAATGGACGACCTCTTCGACGTCTTTGAAGATAATCAGCAGACTAGCAAGAGGACCAGTCCGGCAAAGAAAAGCAAGAAACGACAGGCCAACGGCGCCGTCAAAACCGCAAATGATCTTGCAGCGCACGAAGGCAATGTCGCTGAAGCTGCGGAAGAGAAAAGTTTACACCAAGCACTGAACGGCAACGGAATTGAGTCAAATGATTCCGGCCAGCAACCCGACGCAAAGCGTCAGCGGCGTGAACCTGAACCGGAACCTGTGCTGACGGATGCTTTCGAAACTAAGCAGTCCCGAGAGGTCGCAGCATCTGCCGGACTGCAAAGCCAGCAAGAAGGTTCGGCCGTTGTACTTTCTCATCAAGTCAGGCATCAAGTGGCCCTCCCGCCTGATTATCACTATGTACCAATCTCTCAACATAGACCGCCCCAGAAGCCTGCCAGGACATGGCCTTTTACTCTCGACCCCTTCCAGCAGGTCTCAATCGCATCCATCGAGCGGAACGAGAGCATCCTGGTCTCTGCACATACCAGTGCGGGCAAGACCGTGGTGGCCGAGTATGCGATTGCGCAGTGCCTCAAAAACAACCAGCGGGTCATCTACACCAGCCCAATCAAGGCACTCAGCAATCAGAAGTACCGGGAGTTTTCTGCAGAGTTCGGTGATGTTGGGTTGATGACTGGGGATGTGACCATCAATCCCACAGCTACATGTCTGGTCATGACTACAGAAGTAAGACTCTATCACCATGTGCTTTTGGCATCTGCTGACGACCGGAAAACAGATCTTGCGCTCCATGCTTTACCGAGGCTCAGAAATTATGCGTGAGGTGGCTTGGGTGGTGTTTGACGAGGTGCACTATATGCGAGACAAATGTAGGAAGATTCTGCGCCTCTGGAAACTCTTGCTGACCGTTCAGCTCGTGGTGTTGTGTGGGAAGAGACCATCATCTTGCTTCCCGACAAGGTCCGCTACGTCTTTTTGTCGGCCACCATCCCGAATGCCATGCAGTTCGCCGAATGGATAACGAAGACTCATAACCAACCATGTCATGTCGTCTACACGGATTTTAGACCTACGCCACTACAGCATTACTTTTTCCCTGCTGGATCTGATGGTATCCATCTGGTTGTCGACGAAAAGGGGACTTTTAGGGAAGAGAATTTCCAGAAAGCGATGAGTACCATCGCGGAGAAACAGGGCGATGATCCTGCCGACCCCAATGCGAAGAGAAAAGGGAAAGGCAAGGACAAGAAGATGAACAAGGGAGGCACTAAGGGCCCTAGTGACATTTATAAGATTGTCAAGATGATCATGATCAAGAACTACAACCCAGTCATTGTCTTCAGTTTCAGCAAGCGAGACTGCGAGGCCTACGCGATCCAGATGAGCTCGCTCGCATTCAACGACGAGTCCGAGAAGGCAATGGTCGGCAAAGTGTTCGAGAGTGCCATTGAGATGCTTTCAAAGGAGGACAGGGACCTGCCTCAGATCAAACATATCCTTCCTCTCTTGCGGCGTGGAATAGGCGTCCATCACTCGGGGCTGCTGCCGATTCTGAAGGAGACAATTGAGATTTTGTTCCAGGAAGGCCTCATCAAGGTTCTCTTTGCCACGGAAACCTTTTCCATCGGTCTGAACATGCCGGCAAAGACCGTGGTGTTCACCAGCGTGCGCAAGTTCGATGGTGTGAGTCAACGATGGGTGACTCCATCCGAGTTCATCCAGATGTCAGGACGCGCAGGCCGGCGAGGCCTTGACGACCGCGGTATCGTGATCATGATGATCAACGAGAAGATGGAGCCTGCCGTGGCCAAAGAAATCGTGCGTGGAGAGCAAGACAAATTGAACTCGGCCTTCTACCTGGGTTACAACATGATTCTTAATCTTATGCGGGTTGAGGGCATATCGCCCGAGTTTATGCTGGAACGTTGTTTCTTTCAATTCCAGAACACTGCTAGCGTATCTGGTCTGGAGAGAGGTAAACTAGTTCATTACATATTAATGGGGGGCTTGCTGACGTACTTTCCAGAGCTGCAGGAGTTAGAGGCAGATAAAGCTGGACTGGTGATACAGGATGAGGCGACGGTTCGGGAATATTACGAGCTGCGCCAGCAGCTGAACACCTATACGAAAGATATGCGAGATGTCATCACCCATCCAAACTACGCCCTTCAGTTCATGCAGTCTGGTCGGCTGGTGAGAATCAAGTACAAGGACTACGACTTTGGCTGGGGAGCGGTCGTGAACTTCACTGCCAAAAAGACTCCCAAGGGACAGCCGACGCCGGAATTGTCTCCCCAGCAATCCTATGTCGTTGACGTCCTCCTGCATGTGGCTGGCGATACTTCGTCCATCGCTCCACAAACCACACAAGACCTTCCTACCGGAGTGCGACCGCCCGGCTCAGGAGACAAGGGTAAAATGGAAGTGGTTCCTGTACTGCTATCGTGCATAGACTCGATCGGTCACATCAGAATCTTCTTGCCCGCCGAGCTCAGATCGCCTGAGCAAAGAAACAATGTCCGCAAGGCTCTCGAAGAAGTCAAACGTCGATTTCCAGACGGCATAGCCATCCTGGATCCCATTGAAAACATGGGCATCACCGATGATTCGTTCAAGAAGTTATTGCGAGTAAGTACCGTCCCAATTTCGTCCGATTACGCTTACCACTGCAGAAAATCGAGGTACTCGAGTCTCGACTGCTGTCGAACCCATTACACAATTCGCCTCGGTTACCCGACCTCTACAATCAGTACGCCGCCAAGATGGAGATGACTCAGAAAATCAAAGACGTCAAGAAACAAATCACAGCCGCGCTGTCAGTCATGCAACTCGACGAGCTCAAGTGCAGAAAACGGGTGCTGCGTCGGCTGGGGTTCACCAACGAAGCCGATGTCGTTCAACTCAAAGCTCGGGTAGCCTGCGAGATCAGTACCGGTGACGAGCTGGTCCTGAGCGAATTGCTTTTTAATGGGTTCTTCAACGACCTCACCCCCGAGCAGTGCGCAGCATCTCTGAGCTGCTTCATCTTTGAAGAGAAGTCACAACAGGACCCCGATCTCAAGGATGAGCTCGCCAAACCCTTCCGGCAGATTCAGGAACAGGCGCGCATCATCGCCAAAATCTCGCAGGAGAGCAAGCTGGCGGTAAACGAAGAAGAATATCTCCAGACTTTCAAACCTCAGCTCATGGCAGTCGTGTATGAATGGTCCAAGGGGGCATCTTTTGCTCAGATATGGTGACTGATTCCATCCTAGTCTCTGTGCAGCATCTTTCTGACATTCTTCCAGTAAAATGACCGACGTCTACGAAGGCAGCTTGATCCGCCTATTCCGCCGACTCGAAGAGCTCCTGCGACAGACTGCGCAAGCAGCAAAGGTGATGGGTAGCGAAGAGCTGGAGCAGAAGTTTGAGGGCGCTCTAGCCAAAATCAGGCGCGACATTGTTGCAGCGCAGTCACTCTACTTGTAGATCAAGGAAGATCGTCCGGTCTCGGCTGTCACCTGAACGGCGGCGCCTGTAGAAAAGCACCCGCTTCACCCGTCACTTACGGGATGTGTAGCACGTTTAGTGCGTGTATATGTCATGCGATGCTCTTATGGTGGACACACAGGTAGTCATTACTTTTCATGTCAATATCTTGACTCCAAATGCATATGAGTGAGGTCCCAAGGTCAGTCCTTTGAGCCGGAGATTGGACGAAATCCGGACCAGATCTCGTCGTGGCAACGGAGCAGTGGCCCGTGCGTTATTTTGGCGGTTGTACTGTTGTACAGTTGTACCTGTGCCTGTACCGTTGTTCATCCACACCTTTGTTCCCCTCATGCTTCTTTTCGTCTCCACACAACTCTCGACTTCAGTCCCGAGTTCCAGGGCTCACCAGAAGCTGCCGAGATGAATAGCGTCATTGCCAGCCATCCGCTCGTAGCTCCTCACCTCCTTCAACATCCACATCTATCGCCGATCCACTCGCGTCAGTCTTGCTTGCCCTTGGCCGTATCTATCAACCGTCCTGCTGACCACGATGTCTTTGTAGCATCTTCCCACTCACATAGCATGTCCGGTCGGAAACGGAAGGCGGACGATGATGCGAACCTCGGAGAGGGCGAAGACAGGATGTCGTCCTCGCCCTCCGCCTCGCCTGCGATTTCCTCCCGAGGCCTCACATCAGTCGCTCAACGCAACAGCAAGCGTCTTCGAACCGACATCTCGGGGCGGCCTCTTTGTCTGCCGAGGATGCTGGAGACATTAGGAGCGGACGACATGCGGAACATTCTCAAGACAATCTGCGACAGACACCCGGAGATCGGAGCAGAGGTTGTCGCCACAGCTCCTCGTCCCACCGTACCGTCTGCTCTACGCGTCCTCACCACGTACGAGTCGACCCTTCGGGAATCATTTCCCTTTGGTGGAAGAGCTAGCTCCGACTACGCCTACAATAGAGTACGGCAACCACTAGCCAACCTACTCGACGCCCTCCAAGATTACACACCCCATTTCCTACCTCCCCACGAGCAGCAGACTGCCACCTCGCTGCAGTATCTCGACGAGGCCACTCACATTGTCCATCGACTTCCTGAGTGGGATTCGTTTCACCACAACCGCCACAAGCACGAAGCCTACGAGGAGATTGCCAAAGCTTGGGCGTTGGTCATCAAAGAGGCAGCGAAAAGAGGAGGCGGTATACAACTGCAGTACGGTGGATGGGACGTGAAGCTGTCAAAGCACAACGAGACGTCGGGCGGGAGGATGGATGAGGCCATGGTCGAGTTGCGGAACAGTCTGGGCTGGATGGGCGGGCCTGCCGGCGCGGGTCAAGGGTCTTCATCTGGTTCGAACGATCCAGCTTCGATACGGCAGCAGCTCCTTTCCGGCTCGTACGGCGCAAACCTTCCTGTCCGCGTTGGGCCGTGGTGAGGATGTCACTCGGCGAGAAAGATGGACCTTTGCTTTGTTGGAGCGGTTTGGTGGTGGCAGCGGGCAGCATCCCCTCTGTTCACGTGTTTAAATCTGGCGTTTATGGACAGAAGTTTGTTTCGGTAGCTACAGCGATAGCAAGCGCAAAGAAACCGTCATCTCGAGCCTATACACAGTATGTCTACCTGCAGCTGAGAAGTTTATGGCTATCCCTTTCCACATTCCATAGAGATAAACGTCTGCCTGTTCGTTGAATGACTACTGTATCAATGATGATACCTACATTCGCTAGCGTCCAATATCTGAGAACATTGAAAGAATGTACCCTCGCTCAGTCCCTGTAATTGGCCTCTACTGACCCGACAGTCTGTCCATCAAATTGACAGGAAAAGGTCATGAGAGCTGATTCTAACTTGACAGCCAGGATGTAGTGGACGTCGTAGCTGAGGCATTATATCAGTGAGCGGCATCGAAAACACGTTTATGTTCAACGTACTAGAATTTTCCAGTTGTATCAAGCCTTTTCCGAAATTTCGAGCGGTCAACACCCCTGAGGTCAGATGTAATTCTACAGTTCTCCTTAAGCGCAACCGCCTTTGATCGGTGCCTCGGGGCAGTTGTATCCTTGGATTCATACAACTCGTCCTCGAAAATGAGGTCTGTGGCACTGAAGTCATAATCGATTGATCGATAAAAGGGAAACTCGATGACGTGATCGCGGCGAAGGTCATCGCCGATTTCAATGTACCATGTAAACTTTTCGGCTCGAACAGTGCCGTCTCGACGGATTTCTGTCTTTTCGCCGTGGTCAAGAGCTTCGTCGTAAACACCCCAGGCCGTGACACCGTAATGTTTGGTCGCCTTAGTTGACCCGACAAGAGCAGTCCGGGGAAGCTTGCTTAGTGCGGCCCCTCTGTAATAGTAGTATTAGCACAGTTCATGTGTTATGCAGCTGGGGTCTATTATACTTCACAATGGCCGACCATGCGTCAGACGGCTGCAGCACTTGAATTCCAGGTTGAGCTCTTTCTATGCAATCTTTTAGATACTGGCTGCTGCCGAATCCACCAACTAAGAAGATTCCCTGCACCGTATGTGAGCGGACTAACAGATTTTATTCATAGGAATGGCTTACCGTAACTACTTTGCCTGGCCTTTTGATCTTCACTTCGTTGACTTGCTCGTTGATAAGTCGAAGGATATCTGTGATGAGAGGAGCAAAGATGTCCTTCACGTCAGCACTATCTTCTGAGTTAGCAACGTTGAGGTGGATCGCAGGCGAATCAACTGACCCAGTCATCCTCCAGCAGTTGGACTCCAAGCCATTAGCTGGATCGTCGTTCAAGTCAGCCATGGGAAAATTGACAAAATACTCCTCGGACGGCTTGCCGCGGAAGGCGCATTTGATTTCACGATCAAACTGAGTATTAGCTCTGAGCCAAGCTTTCGTTTTCTTGATTCGAAGATACTCTTCTTCGCCAACCAGGTTCTTAACAGCCTCTTCGAACCGCTTGTTGAGACCAAGACTCCCGGCCATACCACCTGAGCCTGGTACCAGCTCCTTCAACTTCAAGCGAGGAGATATTGCTTCCACCTCATAAGAGATCAGGTCGACGGTGCCTCCTCCTGCGTCACAAACGACAAACGCGTCCTCATTGCGAAGAGAGAATCCGAGGTCATGAAGCGTATGTAGTGCTGCTGCTTCCGGTTCCTTGATCAGAGTGACGGGGAATAAGCCTGCAATCTTAGCAGCCTGTGATGAGAACCTGTTAGTAAGTGTGGTTAGACAGTTGTAGGGAGAAATATACCTGCAGAGTACTGTTCTTAGCGGCATCGGACCAGACAGCAGGTACTGCGTTGGATAAGTACAGTAGTCGTATCTTTACACGAACGTGTGCGCTCACCTGATAGAACGAACTGCTTCTGGCATAAGTCTAAATAACTCTTGGGGACTTGTGCGGAGATTTCTTGCAGAGCATGCTGATATATGGACTTGATAAAATCAGCGGCTACCATGATAGGAGCTTTAGGTAGCTTCCTAAGGTCGCTTTTGACGTTGCCGGTTGGAAGATATAGAGGCTTCTCTTGGGATGGATCAAGCAGAAGCTTAACGCCGACGATGCTGTCCGTGATAGGGCTCACGGCAGCCCCCCAAGTGTACTCTTCACCATGATACTGGATGAGCGTCGGAATCTTCGGTGCATTAAGGGACTCGCCATCGATACCTGGACAATAACGACACATATTAGCCAAATTGCGTGCAAGGTGCCAAAGGAACTGACCAGGCCAGTTCACAACGGCCGCCACTTTGACGTTTTCCTGATTGGGAAAGCAATAAGCTACCCCCGAGAAGGTGGTGCCAAAGTCAACGGCAATGATAACTCTCTCTTCAGCTTCGAAGGCATTGGGACCGTCCTCAGCCAGCAACACGGCCATGCCTTCTCGGTTGATTCCAGTCATGATCTGTTGCAAGAGTCCCAGCTCTCGATGAGCTGTAGCAGGGCTGAATGATGGTGGAGATTGACAGAACCGAACTAAAGATTGGGCATTCAACCTTCTTCTAACTCTTGACCGTGCAAGTGATCTGCCAACGCAGGAGCAAAGAGCCGAGTCTCTTCTTGAATAACAGGGATATCGAGTGTGTAAGCAACACGGTGAAGACGAGCGCTTCCAAGAGTACAACAGTGCTCGTTGAAGTGGGCAATATCCTTAGGACAATTGACTTTGATGGACGAACTGAAGCTTAGGCATTTATACTGTAGTCTGTACCATGAAAGACCCCGAAGATTACGCTTTAAGTGATCTTCCGGTGCTCGATGAAGTGACCACTTCCAGGTGAGGCTTATGGCCAGTCCTGTCAGGCAAGGCTGAATCTCGGGCTTCAACTTCCATCCCATGAAGAGCCTTGGAAAGGAAGCTACGCGCGCGGTGAAACGAGAACCCATCTGCGACCTCTGCACTTGCCCAGGTTGACCCATTCCCAGACGTATGCACCTGATGAAGCGTTCCGGCGTTATATAGCCGTTTCAATTTTACCAGGCGCTAAGCAGCAGCATATCAGAGGTGCTCTCAGACGGTGGTAGGTCATCAACAGCCTAGCATGATGTTTCTGGGCGGCTTTTGGCCGGGCTGCGTCGCTTCGTGAATCGTGCCATGTTGAAGTTATCGAAACGGCGCTAAATTTACGATACAGTTGAAAAGTTAAAACTTCAATATCTTTACGCCCATGAAACTTGCTGCTGTTACCATGGTAGGACTAGATATTCCATGTGCCACTGTACAGTAGCTAGGTTGCGTAATCGAATCCATGACAGAGGTTTGAAATTGACTGGCACGTCTGAAACTTGATATCTCGAATCGCCGTTACAGCATCGCTGCACCTGGGCATGTGGTAGGTAATACGCGTTAACCAGGGCCTATAATTTGATAGCGGTTAGTGATGGCGCTTAAGCAGGTCATGATGAGGGCGTTCTCGAATCATTCCAAGGTTGGTGATCTGTATGCTCCTAGCCCAGCTGCGATAAGGCTGAAACGATAAAGTCTGAGTGAGGGCTCACAGCTTCATGCGGAGCTTAACAGCCTGTCAAGCTCAAGCTATGTGGCAAATTTCAAACACGAGCTTGAGTATACACGGACTATATATCCGGCTTTGTTTTGCGCGTCTGAGTCTGCCCATATGGTGAGGCTGGTATACATTTGACTCCGCTTGTGCGACTTCATGCGCAGAATTGATTGCCCTCGGGGACAATCTCCTTCCCATACGAAAACTCTGTCCGCCGAACTCCACTAAGGGTTTTTAACTTCACTTTGTAGGTGGGCTGAAAACAGCTGCCGTTCACTGAACTGATTCGGGGTCTGCAGCATTTTTTGTTCACAGGCATCTCATTCGGACGACAAGCCCGGCGCTGACGGCTCCACTTTTCGCGCTGATGAGCTCACACACTGTGATTGAAACGGAATCGGTCTCTTCAACTCGAATTGTCTTTCTCGCCCGTCACGTGATACGCTATCTGCTACATCGAACGGATCACGCTATGAATCCAGCACTAAGGACTGAGTCGGGTGATATGCAATGGGAGCCTCAAGATCGAGGCTTGCAAAGTGTGGGGAGCGGCATTGAGCAAGGACTCCACAATGTCATAACCAAGCTGGTGGAAGTTGACAGCCATGTATTGGATATGCCCAACAGAATAGCCAGTGCCCTATCTGGCCAGGGTGGGTTCCTGAGAGAAGGTAATGGGGCAGGAATATATGCTACAGCTGTAAGTTGATCGATCGTTGCTAGGCAATTCGCTAGTGCTGAACATCCCAGACGGCCTCAAACGGGAGTCACGTTGCAGGAGCCGCAACGTCCCGTATCGAAGAGCTTGAGAGGGCAAACATACAGCTAGAAGCAAGTCTTTCGAATGCAACTCAAGAGATTGAAGAGAGAATGGCGACTGAGAACAAATTGAGGTCTGAGCTACGTGACCTGGAGCGGGAGATGGCTCGCCTACAGAAGAAGGAGGCATATTTTCGTGAGATCATCCTCGGTAGCGCAGGTACTCAGAAAATCACCGACCACGAAATCATCCAGGCCTTCTCAGATCTTAGGCAGGAAGCGCAGCAACTTGCATCGAGTCCAGTTTTCGACCTCAAAAACATACACAAAATCGCTCCTGACCCCAGAAAGCAAAAGACAAGGCAGTTCTACGCAGTATGTCGAGATCTTCGAAGCCGAGACGTGAGTAACCGCTTGAAGGCGCACATCTTCACCGTTCTTTATCAGCGGATCCTAGTCAGACAAGTTTTTGGACTGAAGCGGGAGGATCGTGGGAACGAGGAGAAGGAGCACCTCTGGCAGATGGAAGAGTATCTTGCCCACTTCGAGCAGTACTTAATGATGGATGACAAAGGTCTG
>QQTW01001026.1_pt1 | contig 18982 bp, 24 predicted proteins | sample 1904831 | NCBI WGS metagenome assembly QQTW01 (sample SAMN09435610, study PRJNA476489) | Subsurface metagenome, whole genome shotgun sequencing project. | reverse complement strand
TGATGAAGGCCAGATAATCTTCATCATAAGTCTGATAAAAAGGATGATGAAGACGAGGCCTTTCGTTGTAAGGATGATGAAACGGTTACTGCTGAGCTGTTCCGGATTTTTGGTCACCTGCGTGCTGTCGTAAACCAATGTGTGAGGCTCAATTCAACAGCCCAAACAAGTGCGAGAAATCGAAGGGGATCTGACTCGTCACCATCGAGGAATAGACGACCGGTTCTTCACCACTGTCGCCACTTTCGTAGATTCGCCATCATGTCCATTTTTTCTGTTGTCCTCGTCCGGGGTGTCGTAGCTGGCTTGGACTCTCCTTCATCAGGCCTTCAGCTCTAACCATTGAACGTCCGAGGCCATTGCAGCCGCCTTCTGTCATGGTCCGTTCACCCACGGTTGACATCTATGATGTTCCACGGTTGTTTATTGACGGTTCCATTTCTCCGTTCCTGACTTCTCCACGGACTCGTTCCGACAACAACAACATCCTACACACTGACCACCTGCTGCGACCGTCCATGCATGGATCGACGGGATTCCTTTTCCAACTGGTCACACAACCTTTGATGCCGTTGCATTTCGTATTCTTGGCGGCCCAGATCGAAATATCCAACACCCACCAATAACCACCCTCTCAGCGGCCATCTTTTCTTATGCCTGGGACCCCGCCTGTTGCGGCTCCGGAAACAGCGTTCGAAACCTCCAAGGCGGGGTTTGGAACATCGGTTCGTCCAGCTCTCCCCTGGACGACGTCAAGCTGCGCGCGAGACAACGCGGACGAGGTCATCGTCCTATCTTCCACGTGAGTATTGTTCATTGTGTGTGCTCACGGACGATATGCGCGACTCGTACTGATAACTTGTGATGCGCAGAGGCCGGCCCCTGTACTTGTCGGCGGACTTCGCAGAGTTCGTCGGCGAATTGTCCTCGAGAGAAAGCTCGAGGACCCAGGCACGGCGAGGCGCAGCCTCCTCCCTCACGGCGCTCGACCAGATAATCGCTGTCGGATCGTGGTTGCGCATTTCGGCAAGAAAGAGCCGCGCATTGACGGCAAGAACGACAACAGCTCGTTGAAGAGGCGAAAACAAACGGACCAGACCGCCGGTGGACAACGGCGGCTGGGCATTCGAGCGTCGCCAATCCCATCAGGACGACGCTTTTCCGTCCTTGGGAGGTGGGCACACCTCTAGCAACAGACAAGCAACTTCAAGACGTTGCCACTGACCACCGTGCAAAGCCCGAGCCCGGCTGGGCACCATGCGGATGATCCCGTGCGGCTCTCGACCCCCGGCCCACCCTCGGTGTTGCGAATGCGCCCACGGCGGACTCCGCACCCCGATGCATTCTCATTCATGAGATTGTGAACTTCATTCGTTCGGTCTTTTCCATCTCTATTGTTCCATCAATTGTTCGGTTTTAATCGTTCTCGATGGAAAATTCGACGGACGCGGTCATGGCCGGTCAGACTCCGCCAGGGCGCGCATGGGGCCTCTACGGCCCGCTGACCCAGGATCCGACGCATGCGGCGCTGGGGACCGCTGCTGCACCGCCCCGCAACGTCTTTCCACCAGGCGCCAACATGGCGGGGTCAGATCTGGAGGAGAGCAACCGGGTCATGGAACAGCACTTTGATTTCGAGAGCGCCGCCAACAGTCCCGGCGCCATCTCCCGCCCGTCGCCGCTGGGCGTCTCGCCCGTCGATGCCACGCTCGCACCTTCGCCCGAGACGGCGAGTCACCGCTCACGGCCGGTGTCCGCCGGGATAGGCCCCTCGGAGGCAACTCGGATGGTGAGAGATGGTCTCCTGATGGACGTCGATCGGCGCTGACATCCATCTCCCAGCATCGTCTCGGTCAGTGGCCCGTCGAGGGAGGCCGTCCCGGATTTGCTGAGACGGGAAGCATGAGCGCCCATCGGGCGGTGGCAGGCAATATGCGCATTGTAAGAGAAGACCGAGTTCAGACAGATCATCATGCGCCCCAGCCGTTGACCAACCGATAGCAGACCGATGGTGCATTTCCGGTCGATGACCACTCCCTGCCCAACTCCATGCAGGTCTCGCCGTTGGCGACGATGATGACGCGCCAGTCTTCATCCCCGACGGCGTATTTCAGCGCCAACCCGCCCACGCCCATCCCGGGGATGAACCTGTGGGATGATCCGGAGCTGGGCGGTTCTCCGGCCGACTCGCAACGCTGGTATAACGAGCTCGACCCGCCTGATCCGAGTATGATCCCCAGCATCAGTCCGTCGGGAGGAAGTGCCGGACCACACCAGCCGAATGCGCTGCCCTCTCCAGATGCCCGTCTGACGACCATGGCCCCCTCACCCGTGATGCCCACGCTCACGATCCATCCGACCCACTTCAAGTCGCGGGTGGAGACGCAGGTTCCCATCCGGCTGTACCTACATCCCATGCCGCCGGGCGTGACGAAGCTACATCTACCGCCCTACAGCATCTCCAAGCCGAAGCTGATGGCCAGTCCACCCCCGGCCCCCTCGCCGGATACCCTGGAACTGGTGGCGACGTTGGTCTGCGCCAGCGCCATGACGCGCGAGCATCGACTGCGACGCGCCTTTGCGCGCGCCGCCGGCCTGCCGGAACCAGTTCCCGACCCCACGACATCGTCGTCCTCGGAGGGTTCGCCCGCTGAGGGCATGGAAGAGGAGAAGTCGTCGGCGCCTCATGGAGAGGACGTCAAGATCTGCGCGCGCTGCATCGATCGCGAACGAAAACGAGCCGCGCGCAAGAAAAACTGGAGCGTCGAGGAGCAAGAGATCTTCAGTCGCGATGAGCATCTGCGTGTCATCGTCTTCAACACGCACGAGATCAAGGAGTGGCAGCCACCGTCGCCTGTCAATTCAAGAGACGCACAGCGCACGGGGCCGCTGCCGCAGATGCCCGAAGGCGCCATGCAGGTGCACCTGCCTATGCGCATCGCCTGCTACTGCCGCCACCACAATGAAAAATTGGGCTTTCGGGTGATATTCACACTGAAAGATTACCGTGGTGCGGTGGTAGCACAGGCCATCACGACCTCGATCATGATCACCGACGACCACAAGACGCATCCGGTCCCTCCGTCTCCCACCATGCCATCGACATCGACGACTGCACTCTCAGGGGGAGCCAACAACCCCGGTGCATTAGGCGCCCCGTCGAATCCCTCGCAAGGAAGACCGACGGTCGGAGGTGTAGGGTCGACGCCCCGGCAGGTGGTGCGCTCCACGACTCTGGACGGCGGCATGCCGGTGGATGTGGCACTCGGCCCGACGCATCAAGGTCCTGCCATACCCCCAACAGCGACAGGCGTGTCTCCGTTTCGATTGTCACATTCGAGTTCAGACCTGCCCAGTTTGAGATCGGCAGACGTGGCACCCTTGACGCCAGCGACGACCCGGCCAAACCGACACAGCATGCACAGTCGAGGTGGGTCGCTCTCGTCGCGCAGTACATCACGGCAGGCATCGCCGTCCGCGCCAACCGGACCAGCATCGAAGCGGCGTAAACCTAGTCGTGAAGCACGCCTGCCCAGTGGGTTGGTCATGACGCGACTCGACGATCCGGCTGCAGCGCAACATCAACAGCAACAACCGCAGCAGCAGCAGTTCCCCACCGCGACTGCTGGGCCAGCTGCGGAGCTTGCGATTGATACGACTTCAGCGGCACATTCGCCGTACGGACCTCCTGAAGGGATGCAAATGATCTCCCCCGAGTTCTTCCCCACAGCATCGGGCATGCCACGAGGCTCGCATTATCACACCGGTCCACCGACGCCGAATCGGAGCTACTTCAGTCCAGATCAAGCCATGGGCTATCCGGGCGTGGCGCCGATGCCATCCCAGGCCTTCTCCGCGCCTACCTCAGCGCATCACAGTCGGGCGCCCAGTCCGAGCACCGGATTTCGACCCATCACCATGACGCTGCAACAAGCGCAGATGGCGCAGGCGGTGAGCAACGGACTCGCGCAGAACGGTGTGGCCAGCAACGGTCATCCCCATCATCATCATCGGACCAATGGTCTCGTCAGCATTCCGCTACATATCGATCCACAACGACCACCACGCATCCACCGACTGATTGCCTCCGAAGGGCCGAGATCGGGGGGCTTCGAAGTGTCGTGTCTGGGTGAAGGGTTCTGTCAGGGATTGGAGGTCATGTTCGGCAATGTACCTGCGACCACGACGACGTTCTGGAACGATCAGCTGCTCGTATGCCTAGTGCCTCCCTCGCCGCAGACGGGGGTAGTGACCGTTCGATTCCGACATGAACCCGCCTCATCGTCGTCGCCGATCTTAGGGCCACCGGGACACCCAGCTGCGTTTCGATACCTGGACATGGACGAGCTACAGCTCCTGCGCACCGCCTTAACCATCATCGGTTTCAAGATGATGGGAAGGTATGAAGATTCGGGAAATGTTGCCCGTCGCATCCTTCGCGATCGAAACGGGTACTGGAGCGGCGCCCCAGTTCATTATCAGCAGCAGATGCGAGCGGTTGATCCGTTGACAGGAAGACCTACCGCAGCGGTAGTCACGGCGGCAGCAGCTGCTGGAGTGCCACCCACGGAGAGACACATGCAGCATCTTCCGCATCGGCATCGACAGACTCAATCCCTTTCACGTCCGGAATCGGAACTTCAGCCCGTTGATACACTCGAGGTGACATGATTCAAGAGAATGGGCGTCATCCGGTTCACCACCACCATTATTGCCGCCATGGGGACCAACGTCACCACTTTGATCTTCAACACTGCCATCTCTACGACCACCGTCATTCTCGCCATCACCACGATGCTCCCCGTCTGCCTTGCTACGATTTCTATTCTAGCAACCTTGTCTGACTCAGGTTTGTATGGTACCACCCGAATGGGTTTACCTTTGGCGCCCATCGGACAATTAACCAGATTCAACACGTGCGCTCTTTGCCGATTAAAATCATCGCAATACCCAAAAATAGCGGAAACGCCACAGTGCGATCGTGTGACCATATCTACATACCATCCACTGCTGTACCTGTACCCTCCTTGTACCTTGCATGTTTCCTTTGCTTGTTCACTACGACGCCTCGACTTGGCCTCCCCTTTCAACCTCGCACCTTGCTGCTTACGCGTTCCCTTTATTCTGTTCATATCAAAGTCGGTTTATTCTCCTACTCGATGGATGGACGGACGGACCGGTGGGTGGATGGGTGGGTGGGAATGGGCCTATTATCCTGCGTGCTCTTCTTCAAGTCTACTTCTTTCGATTCATCCTTGGCTGACTGACTGACGGTGGTGTTTGCGGTGGCGGCAACGGCGGCGGCGGCGGTGGCAGCAATGGAGGTTTGGGGTGTTTAGTGCTTGTACGAAATACCTTTGTTGTTACTACGTTATTTGCAGTCGACGGTATTGTCAATGTGCATACCTTTGCCCTGTCCTCAGGACAGTGACCTCAATGTTGTCCCAGAATACCCATGTTGCAGATGATGATGATGGCATCGACGTTGACAAGCAAGCGCAGTTCTCACTGAGACGACCCCCTCTACATATACCGTACTGTACATCCATCGCCACCCAGCTACACGGGGTGACCAAACAAACGGAACAGCTCAGCAGTAACTGCTTCGTCACCCTCACCACGAAATTATCATCAGCATCATCTCACAACAAAAGAGAGCTTCATCATCATTACGGCGAAGATCTCAGTGTCACCCTCATGACGAAGGACCTACCCTTCATCACACTGATGATGGTGATATCAAGTAAGTTCTCATACATCAGGGCCTGAGCAATGCCGACGAACCTATATACATCCATCCATCTACATATTTATCACTCTAGATGCTCCTAAGCGAGGAAAGTCGAGGTCTAAAACACCACTTCTATTGAGATACAAAACAAAAAGGGGAGCTGAGCATGATAACGAAAACCCCGCCGGCGGGGGGAAAAGGATGAGATGATGGACAATTAAAAGATGTCGCTGTAATGTCCCAACACGATTCCATTGTCTCCGGTGAGTGCTCCGTGGAGATTATCCATTCCTTTGATCAGCGAGGCGAGATGGAGACCTCGTTGTCGCTCTCTCTCTAGAATATGTCGCTATAATGTCCCAACACGATTCCATTGTCCCCGGTGAGTTCTCCGTGGAGGTTATCCATTCCTTTGATCAGGGAGGCGAGATGGAGACCTCGTTGTCGCTCGGCTTCGATGCGGGACCAGTCCCATTCTTCATCTGACTCTTCGGTGGCGGTAGAACTGCCGTCTTCTTTAGGGAGGAGGGTAGCGTTAAGAATCGCTTCTTCTTTTTCTTCGAGGGTAGGTTCTATGTTGTTGTTGTTGGGTATCTTTTCTTCTTGATCTTCGTTCGTCTCTAGATTTTGAGCTTTCTTGTCATCTGATGAATCCGACGGAAGACTTGGGTTGTTGTTGTTGTTGTTGTTGTTGTTGTTGTTGTCCTTTGGAGGCAAGAGCCCAGCCAGCTGCAGCACTCGCTCCGGCGGGACGGTCACACGACCCCGTTTGACCACGTACTTGGCGATTGACGAGGCATAGATGGCTGAATGAGGGGCTGCTTCTGCTGCAGCCGCTGTCGGTGTCGACGAAGCCGTCGCCGTCCCATTGGGTTGCTTGGGGTCTGTGACCAGCCTGCCGCCTTCCTGTCTTCGTCCACGTCCTCCTCGAAGAAGTGAGAACGGCCACCATCCTCGTGACGGTCCATTCGGTTGCAACAAGTACGTCTTGGGCTTGATGGCGCCTTTCTTGACGATATGACTGACGACATAGATCCACTTTTCATCCCAGCTGAGGACGCGAGTCAAGATGTCGTATTTCTTATACGGCTTGATCTCACGTCGGAAGATGCAGGATACGCCGCCGAGATGGATTCCCGGCTTGCCCAGAGGGGGCGCATTCGGCGAGGTGTCCATCCGGGCAGGTCGCGCGTGCTCGCCAGCATCGAAGAATACCAACATGACCAAATGCAGACGGGACATATCCAGGTCCGAGAAGTAGGTGCTGTTGGACTTGTGACCAAACAGATCGCACTCCATGAGCGGCGTATGAGACGAGATAATGGCCGGCCGGAAGAGGGCGCTGGGTCCAATGTGCCCGGCCCTGAGCATCCTCCGTCGAAAAAGACCAAAGGGTGGACGGTGTCCCAACCAGCCATTGAAGAATCGGAGCTGGTGATGTGAGTTACAAGCATGATAGGAGAAATAGTAGTCCAGAACTTACATGCCACATCAAGGGGAGCGTCTTGAGATTAGCCAGGATGAAGAGCAAGATCAGGTATTTCCAGACATGGCGCGTCGACAGCCCCGCGGCCAGGCGGGCAGCGGCCGTCACAGCCTCTACGCTCAACGACATTTCAATTGGCAATGTTTGTTGCGCTACGCTTCATCACCAGTCAAAGTGCACAATACATCGAAGACAGGTCTGGAGGACGAGCATCGAGCCCGATGAGATTTATAGCATGTTGAATTGTCAACATCGGACGAAACTGTCGGCTTTGTGACAAGTTGCCGAGGCACGGAGGAATGTAATCCGATCCGACCGGAGATCGGGATGACTCGAAGTTCCGACGACCGTCTGCTGAGTCATCAAAACGTCGTCTGTTAACTCATTTCTCCGGCAACGTGCAGGGCTGGGCACGAGCCCGGGAAACAACGGCAACGTCAACGTCAAGGGTCCATCTGACGGCTCGAGGATCGCAATGGCGTCGCTTCTAAAGAGTTGAAAAAAACCACAACAGTGCAACGTAAGCAACACCCGGCGTCGAAATGGATGCAGCTCCTCCCCAGGCCAATTGGTCATCTCTCCGCTCGCCGGAACTCCGCGGCGGAGCTGGTTCGTAAATCGGCGGACATGAGTCCGTGTCGCGTTGACGAGCTCCTCGACCCGGGAGCTCCGTGGCCAATATAAAATGGGCTGGCACGACTGGGTCGTCCAGTCTTTTCAACGGCATCGCTCCATTTAATCTACCAGCAAGCTTCACCAACAGATGCAGCTCTCGTCCTATCTCGCTGGCGCCCTCTTGGCCATGACGGCCATGGCCGGTCCTTCCAGAAAGGGGTCTTATGATGGCCCGGTACGTTGTAGAGGGCCCTGAGAAGACAAAGCACTTTGAGACTGATTATTCGACAGCGCTGTCAAAAGCTTCGTGAGGTGCCTTTCGCGGTATGGATCGCTCATCCCCGCTCAGCATCATCTCATTTCAATACTAACCATATCCAGTCCGACATCGCCGAGACTCCGTTCGCCAAGGCCTACTCCGCCGTCCGTCTCGGAAGTGGACCCACGTACCGCTACGTCCATATCAAGCCCAAGGCCAACAAGCCCTATTTGCTCTTCTTCCATGGCTTTCCGTCCTCGGCGTACGACTGGCGCCACCAGATCACCTATTTCGCCGACAAGGGCTACGGCATCATGGCCCCTGATCTGCTGGGTTACGGCGGGACGGACCGCCCGACAGATCCTTCGGCGTATCGTGTGAAGAAGATGGTCGGCGAGCTGGTCGAGCTGCTGGATTGCGAACGCATCGACACCGTCTATGGCATCGGCCACGATCAGTATGTTTTGAAGACGCCCTTGCCTCAGCATGGTTCGAACCAACTAATCACCCTCGCAGTGGTCTGAGCCCTCTGTCCCGCTTCGGTCATTATTACCCCGACCGCATCCGTTCCTATGCTTTCCTCGACATCGGCTACGTCGCGCCTAACTCCGGCTTTACCCGTGCCGCTCTCGATGCTATAAATGCCAACCTCGGCCCCCAACTAGGCTACGAACCGTTCGGGTACTGGTCGTTCTTCGCTCAGCCGACCGCCGGACCCCTGATGGACGCTCACGTATGTCCCACTTGTCCAACGACCCACCTGTCACCTCAGTGATGCGTGCGTCAAAGAAGCGAGGAGAACATGCTGATGTGTTGGATCAGCGTGAATCCGCCTTCGATCTGGTCTACGCCGCCGACTCGCCCACGCTGTGGCGGACAGATTTTGCTCCCAAAGGCGCCGTCGAGGCATGGTTGAATGCTGATCGCCGCACGGCAGTGGGCACCTGGATCACCGAGCAGGTACGTGGTCCATGATCGTGAAGATATCTTCCCTCGAGATCCTTGCTAAGCTGGATATCCAGGATCGACGCGTCCACACCGCCATGTTCAAGAGCAGCGGCTACACTGCACCACTCCTGTGGTACGATGCTGAATACGAAGGTTTCAACCTGGAGGATAACAAGAGTATGTCTATTCACCTTCACTGATGTTTCCCTCTCTCGGATATCTGTTGTTCGGCTTCGATCAGACTGACAAGGGGTCGGTAGGCATTCCTCCGGGCCGCGATATCATCCCCAGACCCGTCCTCCTCGTGACGGCTGCTCTAGACCCCATTGGTCTTCCCGCCACCGCCGAGGCCGTCACGCGACCTTATGCGCCCGACCTGCGCGTCCAATCGATCGAGGCGGGCCACTGGGTTCAATTAGAGAAGGCCGACGAAACCAATCAAGCCTTGGACGCTTTCTTCACGGAGGTGCTCGACAAGGAAGGCAAAAAGGGTTATTGATGTTGCCTCAAGCTCAGCCGCGACAAGAGCGAGACTGCTCAACTCGTCGGGGACAATCAGTCCGAAGATGCAAAACATGTTGGATTGCAGTTTGAGGTGCAGACTTTTCCAGACAGCTGCCCTCGAGTCGAAAGTTTCGGATTATATACGGTCATTTCTGTATCGATTTTGCCTTCTCTTACTATAAGCTCCGTTGTTTGCACATGAATCATCGCTATTGTGTTCTCGTTGGAAGCCTCGCCTGGTCGGCCCAACCCAACCATCGATGCTCTCCAGCACTGGGAATGGAAGCATGAGATTTCTTCAATATCATACAACGAACCATACATTATATCTAGAGTGGGGAAGCTGAAAAATATATTACAACTCTTACAGTATCCAAGCAAAATCATTCTGCATTGGGCCACGCAGATAATTAGCTACTTGGTTGATATATGTGATTGGATGGTTGTTTATATTCATTGTTCAGAAACCTGCATATGTTGATTGCAATCTACGGAAGTGGAACTACTAGCACTCTTGTATGGCATACTGTTATCCCAACGGACAGCAGTCACAAGGACTTCAGACGATCACGTGCCTTCGTTGGGGCTACATAATGATGTTGGGAAATTGATAAATTTATCTTTGATATGATTCGACGCTGAGAAAAACCTCTTTCCAATTGCCGATTAGATTCTCCTGTTGGTTGGAAAACATTGCGTAAGGTACTTTGACTCCCATGTGATTTTGCGCATGTGCTCGAGTCACTCGACCTCGACCGACCTGTCAACTGTCATCCCTCTGCTTTTTTGCCAGCATCACGTCCCCGTCATTCGCCCCCCTGATACGTGATAGCTGGTGAGTGCCGACATCATCCTCCTGGCAAGGGCAATGATACTGATATTCTGAGTTACAGTATTGCACCGCATATCTTGCTCTACATATATCTCGCTCTGCTATACGCCTACGCCAACATTGAATCCAACGAGTCAAGATGCCGGCCCTTCAAAGACCTCCCGATGGGACTGGATTGAAACGCCATACCACGGCGCCTTCAGTCTCCACGGTCAATGGCCACTTTGCGTCTGCGTCTGGTCCTGCGCCAACCAAGGAGGAGTATGCGCGGGGCATCCAGGTCATTGACGAAGAGAAGCATTTCAAGTAAGATACCAATCGTGTACACTTTTGAGCTGGCGCCTGCTAATCAGCATCCCTTAGCCCGCATTTATCCACCTATCTCAGCTTCGAAGATGTCACCCCGGCGGGCTTCAACTACCACCTCATCTCCGTCTTTGGGTCGCAGTCGACGGGCAAATCGACGTTGCTCAACTACCTCTTTGGCACCGATTTCGGTGTCATGGCGGAAAACGACCGAAAGCAGACCACCAAGGGCATCTGGATGTCCAAGGACAAGAAGGCCAGCAAAGAGAAAGCAGGCGAAGATCAAACAGCCAGCAACATCTTGATCATGGACGTCGAAGGCACGGATGGCCGCGAACGGGGTGAAGATCAAGATTTCGAGCGGAAGAGCGCACTCTTCGCGTTGGCCACCAGCGAGGTGCTGATTGTCAACATCTGGGAACATCAAGTGGGTCTCTATCAGGGGGCGAATATGGGTTTGCTCAAGACTGTTTTTGAAGTCAATCTACAATTATTCCTGAAATCCAAGGAGTGAGTCCTAAAACATCCGCATGTTATGCGCCAACATCATCCACAGGCAACATGCTTATTTTGTTACTAGCAACAACACTCGATCTCTATTGTTTTTCGTCATCCGCGATCACCTCGGCACCACCCCGCTCGCCAACCTCCGTCAGACACTCTTGCAGGACTTGACCAACATTTGGGCCTCCCTGTCCAAACCTCAGGGACTCGAAAAATCCAAGATTCACGACTACTTTGATTTCACCTTTGTGGCGCTCCCACACAAAGTTCTCCAGCCGGAACGGTTCACCGAGGAGGTGGCTCGACTGCGGACGCGTTTCCGAGACGGATATCGCGATGCCAAGCGAGGAGCGGCGTTGGGCGACGAAGATATCGAGGGTGGGGTCTTCTTGCCCGAATACCACCGTCGAATCCCCGCCGATGGTTTTCCTCACTACGCCGAGAGCATCTGGGAGCAAATCGAAAACAACAAGGATCTGGATCTGCCGTCGCAGCAGGAGCTACTGGCGCAGTTCCGATGCGATGAGATCTCGAGGGAAGTGCTCGTGGGGTTCGACGAGGTCATCACCCCGCTAGAGACGGAGCAGGCAGAGAATGCGCGACGAGGGAAGGCCGTCCTCTTGCCGAATCTCGGTCGGACCATGGCCCAGGCGCGATCGCAGGCTCTGAAGGCCTTTGAGACGGACGCCAGCCGCTACCACCGGGCTGTGTATACGCGGAAACGGGCCGAGCTGAGCGCGAAGATCGACGGACGTCTACGGGCGCTGTTCCAGGGCCAGCTCGCGGCGGCGCACAAATCTGGCGTAGCTGCTTTTGGAGAGGCCGTCACGGCCGCGGTAGCGGCAGGACAGAAGAAGCGCTCGACGGACGACTTTGCCGAGATCGTCGAGCAGGAGACGACTCGCGCCGTGGCTCGATTCGAGAAAGATGCGCGCGAGTCCGCGGTCGAGGGATGTGCATGGAGCAACTATGACCACGAGCTGCGTCTGTTCCGGAAAGACCTCGACGATGTCAGCGCGCGATTGCGGCGAGACGAGATGCGTCGGCTGGCGACGCGGGTCGAGCGCTGGGTGCGGTCACGATTAGGAGAGTCGGTCGGTGTGGCTTTCAACTCCTTGGGCTCGGGTCGCGGCGGGAGTGGTGCGCCGGAGACTGGGGAGAAGCCGGCCGAGCGTGATCTTTGGGACCGCGTTTGGGCGTTGTTCGTCGACACGGTCAAGGATGCCGAAGCGCGGTTCACAGCACGTGCACAGAGTCTGAATGCCAGTCCCGAGGAAGTCGAAGTCGGTCGATGGCGGCTCAGACGACAATCCTGGGCGGGTCTGCGAGCCAAGATCGACGAGGAAGTCATGGAGGGGAATTTGCTCTTGAAGCTGCGAGAGAAGTGAGTATCGCATCCATCCGCCACCGATATATTTATCATCGTGCTAATCTGAGGTTATTAGTTTCGAGGACAAATTCCGCTACGATGAGTTGGGCGTGCCCCGCGTGTGGCGGCCCGCGGATGATATCGAAGGGCTGTTCACGAAAGCGCGGGAATCTACGCTCGAGCTGGTTCCGTTACTCTCGAAGTTCCAGCTGGCAGACACATCCGCTCCACCTCCTCTGGCGGACTGGATTGGTTCACGGCCGGCATCGACGACGGCGGCAGACGAGGATGATCTAGCGCCCATCGGGGGTGTTGACGAGGGGGAGCTTGACGGAGGCAAGACGCTCGAGGAAGAGATGACGGTGTTGAGTGAAGCCAAACGACGAGATCTACTGGCGCGGTTCAAGAAGACAGCCGATGGGGTCTTTGTCGAAGCACGACGCAGTGCGATTGGTGGCGTCGCTCAGATCCCGTTTTACTTTTATGGATTGCTACTAGCCTTGGGCTGGAACGAGATTGTCGCTGGTAAGTAGACCTATACTTCCCTTCTTCCCTTCTTCCCTTTTCCTTCCCTCCTACCGCCATCTATCCCATGCGTGCTAATGGTTATGTAAACAGTCCTGCGCAATCCGCTCTATTTCGTGCTACTAGCCCTGCTCGGTATCGGAGCCTACGTCACTTACACCCTTAATTTATGGGGCCCAATGATCCGCATGGCCAACGCGGCGTCGCAACAAGCGCTGGAGATCGCCAAGGAGCGTCTACGGGAGTTTGTGGAGAGTTCAGAGACGGGTCAGCGAGCGCAGGCCATGGCCATGTCCGGTCGGGGAGGTGCTGCCAATGGACGGGTGCGTGGAAGGAACAGTATCGAGGCCGACGATGATGACGATGACGAGGATGATATTCCGATGGAGAAGCTCGATAGGGAGGGTCGACGGCCAGGGAAGTCGTCAACAAATGCTTCCACGACGGCATTGGATCGTGATGACGGTGGTGATGAGTGATGTTTGTTTGTTGTTGATACTTGGCGCGCAAAATGTAAGTAAAGTAAAGTAAGACGTGAAATGTATGTAAAAGTCTCGAGCGATGCATGTATCGAGGGAGAGCATTCCATGTTTTGAATGGATTGATTGATTGATGAGTATATGAACGAGCAGTACTCGAGGCCAGGTGTAACAAGTCACCGCCCAAAGGGTAGCTGCTCGCTTGATACCTCACCACACCAATTCTCCAATGAAGCCTCTAATTTTTATGTTGATATTGTTTAAGCGCCTTGTCCTTTACTGGCCCTGTTCATTTTGAACAAAAGTCTAGTCAACTTTTGAGTGCATCTCTTCAGCTTTCGTGTGGTTCGAAGTTGCGCCTGGTCGAGCGAGCAGCAGCCCTTTTAGGCGGTGAATTATTACACCCGGCCTCGACTGCGTACATGTTGAGAGCAGACTGTGTCTTCATCTTGTTCTACTTATCGGGCTATGCTATGGGCTTGCCAGGCACACGGATGACGAAAATTAAATGGTGTAGCTCTGTAATAGCGGCTACCGCTGGGTTCCTCTATTTACTTCTATAAATCGTGTGCAAGGCTACCCATCTCAGCGGATCAAATCCATCTTTCTACACATCTTCCACGTTGACTGATGAGGATGACATCAAGCGAGAGACGAAGTAACACCAATGAGAATCATGATCCAGCTAGCTGGACCTATTCTCCATGATAATTGGTTTCTGTGACTATCCGACTCGAACAGCGCCAGTCCTCGCCACTCCACCATCGGATCAATAAATGGGCTGAGTGAATGCTCCAAGCCAGAATACATGCAGGCTTGAGCGCGACAAAAACCATCATCAGCCTCATTGTCGAATTCTTATAGCGAGCAATGATACAGTGAGTAGTAGAGACCATCAATGTGCTTTCACTCTTCGAATTGACAGAATTCCATTTAGTTAGATTATTCTTGATTAAACCTGAATTGTATGATAGAAAATGCTTTTATAAATAAATGGGAGTTATGTAATGCGTTTTCTCGCCTGTATCTCGCCATGTTGGAAATATTTGATTATCTAAATATGTTTTGTTGCTTGGCGAGGATAAAATTAACTCATAAGCGTCTGGAAATAATCAGAGCAGATGGGAAATAATCTCAGTCATTCATGAAACATTTCACTGACTTATCACCGGCCCATCAAGAGCAGAAAGCCACACACGCAATACTTCATTCGTCCTAAAAGGGCTTCATCGACTCTATGATTGGCCTTCCATCGACGTTCATCCGCTGATTTTGGAGATGGTCAATTTTCCGTTGAACTTCTGGATGAATGTTATATTCAAGGGCCAAGAGTCATGAAATTCAGATGAGTCTTCCTAGCGGTTCTCGACACTCATTTCGATGTAAATTTGATTGAAACTTATCTTTTTGGTTAATAATTTGAGATTTGGTTTCGGATAAATGGCAATAAGAGCTCTATGGGATAGCTCCGCACAAGCCGGGAAGACCTTCGAGAAGGGCAACGGTCATGGATTCGTCGACCATCCTCGCTAGATAATGATTATTTGGCGTCAGAAACCACGAGCCTCTGAATATTGTCTGGGGCGGAGTTTATTATATTTATATTTGTACGATTTGTATCCCCATTCCTTGAATTTGTTTTCTCGTTTCTCTGTGGGGCTATTTTCGTTGGACTCCATTGCCTCTAGAACGCCACTTATGACACAGGCCAGATTTTCATCTAAGATCCTGGTCGAATATAGATATTCCGGCTCAAATATCATGATCAAATAATGATGCCCGGCCTCCTTTTCTACCCTCATCTTGAAATTTTCTCAATTTCTCGTTCAACTTGATGGATCTGACTGCCGTTGAGTCGCTACAAAAGACAACTTATGCTAGAGGTCAAACTTCTGTCCACCATCTGGGCTGAATATAAATATTCAGGATCAAAAACCCCTAAATTCAAGAAGTCAGTTCAAGGCTGCCAGAAAGACTCGGGTTGAATATCCTTGTTTTCTGGTTGGGTTATATTTCTGTTTCGAGTATAATCAGCTTAATCGTTGGTAATGGTTCAGAAAATGATTTTTTTTAAAAAACCAAAATCCCCCCTCGTTCTTCTTTATCACTTCATTTGCATCACCTACCAGTAAGCATCAATGGACGAACTAATTCGAATTGCATTGCCGCGCGGATGCTCTCCTCCAGCGTCCAAGTCAAGCAAGCATCACGCATCACGAAGCTCGATCGAAGCTTCCGTTGCATCGTCCACACGCTGTGGCTGTCAGCCTCCATTCCCGGTGCGCGGTGATGCCAAGCTGGTTGGATGATGCAAGGGACTCTGGGTATGTCAAAACCATGATTTCTCTGAGAGGCCAATTACACTCAGAATCAGTCTCATGCATTGCGATCCACCACCCGTACGGCTACCCCGGATGCATCCTCCCGAAGCCGCGTCCGAGTGCCCCCTTCGCCCCCGCCCACGACGCGGCCTCGGGAATGACGCCCGCGCCCAGCCCTTTTTCCTCCAAAACCAAAAAGCAAGAGACACCAAACCCGGCCCCAAGCTGGTGAATCCCGCGCCAAAGGGATCTGGGTGGGAGATGTGGAGATCTGGGCGGCTGCCTTTGGGTTTGGGTGGGTCCGTCCTTCTCGCGAGCTTGATGCCCTCCGTGGTGGGAACTGGGATTTTTCGGGTTGGCTCCGACCAGTTGTCACAGCCGCGTGCTGGGTGCTGGTACTCAACGCTGAGAGAGGACGGTCTGTATGGGATAGATGATTCCATGCACCTGGTTGAAAACAAGAAGACTGATGTTGTCAACAGGAAACGCTCCACGACACACAAAAGATTACGATTTATATCTTCATCTCTACCAACATTAAAATCAATTCTGTCGCCCTTTCGGATATCAGGGTCCTTGGTGTCTTCGATGAAGCAAGGGCTGAATTAGGGCTCGAACGACGGCCTCGCGATCGCCAAGCCCCAGCCAAAGAAAAACAAAACTCCCCGCTTCGCCTGTGTCTCCGTCAATCCGTTCTCCGCTCCGCCACGCCTTCCCCTCGCTCGCTCGTCTCACTCTGACATCCACTCGATCCTCCTCTCCCGGTCCACTCACTCAATCGCGCGGCACGAAACGCAACCAGCATCAACCCATCGGCACCGGCACCGGCTCGGGCAGCATGACGCAGGCGCGGCAGTCGGTGCGCCCCCAGCTCGATGATCGCGCAGCGTGTGGTGTGGGACGGTTGTCACCACGTTCGAACGAAGAAAAGATTACACAAGGGGAGCCGCATATCAGGCGTCGGTATTGATAAGAGATATCACCGCTCACCCATGGCGGAATGGCTCAAATTCGATACTTGTGAGTGTCTTGTTCTCGTTGAAAAGCGCGGCATTTTGGAATGCTTGGCAGTTTTGCTCATCAGTACGAGTACTTCGTCCTGCTCGTCTCGACAGCCGCCCGTTCGAGTTATTCCTCTCAACTCCGCTTTGTGTTTCCAAACCTCGATGGCATGACCTGGTCAGCTGCCCGATTGGCCCTAATTTGGGTTACTGTGATAATCTCCCAATTGGGATATTATTGCTGCCATTAACTCTTCCCAGCGGCTGCCGCTGCCGCATCTCCCCCTCCACCAATCCCCAGCCTCCGTCTGCTCTCTTCACTCCCCTTTTCCCTCTCTCCCATTCTTCTCTCGACTGGAGCAATTGATCGTGTTGATCTTCATATCAATCAACATCGTCCTCGTCAGCCTCGTCGTTCTTGTTGGTGAGCCCCTCCTTTCCCCTTCATCACAATGGCTGCGTGACTTTCGCCATTGCTGACATGAACGGTGTCAGCTCCGCACCGCCCGACGGTTGACGCTGACCTTGGACTCGGAAACCCACCCACGCCCCCCCCCCGAGCGAGCGTCATCCGCCCATCCGGCCGCCCAACCTTCGGGACGGAACGAGCATTGGCATTCGGAATCGTCCCCTCGTCGCGCGTCCGTCGCTTGGGGAGAGAGGAGAAGGAGAACAGAACCCTGAACGGACCCGCCCATCTCCCCCCAAAATCCTTCCCGACCCCAAGATCTCTTCTCCAGTCCCATCGCGCCTTCAGCCAACCCAGCCCAGGCCGTTCCCTTCCCGCCCTCGTCCTCGATTGGAGACGCGGCTGAGAAACGGGAGAGCGAAAGAGGGCAAGACAGACGAGAACGAAGGAGCGGACGTGTGAGAAGAAGAAGAGTGGGCAGTGAAAGAGAGTGAGAGAGGAAAGAAGAAAGAGGGAGGGGGAACGAGGGAAAGAGAAGAAGAAGCAATCCGCCCCCCAAAACGACTCTCGATCTCATCGCAGCTCGCGTCGCTTCACAGTTTTCCTTCTCAACCATCGTCATCATCATCATCTTCTCCCACCGAACATCACCCCATCATCGTTCACGTCTCGTCGTCTTCTCGTTGCTCTTTATCGACTCGACCAACCCGATCGATCGTCGGGCGACAATTTTGGGTTTCTCCTCGTTCCCGCCCGGCCCTGGTTCGTCGGTCCACCAGCCCGTGCCCTGGACCCCGGACCCGGCGGCTTGCTCGTCGGTCGGTCGTCCAAGAGCGAAACGGTCGCTCTTGAGCTCCTCGTCTTCCTTCTTCTCCACCATCATCCTTCTCGTCGACCAGCGACTGTCGATCGGTGCGATTTGTGCGCGTTGCGAAGAGCAAGGAGCGCCGCATTTGGATAACCACTGGCGCACGATTGAGATTCGTCGTGACTGCATGAGGGCCGTCGCGTGAAGATTTCATCGATACACCAAGGCGACGACGACCGCTGCGACGATGGCCGCCGTTAATACGCCTCGGACGGAGACGATGAACGTCGACTCGCGCCTCACCCAGGGTGGTCGTCGCATCACCTATCAGCTGACGGTCATCCAGCAGCCCGAGCGGGCGCGCGCCTGTGGCTCCGGCGCCAAATGTGAGAGCCCCTCATCTCATTGTTGATGACCATCTGGTCACGAGGCAATCGCGTCCTGACGAAGAATGGATGCACCGTTGGTGAGATCGTAATTGACTGACCAACTGTGTGATTGTTTAGCGTCGGCCGATCGTCGTCCGGTCGATCCGCCGCCCATCGTCGGCTTGCGCATCTTCGAGGGTGAGGAGGGTGCGCTCGAGGAGATCACCTTCTCCTACAAGGCCAACTTCTTCCTGTTTGCGAGTCTCGAGCCGGCGCGTCCGATCGCGCAGGGTCGTGTGCCCCAGACCCAGGCCACCTTCCCCGTCCTGACGGGCATGCCGGTGTCGGGCATGGCCTACCTCGACCGTCCGCAGCCGGCCGGCTACTTCCTGTTCCCGGACCTGTCGGTCCGCCATGAGGGCAAATATCGTCTCAGCTTCAACCTCTACGAGGAGACCAAGGATCCCAACGACGCCGATGTCGAGTCGGCCCCGGGTCAGCCGGCGAATCCGCGGGT
>QQTW01001025.1_pt1 | contig 18982 bp, 22 predicted proteins | sample 1904831 | NCBI WGS metagenome assembly QQTW01 (sample SAMN09435610, study PRJNA476489) | Subsurface metagenome, whole genome shotgun sequencing project. | reverse complement strand
CCTCTTCATCCATCGCTCCGCTCCTCACTCTCCGCAACTCTTGCATGTGCGCGCCCACTCCCGTCAGCAGGCCTAGATGAACACATAGCGTGCGGATATATGTCCCTGCTTCGCAGCTGACCCAGAAGACTCCGAGATGCCTGTCGTTGTCAAACTCGTACAGTTTGCTCTCATGAATAGTCCGTATCCGCAGCTGTCTCTTGACCGCAGAGATGAGCGGAGGCCGTTGGAACAAGGCTCCAGTAAGAGTCTCGAGGGCTCGCGCGAACTGGGCTTCGCCTCCCGGCAGCTTGTCGTGGAACCGTATGACACAGACATACTCTTTCCCCGCTCCTTGCTGCGACTTTACAAGTCTTGTCGCACGGTCTATACACACTATGAGACAGCCAGTGACTTTGGGGTCGAGTGTTCCGCTGTGTCCTGTTTTCTCCACCCTGCAGCAGCGTCAGCAGCTGTTGAAGCTCTAGAGCCAGAATTTAGTACTTCAAAATCCTCTTCACCCAGGCAACAACCTCGTGGCTGGAAGGGTTGGAAGGCTTGTCGAGATTGATCACACCGGAGCTAACGTAGGTCTTCAAGTCGCGCTTAAGCGGGGTGCTTCCGCAGGGAATTGGAGTGAAATGGCCGGTCCGTACAAGTACTGCACAAGGAATTAGCTGGTACTGTAGCCTGCAGTGAAGGCCAAATACATTTGTCATAATTCTTCAGCAGCAGTGGCCAAGCACTGGTGTCGAGGGAAGGCGCGACTGCCTCCGGCTTGATCGAAAAGTCCGCCTCTGATTTTTCGGTAGTGGAAAGCATGATAGACCTCGGGACAACAAGACGGAAGGGACTATGGATGGCCTTCACGCTGAGTCTGCGACCTCTGCGAAACTCTTCGACAGACTGATTGAGGTCTCCGAATCGAATTGTCGACTCCTACGAGGTAAAGTTTTATAGGATGGACCGTGGAGCTAAGTTTTCTGGCATCGCTCGGCTATCTTACTGAATGCGGTAAGGCTCTTTTGATTCGCTCACACTCATTCGCCGACTTTTGTTCTAAGTTTAATGGCAAGCTCTGCTCACTTTTATGCAGACAAGTAACCTTTGTTTGAAAGCGAATAAATTCGCACTCCAAGACCTAGCCATGCGGAACCCATCGAAGGTGATTTTCATTAGAATACAAAGCTGACCTGAGCATGCCAATAGCTGTCATATTGCCAAATGGTGTTGCGTCTCCACGCAAAATGATTCGCTGACCAGCTCATACGGTGCTCTAATCGCCACCTAAACGGCGACCTGCCCCCCTACCCCCCCAAACGCTCGACCCTGACGTCCACCCCTGTGAGCTTTGTGTTTGCTGGCGAGGCGGCGTTCGCGCTGCTGTCGCTGTCCCGTAATCTCGCTCTCTCGATACAGGTCTGCCTTGATCCAGCCACCTCTTGAGCGTGGCGGGAGCTTGGATGTAGTTTCTACCGCCGCCTAACTCGGGCCAGATGCGTGTTAGGAAGTCGTAGAGATGAGCAGCCAGAAGTCCTGTGCATTGGTGCATAGCTGGTGACACTCCTCCGGTGGCGAGCGTCATGGCTATCATAGCATAGGGGAGGTACTTCACTTGGAAAGTGACCACGTAAAAGGTGATCTGACTGGTAGGGTTGTCTTGAGAGTATGTGTAGGCGAAAGCCATGATCAGAGCTGTTGGACGTTAACTTCGCCATCAAACACCAGTCGTCATTCACACCTGGTGTAAAGAATACAGCCCTGAGATAGAATCCAGCGAGTCCCTGCCACTTTGTCAGCTCAAGATGCAAAGTAATGTCAAGTAGCTGATAGTGGCAGGCAGAGGCAAAAGAGTAATGTAGGGCAACCGAACCACCAGTACCGAACTTGTAATCCGCACAGGTTTCTCAGTGGTGATCCCACCATGCTCGCACTCAGCCCGGCCCTACGGATTGCGAATGATGGGTCCGCGCCGAGTGCGAGGGTAATCTTCCTCGTTTCCAGGAACCGTCACTGCAATAGCTACAGCGCGGGCAGATGTACGAGGTGAACGCAATGGCACACAAGCGACGACATACGAAAGGTGGAACGAAGGGAAGGCTTACGATGATGACAGCACAGACGAACCCTAGATAGGTGATAAAGTCGCCAGGGTGAGAAAACCGCGGCGATCCTCGTTCGAGGGCGCTTCCATAGGTGTACAGGAAGTAGGGATCAAGCAACAACCCCAGCTGAGGGCCGGTGATTATAAACGGCGTTACCAGTCGCCATACTTCAGGGAACAGTTTGAAGAGCCAAGGAGGCCAGAAGATGATCCATTTAGCTGGGATTATCCCGCTGTACAGGAGCGAAGACAATGTAAGAGCAGAAGCTGCGATTGTTCTAGGATCAGTATCAGAGCCAGCCTCAGCCTGATTGAAGCAGAGTGGGACGGATACGCAGGTCTGTAATGAGGGAGTCGTACCGTGAGATTGGCGGAGCTGCCCAAAACACGTCCATTTTGGAAGCGCGATGGATGTGGGAGTTTTGATGTGGGCAAAGTTGATGTTCAATCTTTTGTCCACGTTTGCAAACGAAGTCGAAACTTCTTGGCAAGTCCTTACATCAAATTCTATCTGCCGATATTCTGCCGGAAAGGAGTAGGCGCTCGAGCCAATCACGCACTCCCGCTGATATGGTAGTCTGTGAGGTCACATGCAACGTTGGAAGGCCAATCCACCGCTTCATATTCATCAGTTGCGACATGGTGTGCTCACTCGGGTATGTAGGTCATGATGAGATGCAGAGCCGGACCTGATCGGCCATAGCTTGACTTTTGGAAGCTGTGATCACATCTGGAGAAGCCGCAATGATATTCAACAACTCATCGTGACTCGCAAATCGCGCGCATCAGTCGACGCCCGTTTTATTGGCTACTTATCCAACCATGGTGCCTTTTCTTGACAGTGGCGCGTTGTCGGCGGGTGTGATAAAGACATGCCTCATGACTCTCTGAGGAGCTTACCCTCCGATTGTGATGGCCAGGTATTCTCTGAGGAAGCAACGTCGGGATAACCCTGGACCAATGACCAGTCCCAAAACTCCCAGCAGCCATTGCCCTTCACTCGTTGCTTGTGCTCCGACCACGTAACTCCTGAAGGCGGCGTGCCAATCGGCCAGAGAAATGCCTGATGGTTGATAAGTTGATGATGGGATGAATGGGCCGTTGTCAGTCCTGACGTCCTGAGGTTTTGACGCGTGCTCAACTGGCAATTTGCTGAGTTCCCTGGATAGGGAGCGTTTGTTGTCCACCATGAAAACCGCCCACGTCGCCGAAGGACAGGTCTTTCGGAGGCTGTTCAACGACCCTAGGGTGGATCGTGATATGCAAACTCCACATTCAGGACCCGCGGCTGGGACTCAAGGAGCAGCAAGTTCTTGACTGCTAAGAGTCTTTTGCGATTTCTTCAAACTCTTGCTCATAACGGCGCCAGACTGCGGCATCTCGTGCTAGTTTCCTGTCACGGCGAACTCGCATTTCGTACTGGCGTAGACGTCGATCGGCTTCTATCATGCTGCCAACAATCATCCCTGACATCTGGAGATACCTATACATCAATTCAACATCGGATTGGCCCGAGACAGGTCATGCACCAATATTTGGCACCTAGAAGCTGGATCAAGACTTACACTTTGAATTGAAAGGTCAGGCCTCGATACACAGGACTGAAAGCGTATGCGAACGCGCCCAACACACCACTAAATAGTCCCCACTGGAGAGTAGAGCGTGCGTCAGTTTGATTTACAGGGGAGAGAGCGAATGGAGGAGGAATTCCAAGTGAGCATGTGGAACGTGCTACACAAAGCGGACTATGAAAGCAATCAAGCAGCTTCCGGCAAACACGCAAGCAGCCTTGCTCAAAGTGCTATTCCATGAAATGAGGCCTTGACCGACAAGACCAGCGACGCAATTGAATGTAGCCTTTACGAGCATTGCAGGGAAGAGCAGAAGCAAAGCGACTCACAGTGGCAGCCCCGGTTACTGCACCTTTGCCAGCTTCCCATGCAGCAGCATTCACCTCTTTATCCTTCGTCAGACTTCCGTGTCGACGCATGTTTCATCTCTGTTCCGCGTCACCTAGCACGTGTGCAAGATGCTGCCGGCCGCGGTGCTTTTGTTGACCTCGGATATGACGAAAACCGATTTACGCCAAGCCCTTGGAAATGCAGTCGGTATTATTAAGGTTAATTTGATACTCTGAAAATCATGGAGACAGCAATGATTTGATAGACTTAAAATCATGGAGTCTCCTCAAGTCGGCCAGAATAACATGCCAGGTCGGGGGCATCGTAAATACACTCAGACGTCCAGGCTCATTCGTCACATTATGTACTAGGAGCACGATATTTACTGCAATCGACAATCAGTCGCCAACCTGCCTCTCCGTCGGTATGCCTCATGCTACCGCGACTGGATAGTGCAGCACCATCCAATTCTTCTTCTGATGCAAAACCCAACTGCTTAGACCCTTGGTATCTCTCTTGCGGAACGCTGCAGACAACCATCCTCTTGACGAGCGAGCACTAACTGATGTAGCAACTCTGAGCATCAATGTCCTAGAGATACTCGCACCTTCCACGTGCCAGTATTACAATGCCACGAAAGGTCGGACACCAGCAGTGTTAGCGAATCGTCTTTAGTATTCTGCGGTTGCTTTCGGGGTAGTTTGTGTGGACCGCTCATCTTCAACCTCATCACCGAGGCTGACTTCCTTTTCGGCAGTGGGGGTGGTGTCATACATGACGCGCTCGATAACTTTGCTCAGGCTCGATGCGGTGACCGGCCGCTCGAAATCCTCTTCGTCAACATCCAGAGCAGTGGCGATGCCGTGAGCGAGGTTGTAATTCCGCTGTAGGTACTGCTTGAGCCTGTATACTTGCCTATCCCAGCTCTCATCGACTAGTCTGAGAGCGGCGTTGATATCTTGTTCTGACAGCGTTGTCATGCCCGGTTTCTGCGAAGTGTATTTGCCGCTGACTCTGGACGAGATTCGATTACGGACGGCGGAAACTTTCGTGGAAGGAGTCAATGAAGGAGTGTCCCGAAGCCTCTTCACCTCTTGCTCGGTTGTTCGGAGCGCCATCTGGTGGCTTGCTTCCATGGAAGGCATGTACAGGAGTGTAGTGTTGCGATGCAGAGAGTTGATGAGGTCGGTAAATCCAGATAAAGGGATATCGTTGTGCTCGCAGTGCAGTTCCAGAAGGGTATCGTTAACTTTCAACACGTCTGCCAAAGTTGAGGCACCACGCATGCCCAGTTTTTGGCCTATGAGAAGTTAGTCAAGTGCGCCTGGCCTTGGTTGATTGCACTCACCTCGTATGCGCAGGACTTTGAGCGTCTGATTATCCTTCAGCCCATCAAGGGCTTGATTGATCCCCACTCCGAATTTTGAAGTCTCCAAGCGCGAATCCTCGCCGGAGATATCTACCTCTTCCAGGATTTTGTTCTCGGCGAACAGTCTACCCAAAGCCTTGCATGTTTCTTCGGTGGCATCGCATGGCAGCGAGGCCCGTGAAATATCAAGGTATCGTATGCCTGTGTTTTTGATGAGAGCGACCACGAGTTCACGAAAATGTCCTTCGTTTTCGTATTCGATCAACCGCATGGTCAGCCGTGCCGGGGCGAGGTTATCTGCTATCGCGGCGACCAGTTTCCGATGGTACTTTGCGATAGGGTTTTGGCTCACGTCCATGTGGAGGTTCCGCACATTGCCCGGACGCGTCATGGAGTGCATGAGAAGTGAGATGTCTTTTCCGTTGATGGTTGTGTGATCCAGTTTAAGCTCGCGCAGTGTCTCCGATTGTGTACTCATTAGATAACTGGGACAGGCTGTTAGCTGGTTTAACGGTCCAATAGACACTGCCACCTCGCTTGCCTAGTCGCCATCGAACGCGATAAAGAAAGCGGAGTTCTCACCAAGATATGCTATCCAGAGTTTGAGCATTGACCGCGGTACCACTCAGGCGAAGTTCTTCCAGCCTCCAAGCCAGTAACGTCTCAGAGGACAGCAGAGGCTCGGGGCCAGACGTACGTGAAATGTTCGATAGATTGAGCTTGCGGATGAAGCCAAAGACACTGATCTGCGCCTCGAAAGTGGAAGGACTGAGCCGAGCAACATTTCCAGATATGTCAATAGACTCGAGAGTATTCTCCTGTGCGCGAAGAGCCTCGAGTATCAAAGATATTGCCCGGTCATTCAGTCCGCATCGGCTCATCTCCAGAGCACGGAAATGACAAGCCCTGTGAACCGCTGCTGCAACCAAGTAGTCGAGGTCCGTCTCGCCGAGCTCGATGTTGTTAAGCACTATCCAGTCAACGTTGGTCGTCTGCTGCTTGCAAAGCGGAAAGAGCGCCTCGACGATGCCGCAACCCATATCTCTCCCTCTGTAGCCCTCAAGCACGTACTCGTGCGGTTTTCTTGTTATAGAAGACGTGAAGTCCATCCGTCTCAGCCTCTTGCTCGTGATAGCCAATGCTCTGATTTCTTGAACAAGCAAACAGGAGCGACCTAGCTCCTCCATCGTCAAGCTCACTGGTGTTCCCCTCTTAGTCTTGGAGCAAATGTGCTCGCTCCCAAAAACATCGTGCAGTCCATTCAACACGTCCAGATGTCTTCCGGAGAAAGAAATAGTACCAAATGATTCATTGTATCGCAACGCTCGCATGACCGCCAAGAGCTCCAGTATGGTGTAGTCACTGCGCCGAGGATCCACAGGTTCACACAGCTCGAACTGCGGAGCATCTTCAAGTTGGTAACTGACTTCATAACTGTTCCTCAATCAGCCATTTCTCCGAATATAAGTCTCTTCTCGTTGTAGTGGATTTTCCCCCAACTTTGAAGACAGAAAAATTTGGATTAGGAGATGCTGAATATACCTTATATTTGCAGGGTTCACGTTGTAAGCAATGCAGTAAGCGACCAGCGTTCTATCAAGGACATCGGGATTTTCTGCATGCTCTGGGCTTGAAGCGTGCAAGACCTCTATCTCCAACTCAGGCGGTACTGAGAAAGTATAAGGCCTTGTCTGCCAACCAGGACGCAAATGTTGCTCGACGTGGCGAAGTCGGAGAGCGATATCGTGCGAGGCCAGGGAGGCTAGATGTAGTACCTTCTGCTTCTCGAGCGGCTTCCTTGGAGATATTAGCGGCTTATCGGCGGGTCCTTGATACAGCCTCGAGCGCACCTGAAAGCCAGCTCAAAAGCATCACCAGATTCGCTCACGGATACCGCGCTCAGTGTCAAGATTCCATAGGACGCTTGCGATGAGAGTGTCGCTAGCGATGGATTGGATGAATCTCGGTGTGCGGTTTTGAAAGGGGGGATCAGATGGACTTTATGGACCCCTATCGCAAGGAAGCACACGGTGCATGCAACCTTGGTAAGGTCGTCCGAGGAGGAGCGATTTCCCCCTTTCGAAGGCCGCTGAACCACTTTGTACATTGCATAGTTTGGAGGTTCATAGTCATGTTCTCTTTCGACGACGCGCGCCGCCATGTGAGAGTTGAAAGAAGAAATTGGATTGAGATCTGAGAGACGTATTTTGTTGGCGGCAGCCCGAATCGATGCCAGCCACGAGTCTCTGTCCTCCGGATCGGCCAGTTGTAACACCATCGAGGAGGCGTGGTTCGTCTCATCGTCGAGGTAAGCTATCTCGATTGTGAAGTACGGCCGTCCATCATCAATACGATATACGGCAACGATCTGCCTCAGCGGAACACCTAGATTCTGCTCCCCCGAATTGTCCGAGAGCATCGATTGAAAGTCCTGACTGGAGCCGGTCGAGGGCATTGAGCTGTGACGTACGTTCACGCGGCCGGGCGGTGGTGGTATCCTGTGCTATCATCAGCCAAGTTTATGTACCATCGTCGGGCATACCGACGCGCTAAATGTTTCCGTAGCCTTCTGATGACTTTTCAACCGCACCAGATGCGTGTCCGTCAACACAAGATACTCCCTCTTCTTTCTAAACATTGAGCTGCTCGTCTGCACCTCGCCATGGTGGAGGACGTTCCTTGACCGCGTGGCGGATTCTCCCGTTTCTCCCCAATTTATCGATGGAGGCTTGCTTGAGGTTGCAGTCAGAGGCTCCCCATACTCCTCTGTAGGCCGAAAGGATCTCAGCGAGCCAAAGATCGAGGCGGGTCGCCCAGATGTTGGCTTGGTGACCACCGACGCCTTGACGGGAGAAGATAAAGTGTCCGTAGCATAGGCCACTGCTCCGACATCAGAGAGGGGGCTGGACGGCGAATTCAACGTGGAGGGAGGTCTCTTCTTTTTCAGCGTGCTTGTCAGATCTGTTCCTTGCTCCTCGCCTTGGATCTGTGTCAGGGCGCTCAACGGTCTCCGCGTAAACAGGCTTCTCCGACGGCCTTTCACGGCCGCATTGGCGTTGGAGTTCGACATGATCAGAAGTGGTAGGGGCAGCAATACCGAGTGGATGAGCTTCTGAGGAGGCTAGAGCAAATCATGCGGCCGGCCAGAACAGAGAAGCCGTGCCTGATTGCGTTGTGCGTCGCAAAGGGGATGTGAGCAGTCACCGTGCTGAGAGGTGCATCGATCCTAACTCCTCTTGCCGTCGGATGCCTCGTCTGCTCCGGCCCATGATCAGTTTGCGAAAGGGTTGGAGCAAGCGCAGCTGCACCGCAAGCATTCATGATCCCTGGGTGTAGAAGCCGGCGCGATTCGGTTTACGATGCCGCACGTGTAACGGCAACTACATCATACCTAGGTACCTAGGTACCGACCTCAGGACGAGCCAATCGGCATTATGCCTTTTCCGATGTACAGAGGTACCTAATGCGGATTGACTCTGCGCAAATGATCGAGCGTCCGGAAAGTTGCTGTTCTCCATAGACAATCACGGTATGTAAATTGCTCTCACAACCAGCCTGTGAAGCTAACCAGCACGTAGCCGCTCAATGACTGCTCGTGTGCTAGGGGTTGCCACGACACCGACGGCGCGTATCTCAGGTTCTCATGTCTTCGATCTATGCGCTTCAGCAGGCCGTGGCCGGCTGCGACATCAACGAAATACGTTCGCTACTAGCACAGCTTTGCACATTTCGGTGACAACTGCCGAAGGAAGCCAGGATGACGCTTCATCTGCACCTATCAGTGAACTCAGCCTCAAGGTAAGTCATCCTCCTGGGTTGGATCCAATTTCTCTGACATGGTCACCAGGCTGCCCTCACCGGGAAGCTTCCCACTACTTGGCCTGCTGCTCGACGTAATAACCTCCTCCGAGCTAGACGCGGCCACAGCTGAGATATTACAGGCAAGACCGCACGCGTAGGAAACCGAACAGCCGTCAAACGTGATACTGCCCCGTTACGTACATGCCTCAACAGCTAACGCAACGTAGGCAATCCATCTGGTTTTCCACCTGCTAAACGTAAACGCCCTTGTAGCCTGAAGCGACGCTGGCTAAAGAACAATAGGCACCCGCACGTCTACTGGGAACAAGCTTGAATGTAATATTATCTTGCCAATCTGACGTGCTAGCAGCTAAGGCGCTACAGTCATCTCCCTACGCAGGCGATACCCCCAAAGTTTTCTCCCATTAGAGCTTCCTAGACGGGTCAGCTCACGCGTACGATATGCCTGGTCCAGCCATGCTCCGTCCATACGCGACCGACGCAGTAGACCACGCATACGGTACGCCCTGAGCTCCAGTTCGGGCGAACTTGCTCGGCGCGGTAGACCACGCATACGATATGCCCTGAGCTCCAGTCCGGGCGGACTTGCTCGGCGCGGTAGACCACGCATACGATACGCCCTGAGCTCCAGTCCGGGCGGACTTGCTCGGCGCGGTAGATTACGCATACGATACGCCCTGAGCTCCAGTTCGGGCGCACTTGCTCGGCGCGGTAGACCACGCATACGATACGCCCTGAGCTCCAGTTCGGGCGCACTTGCTCGGCGCGGTAGACCACGCATACGATACGCCCTGAGCTCCAGTCCGGGCAGACTTGCTCGGCGCATTACACCACTCATACGATCTGTCGTGTCGCGCAATCCGGTCGAACTACGTAGCAGGACAGATGACGCATTGTCGAACGGCGAACCAGAGAGGAAGCGTGCCCAGAAGTCTAAAGCTACGGCAACCGCAGAAGAACCGCAACCAAAAAAGTCTAGGGCGTCCAAAGGTTCGGCCAAAAGTCGCGCAGGAACCTCGCTTGCTCCACGAAAGTTGAACAAAACTTCTACCCGACCTGCAAAACTCTCGGAGGGGAAAGACACGGCAAAGCCAGAGACGACGGAGAAAAGGAAGCGCGGTCGACCTACCAAGAATGGTGCCGCCGTCGAGCGACCAACAAAGTGCGATGATGCTGCTGGGAACGTTACAATCGAAGATGCGCTCAAAGGGAGGAAAAGAGGAACCCCCGAAGATGCCAGTCCCGTAGAAGTACTCATAGATAGAGATATCAGCATCTCAGGTATTTATATCATCGCAGTCTCCGACTTCTACTACTAACTTCTCAGTCTTGGACATAGACCGAATGCCAGCACCCCCGCTGGCCCATGGCCTTGACAGAGTTCTTTTCAAGTATGTATCTGTACGAAATCTGTCGCACAGCGTTGACATTCCACCAGTCCTGGCGTGTATTATCTTCAAGACCCTCGTTCGCGGATTTATAATTTCGACCCATACCTGGAGAGAATCATGCCCGTCGCAGAATTTGACTTTGATGCTTTGAAAGAATATCTGACGTCATCGCGAGATATGACCTTGTCAGAGATTGCGAAAGAACGAGGGCTGAAATATGTCGGTTCCACTTCCAGTATGACCGGGCCTCTGGCACACTTCCACTTCCTCCTTTCTCAATGGCGAGACCTTCATCTGGGCATGCTATCAAAAAGCTTTCCGGAAACACTCCAAAGGTTCACCAGACTTACTGCTGGGCCAAACGCCATCTTTGTACGACACAGGCCGGATGGGACATATGCGATCGACGCGGACCATGCTTTCGATTCGGGGAACGTATTGATGTATTTAGGACGATCGATGGAGAAGCTCCTGACTTTACAGAAAGAGGAGTTTGAGCGTTACCGTCTCGCGCACCCCGAACCCATAACCGAGCAGGAGCGTTCCCTACCAGAGTCCCATCACTACTCATCGTCCGGAGATATATTGATGAGAGCCCAAATCGATGCGCAAGATCCTCGCCTTCCCGGAAGCGGCACCTTTGATCTGAAAACCCGAGCAGTGGTCTCGGTTCGAATGGAGACCCAAGCGTACGAAAATGCGACTGGCTATCAGATACGATATGGACAAGGGCAGTGGGAGTCTTTCGAACGCGAGTATTATGACATGATGCGGTCCATGATGCTTAAATACTCGCTCCAGGTACGCATGGGAAATATGGACGGCATCTTCGTCGCATACCACAACGTGGAGCGGATATTCGGTTTCCAGTACATAAGTTTGCCAGAGATGGACCTTGCCGTTCATACCCAGAGCGATACCGTCCTGGGTGACAAGGAATTCAAATTCAGCCTTAAACTCTTCAACGTTGCACTCAATCGGGCTACCGAGCGATTTCCCGGAGAGGTGAGTCTTGCCGTCACACAACGCACCCGTGGGACCACATGCTTATTGATTACTAGTCAATAAGGATGCATTTTGAGACACGAGACACCGTCGTGCCTTTTATGTATATCTTTGCCGAACCCGTGACCGAGGAGCAGATGAAAGACATCCAGGACTCCGGTGCGGAGAAGTTGGAGGAGTTCGAGAAGTCCATTCTGGGAACTAGGCGCAATACTCCGCCTTCAGATGATTGGGCGAGTATGCAAACCAAGCTGGAGTCCCAACTGGAGACCGATGAGATGGAACCTGAAGACGACATGGTGCTCAGCACTCATGTAATTGAACAGAGTAAGCCAATGCCACATTACAATATTTGCGGAACGCTTACGGCCGGTCCTCTAGCGTCATCCGAGGTGGCGCCCCCTTTTGCGGACTCAACGAATATTACCGAAGAGGATGGTGCAGGGGCTCGTTCGGAAAGCCGCACTCAAGCGCTTGACCTTCAGAAAGACTTGTCTCAGCAGGAGACGCCAAGCCCGCAAGCCGCAATAGAAGTTGAACATAGCAAGCCCGAGGAGCAGGAAATTCAAGCGCAGGCGGCTACGCGTCAATCTTCCGAAGGTGGTGAGGGAATGCCTACGAGCAAACCTGAGGGCGATGAGCCTGAAAACGGCAAAGGTACGGAAAGCGCACCGACAAAGGAAGGCGAAGAGACAGAGAATGGCCCTCAAAGCAAGCGTCTTCTTGCTATGACCCTGTCCATCCGCAACAAGGTCAACGGCGGTTATGTCACACGACCCGAAGCACTCAAGCCGAACGACAAATGGGAGCTTGAGTATTCTCTGGCTGAGATAACCGACTCGGCGAAAGCGTGGCGTCTTTATCCGGCGTGTCTCCGACGGCGGGAGCTCCACATGCGTAATGAAGTCAGAGTTACGGAAGAATCGGATTACTTCCGTGCAACGATCCGTCGGCTTGTGAACCGAGGCAAGGAATGGCGGCGACAGCAAGATATGATTGACAAAGCCAAGGGCCAAGTTGTTTTTCAGAGCATGAAGCCGACTTTCTCTTCAGGCGACAAAGGCTGGCAACGAGACTCGCAAGACAAGAACGCCGAGGGCCCTGAGGACACTGTTGAAAGGGTTGAAGACTATCTTGACTGGCTATATACCGACGGCTCTGATGTCAAGCAAAGCCAACATCCCGACACTGAAACAGAAACCATCTGATCGTGGGTTTCGACAATTCCTCACCAGCATGTCAACATGCCACCAAGTCACCGCTCATACGCCAGCCACTCCTGACAGGTTTGCGATAATGTCATGACACCAAGCTGGAATTGGCAAAGCTCGATCTCTTCAGCATCAGCGATCGGTTTCCTGATACTCCAGTTCCCGCTCCTACTTTGTTCCACTGTATACATTTTACTGCACAATGCTTTTCCCTTCCAAAGACCGCGCGTTTTGAGAGCTTCAGCGGCGGTGGCTGTCTTTATTTGGATATCTGCTGGTGCCAAACTGTCTTACTCCTAAATCAATTGGCGATATAAGGGCGCATATCCAGAGGCTGTATTTCTACGGACCAAGTAAAACCAACTTTCGAAGACCAACGAATGGTCGCAACAAGTTTGGCATTCTTTCTTAGATGGCACAATGGCTACATGTAGCCCGTATGTTGCCAAAGCCTGTACGTTTAGACCGGGTTGAGAGGCTCGTTGTTGTGTGGAACGCAGGTCTGTGCCAAAATTAGGCCTGAATCGCATACTCGTGCTTTTGGAAGGCCTTCTCATGCTGTGCAAACTCCAGGAAAGCTGGCGCACTTACGCGGCCGAAAAGCCTATATGCGTGAGACGGACAGAGTTTAATGCTCATCACGCCAATTGGGCCTATGACTTGAAGAGATGGCATTGCAACTCTTATGGCACTGACAACGCAAAGGACGGTACTGGAACACTGTCCCCCTTCGTACATTGGGATATCAAATCATATGGTCAAGTAACAACACTAACAAAAGATGCTCGTCGAGGTGACGTCCCACTTGATGGCAAGTACCCATCGATCGCGACCTGCTCAAACAAAACGTCGTGGGAGGATTATATAGGAATGGCAAAGGACACTAAAAACTCCCAATTCGCCAGAAGCCATGACGAACGCTCAATCTCGCCGATCCGGCAATGCGACGAAAGCCCCAGCTCAAGCCTGCTGACCGCCGTACTGCATCTGCTCGGTGGCAGCGTACTGCTTGGTCATCACGGCGGACTTCTCGTTCTCCCTGAACTCGGCCTCCTTGTTGTTCTGGACGATGGTGCAGCACATGCAGCACCAGGATCGCAGGCAGTCCTCGATCATGGTGCCCTGGATGTTGTACTTCTTGCGCATCTGGCTTCGCTGCATGATCGTCATCACGAGGGGGGCCATGCACATGCTGCCAACGCAGAATCCGAGACACTAGGGAGAGGATTAGTCAGGGTCTCCCTTGGATTGCTTTGAAGATGGATAAGAGCGCTTACGGTGGTGTTGATTGGCGTGAAGCCCTCCAAGTTGGCGTCCTTGTTGATCCGGTGATGTGTCTTTCCGAAGGTCACGCAAGGAAGGCACCATGTGATGAGGCCTGTTTGGAGGATGAACCGTGAGCGTGGGTTCTCTTGGAAGGGGATTGGTTCTGCACGGGATGACTTACAGGTATCAATGGGATTCCAGAACTCGTAGAACCTGTACTGCCAGGGACGGGAGTCCGGGGGGGATTGCTGGTAGCTCTGAGAATTCTGACCGAACATGTCATTGAACAGGTTCTTCCAGTCCTCGATGTCCTTCTGGTCGATGAGACCACCCTGCTGCTGCTGAGGAGCGGCCATTTCGAATGATGGATAGTATAAAGCTGGCTGATCAAAGTTTAAGGTGATTTACAAAGAATGCAGCGAGAGACGGCGTGTAAGCACGTGTGAATTGAAGATGTAATAGATCTTTGAAGGAGCGATTGGGGTAGAGGAGGATGAGGGCTGGAAGGAGCCTTCGACATCTTTATACGAAGCATTCGCGTTGCTGCCGGTGGCGCCCGGCTCTGTAACGCTCCTTGTTTAATTTGATTCCGCTTCGAAGCCGTGTGAAACGCATTTAGCAGACAACACCCATTATTCATGAGCGCCCATGGTTAGTGAGCAGAGGCCAGAGCGTGCAGTCATACTGGGGCTGAAACAGGTCGCCCTGTGCCTAGGCTCCAGCCTACAGTACCCGCTTTTCTGATGTCTTTCTTTTTGCCAGCAACTCGATCCGAGTTCCATGAGGCTGATCCCGCCTGGAAGAAGAATCTTTGAAGCGCCTTCCAGGGGTGATCATCGCCAATAAGGCTTACGGCTTGATACGGCCGGCGGTTTTTCCGCGTCTTCGTCAGCACCAGATGCCGCCTTGTAGTCGCACCACCTCTTTCCGCTCCCAGAGACCTCCTGCATCGCGTCCGCGCGGGTTCCCGCTCTCTCGGACCAGCCAATTCGACGATTGCGGGCTGGCGGCCGGTGCGCGAGGCGGACTCAGTTCCTCCGTGCTCACGGCACTTGCTCAGGTGGTGTAGCGAGGATGAACGCTCTGCAGTTTGTTCTTTCCCCTGCCAAGCCTTGCGCCCTTGCATGATTTCGGTCTGGATAAGGCCGCCATCGACGACTAGCGCGGTGAACGCGAGGTGCTGGCGAGTTGACTCGCGGAGTTAAACATCGCTAGCGACGCCCAATGGTGACTTCACACGGCTGACAATGGCTGTGTAATTTGGACTCGAGCAGATATGTGATGGCTTCGTTTCGAGATGTATCTGGAAGCCGTATCCGGCGGATATAATTGGCGTTGTGCGATAAAAAGCACTGTAAGTCATCAATCCGCGAACGCGATGCTTGTCGGACAGTGCTTCTAGAATCTGTCCAATCGACATATATGTTGATGTACACGCAGTTGCGAAATTTTCTCGCGCCGTTTCACGGCTAGTAGGCCAGTCCTACAATCTGTTAATTTCACAGTTCACAACAAGCTTTCGCCACAGCCCGGTGATTATATCACATGTCGGTGTAGACGTCGATATATCATTGACAGTTCTAGACCGCTTCTCGAACTTTGAAGAAGGTGGTGTGACGCGTAGCCCGAGTGTCCGCCGAATCTCTCTATCGCATGTTATCGATAGATCAATATATCAAGGGGTTATGCAGCTGTCGCGCGTTCCCCAATGGGAGACCGACATAGATTCATGGATGCTAGATGAATACTTGCAGTATGCATGAGGACTGATGGCAAAGACCTGAGATGAAGAAAGGAAGTGGCGCCATCGTGGTGTTGCTGACCTCAACCCGATGTGACACCATGGAAAAGATCAAGAATGTCACCCTGACTTCTAAAGATATCGCGTTTTGAGAGCGTATTGCATTGGACCACATCTCTTCAACGCATTTGTCGCAAGCAAGCCGGGAATTGGTAACCAGTTACCACGCACACCAGGATCTCATGGCAACGACAAAAGAGAGCACCTTTCTTAGCTCCTCCCTAGCCATATCTCTACTACGTCCTTCAATCAAGTTTCTGCATTGTCCTGTTCTTGTTGAGCTTACTCGTAAAAGCACCTGGGCATCGAACGAACCCACTTTCAGAAATCGGCTCTCATCACCATTGACTAGCTGCATTTCCATGTCTTTGATATCCCGTTGTAATGTTACAATGTTCATTTACGAGGCCTAAAATATGCCCCACCGACGGCGCCTCCGCCTCGGGCCACGATCAATGCGGACCAATGGTTCAAGTGTCTCAACTCGGCCTCCCTCTGCCTCGTCTTCCACTCTCTGAACTGCGTCCTCCGGGCCAGGCCGCCTCAGCATGTACAAGCGGCCCTCACTGCCACCAGCACCGACACCTAGCAAGTCCCACCCGCCGCCTTCTTCACCTCGTCCCACGAACTCGTCTACCTCCTGCAGCGCTGCTAGGAGGTCCTCTCTGCCGTTCCTGATCACGAAGATGGTGCCTCGCGGGCCCTCGCTGAAGGGCTCCAGCGCCTCACTCTCCAGCGCCGCTTGCACGAGCGCCTCAGGCGCGATGTGGGCATTGCCTGCTCGTTTCTCGGCTGCCGTGGCCCTCGCTGCGTCGGCCAGCTGCTGAGCCTCAGCGTCCGGGTTGTCGAGCGTGACGTGGAGACGGTGGACTGCGAATCCGGCGTTGTCGTGAAGGTCAATGGTTTCATGCTGCGCGACGCCGCGGGGCGGAAGTCTTGGGTCTTCGTCCGAGAGAGGCGCATGGGCCGGGTTGGGATTAGCCTGGACCCTGTTGGGGTCTCTAGGCTCTGGCCAGTCCGTGATTTCAGGAAGTACGGAATGAGGCCCCTGATACCCCGCGCGCCGGCGAGCCTCACCTCGCATTAGGGACTCCCTGTAGGTCGGGGCCATTGCGTATACATAGTCCAAGTCCTCGTGCGTGAAATAGTTTGTGGCAACAAACTGAAAAAGTTCGGGGTTGTCGATGGGAACCCCAAGCACGGCGGCTGCAAACTCTGAGGTCAGTGTCGCAGTCCTTGCTTCTTGAGGCGAGCTCACCGAAGTTCTCATAGTCTATGTCTCTTCGACGTGCAAAGTGATATCGCCAGTTTCGAAAGTTAGGGTCAACGTTCCGGTGGCTCATTGTAGAACAAGAGTGGAGCAGTGTTGTTGGAGAAAAAGGGAAGATCCGTACTGTAAAAGGCCTCAGCAAGAGGTATATTGGAGTACGTCGATAGAAAGATGTCCTCGCTTTTCGAAGGCTTTATGGCGATGTGATTTTGGATGTTCACAGCGAAGAGAGAGTCAAAACTCCACGTTGATCAATCATGCAGCTTTTGTTGACCAGTGGTGGACTGACGTGGTCACCCACAATGAAGGTAAATTAACATTGCCAGCTCCATAACAGGATTCACATACAAGCAAGCCCTAATTCAAGGGTTGGACAACAGACCAAAGCTGAGAGGCGACACGTCATGCCAGCAAGCATTGTAGCGTAAGAGGTAAGGATGATTTCTGCGTCTTTTTCAGGTGCAATCAAATTCGCTGTATCCGAATTATATGCGTTGAAAAACTGCAATCGTAAAATTCGAGTCCTATTCGTGCTGCTGCATGTGGCTCGGCAGGTTGTAGGTCGCGTAGTCTTGATGTACGAATGCTCGGTCGACAAACGGTACACTCTCCAGCATGTATTGCAGGCTCTCTCCAAGGTCATGGCTGTCTCGGAGACTCATGTTCTCGTCGAGGACGATGTCAACTTCGGCGATGAGCTTGTCACCGGCATGGTACGCCTGCAGGCCCTGGATATGCTTGATCGTCTTGGCGAAGCGCATGGTCAGGTAGAGCAGCACGTTGCGCTCGTCGGCAGAGGCTGCCGCTCCTGTCAAGTTGCGGATGTGAGTCATGGAGGTCAATGACCAGTTGACGATGACATAGATGGAGAGGCTTATGCCGCCCACGGGATCGAGCCACCAGATATTTGCAAAGTAACCCACTGGATGTTCATCAGTACAACAAAACTCTAGCAAGCGAAAGTCATCATACCTAGCGGGAATATTATGCTGAAAGTGTTGAAGACAACGTCAGTCACAGCATCTTGTGCGAGCGCCTGGACGCTTGAGTTCTTGATCAGTCGACACCACAGCCAGCAGAAGAGTTTCACCACGACTGTAGAAGCCATGATAGCAACTGCCGGCAGTGTAAGCTGCACGACTGTGTGGTCGCCGCTGGACAACCTATTGATTCCCTCCAGCGCCACTTGGAAGAACGAAGTGATCATAATCACCGAGAATACCAGTACCCCTATGGGCTCTAGTCGCCTGCGGCCGACTGGATATGTGTACTGGTCTTTATGAGAGATCATCCGCGTCGTGGTCCACACAATAGCCGTGCTGAGAAAGTCAAGAGCGCCATCCACCAAACTCGCTATTACAGAGAGTGATGCAGTCAGTACAGTCACAATCACCTTCAGTATTAGTAAAACTGTGTTGGCCACGAGGTTGATGTAGATGGCAATCGTGACAACTTCCGCGCCGCTGTCTGCATTCTCTTCAAAGTCGAGGTCAGGCAACGCATATGGGGACTCCCCATCATCATCTTTGCTTCGGTCCGGCAGTAGTGGAGTATCCTCGGCCGGCAGCTTGTATAGGTTTTTCGGCGTGCGTTTTACTTTCATCTTCGGACTGAATCCGTTCGCCGCTGGGCTTTCCGGAGAGTCGAGGGTGGCGCCATCCAGAGAATGAGCTGCTGACGCGAACTCCGACTCCTCATGAATCGTGGAGGGAACCGATATGGCTGAAGCTGGAAGGTGGTACTCTTGGAGGAGGTTGTGTGGCAAAGATGAGTCCAGGAGACGGTCGATGTATATGTATTGCTGAATCAGATAATTGTTACGCTCGTAGTACTTGCGTCTGCAAATTGTGTTAGGCTCCATTT
>QQTW01001024.1_pt1 | contig 18984 bp, 16 predicted proteins | sample 1904831 | NCBI WGS metagenome assembly QQTW01 (sample SAMN09435610, study PRJNA476489) | Subsurface metagenome, whole genome shotgun sequencing project. | reverse complement strand
AGTGCCTTGGCGTATTTGCGGCCGTTTTCGCTCAGTTCGGAGTCGCCGCCGATCTTGCCGGAGATGTTGTCCATGGATTCGCCGTGTCGGGTGATCCAGATCTGGCGTGGTGCCAGGTTGAAATTCAACAGGTAGTAGACTGCCTGTGCGGACAGGAAACCTCTGATCTGGTGAGAGACGACCTTACGACCGACATCGATCATCTGGACGAAGGGCATGTTGTTCTTCTCCTCGTACTCGCCGATCGGCACATAGTTCTTCTCGTAGATGGCAACGCGCTGCTTGAAGTCGGCAAGAGCTTCCATCGGGTTCTTGTCTCTGTAGTCAGGACCATCGAGCTTCAAGCGCATATTGGACTCGAGCAGGTTCTGGTCTTGGCACAGGCTCTCGATGAACAGAACGTTGACTTCCGGGCCGGCGCGCTCCCGGATATGCTCCATGATGATCTTCCTGCGCTTGAGCGTGCTGTTTGTCGCATCGAAGATACCAACTGAGCCACCTTGCTCCAGGATATAGTCGAGAAGCTCATCGAGCGTCTCCAACGCCACCTGCTCCCTGATCTGGGATGCTTTCTTGTTGTTGGGGTCGAAGAAGGTGGCTGATTGGTCGATTGCGTCGGCATTTGGAGCTTCTTTTTCCGACGTGGCGGTACTGGCATCATGCTCTTCTGGCTCCTCACTCTTCTTGGCGTTGTCGCCTTGCATGGCTTCCGGCAGCGTGAGGGGCGGCATCGGATCCGGAAGCACCTCTCCGTTGATGAGGATGCGTGCAGCAACGTGCGCCTCGCTGACGGGTTCTCCGTCATGGCCGCGATGCTGATTGACACCCGCGGCCAAACGTCTCCTCTCTCCGACGTTGAAGATGCGCGTGTCGTGTTGCAGCCAGTTCAGGTAGCGGGCCATCTTCTTGGTGATGTAGCTCTTCCCACGCGCCGGCAGGCCGACCATGACGATGACAAGCTTGGACCCGATATCCCGCTGCGAGATGCGGCCGTCCGGTGACACCTTGGACTTGGTGAGACCGGGAATGTCCAGCGTGGTGGGACGGATGCGGGGAGTGGACGCGCCGGAGCGCATCCCGTTCATCTTCGGACTGCTCGGCGCAGTTCCGATGGGCGAGTCGGTGAGGGAGGTGCCGAGGTTGTTCTTGGAGTACACCTGCGCCATCGCAGGCAGCGGTTTGAGGTTTGCATTGGGGTTGTGGGTGCCATCGTTGCCTCCGATGTTGGCGTTGGCAGGGATGGATCGCGGAACAGCTAAACCATCCGATTTGGGAATCTTGAGAGGATCCAGAGAGCGGTCGTTGTGAGGACTGGTGTCGATGCCGGCAGTGGATCCTCTGCTCATGAGGGCAGTGCGTGCATAGATGGAATGCTGGCTCTGTTTGCGAGATGGTGCAGGACGCTTGGGTTGGTGTTGATCTTGGACGGTCGTTGCGGGCGGCATAGTAACGGCTGTATGTATTTATCTCCTTTGGTCGCCTACGGCAGACGGCAAGACGTCACGTCAGCAAGGCTCGGCGTCAAACGCGGCCGGTCTGTGCTCACTGTACTTTTTGTGTCTTGACGGCACGGAGTCCGACGAGATGCCGTCGACGCTCTTCAGCTCCGCGGAAACGACGTGGTGAAACTGGAGCGGCGATGAGAATTCACACCTTTCAAGGCAGGAGAGTGTCTGAACTAACAGTGCAGTTGAAGGCTTGTCAAGATCAGTGTGAAACTCGAAAGACCGACCGATCTATGGAGTGCTTCTCTGAGATGTCTCAGTGCTCAACAGAACCGTCTTCATGCAGTCCAGCTGAGAGGGAGGGTTGTTTACTTATATTGAAGGCACAAGGTGCTCAGACGGCAACTAGCTGGATCAGGAGAGATGAGTCGCCGTCTAACGTTCCAAGGTTTGTTCACTTTGGCACCAAGTGAAGTGAAGAGTCATGGAAGCGGACGGATGCCGGAGCTCAACCACAGGCCAGGGCATCTTCGCGACAGAAGTGAAAGGCGATCTGTAAGAAAGCAGTGGTCATCTTGAGCTCCAGGAAGGATTCCAAGGGTCTGGAGCTCTAGAAGGATTCCGGATCCGATTTCAACAACTGGCGCGCTCAGACTTTGGGTGATAGTGAATATGCCTGCTGCTTCAGGCCGGATACTGCAGGGCTCTATCGTACAGCAAGACTGCTACTTGCGCGGCGAGCTGAGGGAAAACTACGAAAAGGATATGAGATATGCCGACGACCTTGGGCTCTGACATGCTGCCGTTTGGCTGATATATGTATACATGCAGACATCGGCTCCAACAGCTCCAACCATCTGGAACATCCCCTCCACGGCTGAGCTTCCCTGCATGACTTCCAGCTCGGCTTGCCGTTGGGCTCCTCACCTAACCTAGCTAGGGCAGCCAATCAATCTGTCACGCTGGCGATCGTTTTCTGGGGCATTGCCGATTCAGGCCGAGGAGATTGTCGACAGATAGCGACGGTGGAGCGCCCTGATAGCATGATGTGCCTGATGCCAGTTCATCTCCTGAGACCGCAGGCGCCCGAAGACGCTGGGCGCCTCGCATTACGTTGAATGAGAGCCGGAGTAAGACTCTGCCCTTGTATTGGCTGTAGGCTATTGATGCCTCATCGTCATGAACATGTCGTACGTTTACGCAGCGAATCGTTGTGTCGCTTATTGCGTTTGGTCGTCATCATCTGCAGCCCTGCGTGTAGCCTCACGAAAAGTATCCATCGTGAAGAGCTTGAGGCGTAGAATAGCCCTGTAGAGGCTAGGCTGTTAATAATCTCTGGCTGTTGCGCCATTATCACTGTAGTCCCCCGGTCGTGATCCTACACCTGACTACCCCCGTCAAGCCTCAACACCAACGCAATCAGACACGCATACGCTCCCGCACTCAGCGCCGTCAGCACCAGCACCACGCTCCCACTCGTCCTGAACCCCTTGCGCTGCACCCCGTCCTCGTCGACCTCCGCGAAGAACTGCGTGTTGCCGCGCCACCGTCGGAACAGACTCGTGAACAAGATGCCGAAGCCGTAGACGGCAAACAGCGCGCCGATGCTGAAGAACTCGCTCGTGAAGATCTTGAGCACGATGAGCGCGAACGAGAACTGGCCCAGCGCCGTCCGCATGTAGGCGCCCTCGAAGGTGCGCTGCGACGCCCGGATCTCGACCATCTCGTCGCGGTTCAGCACCACCGAGCGCGCCCGGTGCAGCCGCAGCCGGTACCGGTCCTGCGCATGCCTTCCCTGCTTGCGGTTAGGGTTGGATATGATGATGGTAGCGGACCATCGTCTGGATTATAGTCGCGGACATACCTCGAACATGGAGAGGGAGGGTTGGCTGGAGCTAATAGGAGGCCGGGTTCTTGTCGATTGACGATGACAATCACGACGTCGTCTTTCTACAGTCACTCATCGCTTAACCTTTGTCGACCGAAGCTACTGCGTCACCGCGACAACGCGTGGTCACAACGACGCCGAGCCAGCGAGTACATTAACTATTGCCGGCGGTTGCACCACCCGTTTCTCCAGGTTCTATCGGTGAGGTGAATTTTGATTTGCGGCTACCTTGACGAATCAAAGTCTTTTGTTCAAGCAAGAGAAGCTTTGGTCTGTTTCTGCCTAATCTTTCATGTCTAAATGCAGAGCTTCGCTATTGTAGCCTGTTCTTGCTCCTCATAACTTCATCTATGCTTCTCCTGAGCATCGTCGTCCTTCTCTAAGCATCAAGACGAAATCGGGCAAACTCCCTTTCAAGCTACATCTTTCTTTCTTCTGGCCAGTCACCAGGGCGCGACATGGAGTCCGACCTCTCTACCCATTTTGCGAATTTGACATTAGCCCCCTCGTCCCTCTCTACCCGATTTGCGCATCTGACATTAGCCCCCTCGTCCAGCCCCCGTGGGTTCGGAGCCCTTCCTCTTGAACTTCTACGTCGGATCATCTCCTTCACATCACCACGAGATGCTCTGAGATTGACCCGCGTCAGTCGTACCCTCCACGCGATATGCAAAGACCCTCTCATCTACAAGAGCATCATCCAACACCAGAATTGGGTAGGAGCGCGCGAACCCTGGTGGAATCACTTGGCTTCCCCGCTTGACTCGACTGACTCGCTCTGGGCACGATACGCGATGGCAGACTATGAGGCTGCGTTCTTTCCCGATACACCTCGCCCCGAGGATCCGGAGAAGGATTTCCCGAGCCTCTTCAGCGTTGAAGAAATTGACCGCTTGGTCACATTTGTACCACAGATGATAGCGCTGCACCGTAAGCGTCCACTCCATCTATTCTCGAAATACTTCAAGGGCTGGGGATGCTGAGTCATGCGTCTAGATCCGGACTTCACGCTCGGCTTGTCAGCAATGGACCTTCTGGAGCAACATCGTCCTCAATACAGGAGCTGCGACGCCAACACGCAGGCGTACTTTTTCTGCGTCTCTGCATGCCTGTCGCGTGAGGAGTGTGACGAAGCGTATGAATGGATGGCACTGACTCAGAGACGCATTCTCATGAATTACCTCGCAAAAGAATACATCGGGCTACTCCACGATCCCCGCTCTATCCGGTCCGCCGTCGGTTGGAGAAGCGCCGACAAGCGTCCGGAAGACGCTATAGAACCAGTGGCCTTCAAAATCACGCGGGCGGAGCAGCTGGGGACCACGCTCAGCGACGCATACGTCACTCTCAAGCACATTCTTGCCAATGGCGCCGTCGGCCCGCTCGTCTACTTCGTCCGTCGAGCGCTGGCCCAGGGTACAATCATCCGGAGATATCCCGTGCCGAGGCCGCCCATCTCGCCGCCAGACCTCAGACGGATCCCCTTCAGCAGCTTCATGCGGTTGCCGCTGCCATACTCGGTTTCCGCTACCGCCGACTTTGCCACCTGCCACCTCGCCGCCATGGCCACGCCGGAGTTTCTCCAGGACGGCGAATGGGTCGGATACTACTCATACTCCGGTCCCGCGGCCGTGCCTTCCGTCACCTTTGACGATCCATGCAGGGAGATCCGCTTCAAGGTTACACCAGCTGGCGGCGTGCTGCACTTGCAAGTCGAACGCGCCCTGGATGCAATCGGACGCTTCAGCCTTACGGGCCAGCTGACCGTCCGGACTGGAGAGTTTACTCTGGCCAAGGACTACGGGGTCGGGCACGCGTGGACGTTGCTTGGAGTCTTGACGCCTTTTGGGCTCGTGGGCACCTGGGGCACCCCCGGTTGGGGAGGCTGGTTTTGGTTCTGGAAGGCGGAGTGGTCTGGAAAGGTCTGAAGGGTTGCTTTGGTTTCCAGGTCAATGATTCATGTACCATCAAGACTTCTTGTAGCAATATGTATCTACGGTTGTAACGTTGGCAGGCAGGTACAGAGCTTTTCTGGCAGAGGCCAAAATCCTGCCTATTTTGATTGGAAAACGAGACTCTTTGAGTGACTGGATCGACGCAGTAAGGTCTTTCCACCGTTGAAGTGGCCGGTTACTTTCGCGTCTCCGATTGCGCCGAAAGATAGACCATCACAGTAGCACAGACAGAAGAACGATTGTTAGACCTCATTTCACTTCTAGAGCACTGTGTCAAGTCACTGGTACAGTAGCATGAATTGCAAATTCAGCGAGATCAGTGGTTGATCTGAGTACGGAATACTATAAAATGACAGGAGTATACTACATCCAACCCAAATATATAGAGACATCTAAGCTCCCCTCTTGACCATGTTGGTCAGGATCTCATACCCGATATGAGCCGCTGCGACTGCCGTAGCCTCTCCTCTATCATCAAACGACGGATTCACTTCCACAACATCCGCACCAACGAGATTCAGAGGCTCAAGCCCACGCAGAATCCTAAGAAACTCTCGCGTGGTCCAGCCTCCCGCCTCCGGGGAACCCGTACCTGGCGCAAGTCCCGGATCGATAACGTCAATGTCAACGCTGAGGTACACCGGACGTTCTGTGCCCACACGATCAAGGATTCGTGTTATGACGCCTTGCATACCAATGTCGTCGATGTCATCCGTAAAAATCCGGTCCCAGCCCTGGCTCGAGTCAGAGAGCAGGTCTTTGGTATCGGTACCGAACAGGCGCGTGCGGAGCCCGCCGTGGATGCAGGCCGTGGTGTCCAGGATGCCCTCTTCAGCAGCTATCCAGAACATACTGCCGTGCGAGAAGAGATCCTGCGGGGACGCGCCTGGTGCGAGAACACCCACGAACTCGGTCAGGTTGTAGGTGTCCAGGTGAGCGTCGAAATGGACCACCGTGATGGGCTGCTCATAGATCTTGTGCAGCGCGCGTAGAGCGGGAAGAGCGATGCTGTGGTCGCCTCCGAGGGCAAGCAGTTTCGGCTTCTGGCGGTATGGGTTTGAGGATGATAGGGATTGCGCTGGCGGTGGTCGCTGACCGAGCTCGAGAAATGCTTCGCTCATCTGCGCGAGTGCAACGGCGTTGTTGAGCGGTGTGACTGGGATGTCTCCGCAGTCGGTCATGCGCGCCCATGACAGATACGGGTTCACTTGGGCCCGCACGTTATACCCAAGGCCATAGGGAGATTGCCACATTGACCCGGCGCGGATGGCTCTCGGCCCAAGCCGGGCACCTGTAGCAATGCATCAGCATTCTGATCTCCACCATGTGCTGAGATCAGAAAGAAAGCAAGCAGAAGCATTCGCATTGAAGTTCCTGACGACGGAACTGGAAACACGATGGCCAAGCGGCAACCGAGGGCTTGTCTCTCAAGAAATCTCATACCAGATTTTCCTAAAACGGCAGTATCGAATGGCACTCCGATGATCCCAATATCGAATGCTTCTCCAGGATGTGTCAAACATCGTATGTGAGGGAGATGCGCGAACGTCGAGATGCCGGAATACACTTGCTGTTACCCAGATCAGAAAGAGTTGCAAAGGCAAAGACTTGGTTGGCAATACATCGAATCCCCATTTAGCCTCAAGCTCCTCAGTGCCAGGCGTGATGGTTTCCGCTGGTTTCTGAATTGCTGGTGGTACCGACGGTGCCGTGCCATTCTCCAAAGCACGAACTGATCTTGAAACGGCTGCAACGACCGCGAGAAAGAGATATTGAACTTTCATCTTGACAGAAGCTGAAAGGAATTAAGGTAACTGGGATGAAGAGATCAGGAAACATCGAGAGATACCGCCCCTTTTATGTCACCGTCTTCTCCGCCAACCTCTGCGCGACGCGTTCAAGAGGCAGTGTTGAGGCATAATGACTAGCCCTGGACTGCGGAAGAGAAACTGAGAAAGGAAATGACTGGCTCTATGGTCGGTGGAGATGCTGCTCGCAAGCATCGCTTTAACTGGGAGCATGTCGTCCCTCATGAAACCTGAGCGGGCTGTGGCAACTGTACCATAGCTTTACCTTTGGGCACAGTACATATCTTCATATGGACGGAGGTGGACGGAAATGTCTCAGATAAATCGCTATCTCTCAGTCTATGTGGATGGAGGTGTGCCGTCCACATAGAAAATACTTGACATCTAAATAATTCCGCATTTCTATGAGCAACGCTGTCAACGCATGGGCGGAGACTTCCGTCGTTAAAGATACTTTACCCTCAGTACCGTAGCGTGACGAGTTCGAAAAGCCAACATCATTTCAAGAGGCGCAGGTGAGTCCGCCGTTGTAGATCCAGAACCAGTTTGGAAACCCTTGCGAGCCATGCGGCATGACATTGGGTCAAGCATTGGAAGAAGACTGCAGCTCCTAGGAACCTTACAGGCGTTCTGTCAGCTTCGACATCAGGTTCCGTTGCTGACTGGCATGGTAACCCAGATCTGCGCGCAAAGCTCTGGACCATCGGCTACCGGCGACGCTCCGCTCTCTGTGTCATTGGACGCCCGTCTGGAAGGGCTCAGATGCCGTACGGTAGTCTCAACCAAGGGCTGAGCGCGCAGGCCAGAATGGCTGGTGTCGCTCAGCCAGCGATGCAGCCGCCGATGCGTGTTCAGGGCGACGACGACACCAGGTCCACGTCTACATCATCCAGTCTTAAGCGGAAGCGGAAGGGCGATCACAAGTTCTACGCCGTCAGAACCGGACACAAGCCAGGCATCTACCATAGCTGGCCGGACTGTCAGCAGCAGGTCACTGGGTACAAAGCTGCCGTCTGTGGGTATCTCCGTATTCGCATTGGTTGACCAAGTTCTGACGCATTTGGAAATCTAGACAAATCCTTTGTGACCCTCACAGAAGCAGAAGCGTTCATGGCAAACAACGTCGCAAGATCACCTGCAGCGCCGCAGAAGTTCTATGCCGTCCACAGCGGGCGCGTCCCCGGCGTGTACAACGATTGGGACTCGGCTCAGAGACAGATAGCGGATTGGAAGCGACCGAAACACAAGAGCTTTGCTACTTATGCCGAGGCTGAGGAGTTTGTGAAAACAGGCGGTGTTACGGCAGGAGCGAAGCCGTCGAAGGCGCCTGCCGGCTCTGGCACGACTACCGAAGTTTCCAAGGTGACTGGGACCGTGGAAGGGACAGATAAAAAGAAGCAAAAGCAGATTGTCACTCCTGCGCAACTACCACATATGTCGAATGGAGTCCTGAAGCACCCTGCCGAGCATTTCGAACCCGGTACTGGACCGCTTCCACCAGACTCTGAAGACGGGTTCGACAACAGGATATTCCTGAACCCGGTCACTGGCAAGATACAATACAAGACGAACGAGCAGATGAATGCTGTGAAGCTGCAGCCCACTACAGACTCACACAACGACATGTTACGCATATATACGGACGGTAGCTCCCTTGGAAATGGTGCGCAAGGTGCCGTTGCCGGTGTTGGAGTGTTCTTCGGGCCGGGAGACTCACGGTGAGTGCTTTGCCACTCTTTTCATTACGTGTTCCTCTTCAGCTTGAAGTTATCGCTAGATTTCAGCTTGATTGAACAAAATGCTAACCCAAATGCGCAACGTAGAAACGTATCAGAGCCTTTGTCAGGATCTCGACAGACAAACCAGCGAGCAGAACTGACAGCAATCCAACGTGCCCTGGGTCTCGCACCACTGAACCGCTCCGTCACCATCTTCTCCGACTCGTCCTACGCCATCAACTGCGTCACCGTCTGGGCAGTCGGCTGGCAACGCAACGGCTGGATGACGAGCGCGCGGAAACCCGTCGAGAATCGAGACATTGTCGAACCGATTGTCGCCCGAATCAACGAACGCAACCGCTGCGGCGTGCTGACGGAGTTCCGCTGGCTCAAGGGACACGCCAATCACCCCGGGAACGTTGCGGCTGATGCTCTGGCCGTCAAGGGCGCGAGGGAAGCGAGGGCTGCTGGCTCAGCTGGAGGGCGGCCAGCAGGCGAGGGAGTGGCAGCAAATGCCATGGTTGGACAGGTACTCGAACAGGATTACGGAGACGAGATCTGGGGTTAATTGAAGACATGTTTTACGACTTCGGATGGGTTCGGCGCTCAGCAGGTTGACCACGGCGCGACGACTAGTACGGCGACTTGCATGCTTTGCATTGGCGTTCGTCGGGATTCACCGTGCCCTGCGATGGAGATTTTATCTAATTTATTTCAAAGCATCTTTGCTGACGCAATTATAACTTTGAGATACTACCAGGAAAAGAAGAGGATTGGACAGTATTTTAGGTACTATGGGCAAGAGCTGAGGGGACCACATTGATATTGTTCAGTCACTCGATATAGCAGGCAGCTTGAATCACCAGTACAGCCTTGTCCGTCGATTTCGACAGATAGTACAATTTCACGCTTACCACTGACCGCTGACAACCATGTTTGCATAGTACAAACAAGGTGAATGTCATCGTCAAGAGCAGAACTATACTTAGGAGCAATATTTTCATTTGCAGCTATGTACGAGAAACAGCCGATGCCACAGCCAGCTTATGCAGATGCCAAAAACTAGTAGCACAAAAGATGAAAACCTCTTCGCCCATCCGAACCCATCTAAGACCGGAGATCATCATCATGGACGATTCCGTGATCGTGGGCTTTCTTGGCAGGCGGCTTGCCCAGCGACCGCGGCGTAACCGCCGGGGTGGCAGTCGCATTGCGGACGGGGATGGAGCTCAAGTCGACAGCATACTGCGCGACGGAGGCGGCGATGGCCTTGCTGTTGATCTCAAAGGCCTCGAAGTTGAGGTTCGAGTAGTCGTCGCCGACTTGATGGTAGTTGATGTCGTACGCGACGCCGGCCTCACCCCCAAAGAGGACGGCCTCCTCGGGGCTCTTGAGCTGCTCGGCGCCGGTAAAGAGACCACCAGCGGGGATGCCGACGGCGAGGAACGGCCCGTAATCAGAGCGGCCGCTGAACTCGGTCGAGACGAAGGGCGAGCCCTTGCTGCGGAAGAAGTCCTCGTGGAACTTCTCGAACTGGGCGGAGCCCGGCGGGCCGGAAAGGTTGAAGGAGCTGCCGTCGCCGTCGTAGATGCCGAGCATGTAGTTGGGCGAGGCGATCATGTCGTAGTTGAGATAGCCGCGGATCTTCTGCGCTTCCTCGGGCGCGAGGTTCGCGACGTAGAACTCGGATCCGAGAAGGCCGAACTCCTCGGCGCTCCACCAGCAGAAGCGGACGGCGTTGTTGACGCTCCACTTGGAGAGGGCGCGAGCGACCGCGAGGATGCCGACGCTGCCGGAGCCGTTGTCGTTGATGCCGGGGCCCGGGGGCACCGAGTCGCTATGCGCGCCCAGGACGATGACGTTGTTCTGGTCTCCTCCCTTGGTCTGGGCGATGACGTTGGTGCTGAGAGAATGTTAATTGATTATCACGAAGACAAAATGAATCTCTGACAACTCACGTGGTGCGGTTCTCAATGATTGAGCGCGCCATGAGGGATCCCTCGACGACGGCGCCGCCTGTGAGTGCTTCGAGGATGGCGGTGCCATTCTCCTGGGAGATGCCGACGGCCGGCACGTATTCACCCTCCGGTCGCGGCCCCTGGCCCAGAGTGCCGCCTCCGATGGGGCCGGGCACGTTGTTGTAGATGACGGCGCCTGCGGCTCCCGCAGCGCCGGCCCGAGCGACCTTCAAGCCAAACTCGCACGATCCACGCGAGATGAGGGCAATCTTTCCGCTAAGTTCGGCGGGGTAGTCGGTCTGATCAAATCAGTCTCGCTATACATGTACGACGTAAGTTGTCAATCTGACGTACCGCATTGCAGCCCAGATTTGCAACAGCCGCTAGTGGCGCATCAACTTGGCCGGTGGGCGAGAAGGTAAGGAGCGAGCCTTGCTGGTCGACGCCGTTGGCGGAGAACGATGCGTTGCCTTCGGAGTAGAGAGCCTCGAACTGCTGGAGGGTGATGTCGTAGTAGTCGCCCAACGCCTTGAGCTCCTCCTCGATGGCCTTGACCGTGTTGTTGTGTCCCTCGCTGCCAAATGCTCGGTTCCGCTCTGGCGAAGCATAGGCGATATCCTCAAGCATCTGAGAATACTTCTGAAGGTCCTTCAGTTTGACCTGTGCCTGCAGAGCATCCTGGCGAGAAGTTAGTCCTGGCTGAACCTCTCGGCTTCGTGGTAGACACGTACAGATTTCACCAAAGGAGCGTCATAGCCATAGCCTTGTCGCTGGGACACCGGTTTCGCGGTGGCAGCGGTGGCCAAAGCCCCGATAACAGCTGTGTATTGACTGACTCTCATTCTGAATTAAAGAGGTATGACCACGGAAGCGCACCAAGCCTTCTCCTGGCGACCCTTGGCCTCCTTTTAAGAACGAGTGCATTACCACCGTCCCATTCCCGGACGGCCTCGCCGAATCCGCCTGGATGGCTCATTACGAGCAGCGCTTTCCATCTAAAGGAAGCTGAAGAGGAATTGCCACTAGCCACAGATACGACCAGCCGTCCACCAAGCGGATCAGCCTGGATTCGGTAGGCCGGATGGGAATCGCTTCCCAGGATCCATGGACCTCGGATGCGATAGCGTCTGCTGTGCCAGCGTCGTGCCGGAAGACGTCGACGAAGTCGACCCAACGAAGACGGAATCGTTGCCGAGCAATGTTTTCGCGAAACAAACGCTGGGAAGCTCCGGTAGAAGATCGTGGAAGGCAGGGTGCCAAGACCGGGGTAGAGAGACAGTGTGGCAGGAGCGTAACGGCCCCGCATGCGCCAGCGGCCCCGCCCCGACGCCTCCGAGCGGCGTGTGCTTCCCCTTCCGGCTTGGGCTTCGCTTAAGATTGCAATCGCTGCACGTCAATTACGCAGCAGCGATCGTTCGTGCCTGGAAAACATTGCGGTTGCTCTTTGCTTCCATCGGATAGCGAATCCTTAACCTGGTTATGCATGCACCTTCGCATCATCGCGGCATCCGGCTGGACAGCCCGTCTAGATGCATCTCGGAGTATTTCCCGGCTTGAGTATCGGCGCTCACAGCGTACGACGGCCGGAAAAGTAGTGCATTCGCTCGACCTTCCCGCGTCCGCGGCAGCTCAATTCTGGACCGAGCTGGAGCTGGATACGGGTCGCCCTCACGCGAGAGGTAACCATGAACGGGATGTTACCGAGACAGATGTGATGTATATTTGGCCTGTCGGATGTGCTCACTAAAGCCGTTTCTGACCTGCAGCATTTGGGGAGAACCAATCACATCGTTGGTGATATAATAGGTCGTACGACTAGCTCCTGCGTTCTGTTTGAACGTAGTGGTTATGTCTTTCCGAATCCCTGATGGTGGTCTCAGCTGCTTTGCAGAATTGCGGTCCTGGATTGTCCTTTTCTCGGGGTGGAATGGGTTAGCAAAAGTCATTCTCGGTGAGGTTGCAACATGTTCCGCAGAAAACTGTGCCTTCCCCTCGCGTGCTTGAAGAAATGATAGATGCAACCAGGCCGGATGCAGTCGGACGATCTTTTTGCTCCACCGAGAGCATCTGTTGACTCCAGCCAAAGACTCTGTTGTCCACCTCTTCGCCCGTTCCCTCGAGCTCAGCAATCAGCTCCGGCACAGCGGAGATGTTTGTGCGAATGAACACCTCCGATGATCCATGGCGCCTTAGAAAGTCGTCCATATCCTGAACCGTTTTGCCCTTAAGAATCACACCCATCTCCATGAAGACAACACCCAGGCTCCAGATGTCAGACGATGTGTTCCGAGACTCGAGCAGAGCGACCTCCGGAGCGCAATATCTCGGCGTTCTCCCGTTCACCATGCCCACGGTGGTGCTACCGCTTGCATCGTCAAAGTCTAGTGACAGACCAAAATCTGCAAACAAGACGGTGCCATGGTCCACAAGTATATTGCTCGGTTTGATATCCTTGTGTCGAATCTTGCTTTTGTGCAAATATTCAAGCGCCCTGGCTAGGCATCCGAAAAAGGATCTCAGCTCAGAATAAGAGGGTGCATCAGCGCGCGCCATATATGCAGCCAGGTCCATTTCGGCAACCGGAGACATGATCAGGCCAATGAATTGCGCATCTGTGTAGCTTCCGACAAGATCCACGACGTGACGATGGTTTAGGCGTTTGAGGATCTCTATCTCGGCAATGAGCTGGTTCCGGTCTCCGTCTCTTTGCCCTCTGAAGGCAACGCTTCGCAGTATTCGCTTTCTGGCGTACTCTCTGAAGCTGATCAGGCTGAGGACCCTGTCGACCTGGCCGAACCCACCGCTGCCCAGCATGCCTTTGCTCTCAAGCGGGAGAGCCTCCTGTTGTTGAAAAACACAATGTCGACCCCTCTCACCCCTTTCGAGATCCATCGATTGTGTCAGTACGAGTTCTTGAGTCCTGACGAAGGACGTCCGTACGTCGGAGCGTAAAGAGGCCGGAAGGCTACGTTCAGTGACGGGAAGCCAGTAGTCAGAAAACCCGAGACTGATGAGTTCATCGAGAAGATTCAAATGACCGATGATTCGAAGGATGATGTATGTTCGAGGCACCTTGCCCCATCGCGAATCTTGTTGTCCCAAAAGCGTTGAGATTTCGTGAATCTCAGAGTCCGTATAAGAAGTCCGATGGTCCTGCTGCTCTGGAAATAAGAGATTCAGCCGGTCTGCAGCGGATTGCTGTTTGGAGAGTTTCGTTTCCGAGGCTGCAGAGGAGCTCGGCTGCATATTTCCCGATGAGCTTCTATCGATACCTTTACTGAGCTTCTTCCGCTTGTGCAGTATATGATTGCACAGCTCTTCGGCTTCCCTATACTTTTCCTGGTCGTAAAGTATACGTGCCAGCAAGTCCTCGCTCTCAATTGTAAGCTCGTCATCTTCACCCCTAACCATTTTCCACCCATGTATGACTTCTCGAAGCTTCGCCTCAGCCTCAACATATTTGTTCTGCTTATGAAGCGTTCGTGCTATCCATTCATTAGTACTCAATGTATCCACGTCCTCTTTCCCGGCGAGCTCCGTCCACATAATTGAGGCCTCGCGAAGACACGTCTCTGCCTGATCAAATTGTTTCAACCGATGGAAAGTACGCCCTAGCCAGCCAGTGCACGTGGCTACAGGTATCGACTGCGGGCCGAACGTCTCCATACACGCTTGTCGTGCTTGAAGAAACACCTGCTCCGCTTCCGTATACCGTTTCAGTTCGTAGAGCGCGCGCCCTAGCCACTGCTTGCTTCGACACGTGTATCTGTGATTTTCACCAAGCGTTTCCTCCCACTCAGTCACTGCTGATCGCAGTACTTTCTTCGCCTCCTTGTAAGATTTCTGCTCGACAAGTGCTCGCCCTAGCCAGTATTGGGTATCGTATAACTTTGCTTTGCCGCCGTTGGGGTTTCCGTCATCCTTCGGCAGAATCTGTCGCAATAGATCCGTGGCCTCATCATACTTTCCATCCATGCAACACAAGACTCCCAGCCAGTATTTGGTGTAGACAATATCCCTATGATCCCCGCCGAGCTTGGCCTCCCAGTCGTGCAACAGTTCTCGGAAGATAACTTCGGCATCTTCCCTCCTCCCGCCCTGCTTATAGATTGTGCGTCCTAGCCGAAGCTTGACGTTGAAGTTGTTCTGGTCATCTAATCCGAGCCGCCCTTCCTGGCCGTGCGCTGCTGGTTGGGTCGGCTCTTCAGTCCTAGTGGAACTCGTCGGCTGGGGAAGGGCATTGCTTGAGCTAGGTTGATTTGTGGGTACATTCGGAGTGGCCTGGTTTGAGGGCTCTTTATTCTTCCAGTCCCTGATCAGTCTTCTCATGTTGCTATTGTATGTTGATAGATCAGTATCAATATCTTGATACAGGGCCAGTGAGACTGACAACTGCGCGTAGGTGCCCCGTAGCAGTGGCGGCGTTGCTAGCTTCCTTCAAGCCGGTGGTAGAATCACAGCGTCGGGGGGGCCAATCCTCCCGATTTGAGGGGTTCCTCCTATATAGCGACGCTTAGTAGAGTGATCACGGCATGGTTGCAGTCCTTACTAGATGCGTGCTATACTCACTTTGCGTGATAACCGTCTCACACTTGCCTGATGTGTTTCTGTTCGGGACTGACGTTCATCCTTCGTTGACTGGAGTGACAAGGCTGAAGGAGGTACAGCGGACAAGAAGCTCGGCGTGGCGTATGCAGCGCCATGCCTAGGCCTAATACATAAACGAAGAGAGCTACGATATCGTTGAAGCTTCAACCGCGATTGACCTCTCGCGTAATGCCAATATGTCGCGCTAAGTCGAAGCATACATGATGCTGATGAAGAAGTTTTAGCTGCGATGCTTCATGAGAACAATATCAATCAGGGAGGTTCAGTCCGCTCAACGAAGTCATGCTATTAAAATGGTTAGGGTATTTATAGGCTCCAATTTCTGCCTTCGTCTTCCACGTGTTAGTAGGTCATGGTTGAAAATCATACCCATTGAACTGTGAAAAAGCAACCTTGGAACCTAAATCTATTGCTCAGGACTATTCCTTCAACTTGATAGATCCGTGAGACCTTGAACAGGTACAACACTGTGGACAACGACTTTCTGGTCAACTAGCTGATAATGAGCAGGTTCCGGAACGCACTGTACAAGACAGAAAGACGTTTTCTTGTCGTACTTCCGATGTTCCAAAAGAATAGTGGTCTGGACGAGCTTCTCAATCGGCCACGGCCAACAGCCTGGCAAGAATTCGTCACAAGACCGTGCGCATTCCTCGCCGTGAAGCTGTATAGCTGGCGCAAGATAATCCCTTCGCAACCTGTTTCACCTGTCGCGGTCGTGTGCATATCCGACACTCACAACAGTCAACCGGCCATCCCAAAGGGCGAGATCCTTATTCACGCCGGCGATCTAACGCAGAGCGGCAGTTTTGATGAGATGCAGACGTCGTTGGACTGGCTCAATTCGTTGCCGCACCACTACAAGATCGTAGTCGCCGGAAATCACGATGCAATGCTTGACGAGAAGCACAGGCCGGAGGACTCTGCTGCCCGGGAAGCACTAAGATGGGGAAACATAACTTATCTCAAGGAGAGTTCGGTCACTATACAGACTGCTAATGGCAGGGAGCTCAACGTTTACGGCAGCCCCATGTCGCCGCGTCATGGAAATTGGGCTTTTCAATACCCTCGATCACTCAACGTGTGGAGTGGAAAGATACCAACCGACACTGACATTCTGATCACCCACGCACCGCCAAAGTCTCACCTTGACCTCGGACACGGTTGCATTCATCTGCTTGACGAGCTCTGGCACAGCAGACCCCGACTCCATGTGTATGGGCATGTCCATGAGGGTTACGGCGTCAACTGGGTTCGGTTTGATGGTTTGCAGCGTGCTTATGAAAAGACCATGATAGCTGGTGGTGGGTTGAGCAACCTCACGCGAGTTGTGTATGAGTTCGCCGTCGCATATTTCACGCCACTGCGAGAATGTCAGACTGTCCTGGTCAATGCCTCGATGATCGGGGGTATCCGGGATGAGAAGAGGAGAGAACCTATACTAGTGCAAGTCTAGAGTAAACTGTTACTGTAGAATCCTCGAAGAGGTAGAGTGCTCCTTGGGCTCCGTCCTAAGTTCATGGGGGTGAATGATTGAGAATGTTCCCGCCGTGAATCTCGCGGAACATGCTGCCCGTAGATGAACATGACATAGGGTTGTTGGACAACTACATTCATCGCGAAAAACTCAGGACTTCGGCTCCTTTCATCAGGTACTTCTCCATCATCTTTTGGAATGACGAGTTTCGTCGAAAGTTTGGGCACTTTCGCCGTCCAAGGTGGTAGCTCCTCAAAGAACAATTGGTCTCGATTTCAACTCAAGCTCCTCTTCGATGCCTTTGATATTTGCAGGACTTCCGCGCGGAAAGCCCATCTTTATGAGCCTGTTGAATGCAGTGACCATGAACTGTGGGATGACAGCAAGAATGGCATAACGTGCTGGGTCCGGATCACGAGGATCCGGGATGGCAGCAACCGCCCAGGTGGAGCGATCAAAGAACCACTCGATTTCTGTTCGTAGGCCGGTGATGTTCCCGAGCACCACACACTCGTACATACGATAGAGAGATGCGATCGGGGTAACGCCCTTGGTCTGCGCCGGAGCATGCTCGCCACGGTGGCAGAGGAGCCATTCGACCGACGGAGGAGCTTGGGGCTTGTTGTTGGTTAGCTTGGCCCAAAAGCGTCTCATAACGCTGAGCCGAGAGTCTTGATACTTTCCGGCGTGATGGTATTTTCAATCAGGCTGGGCGATCTGTCTGGGGCCATAGGACTTGTCGGGGGCCGTTGCCTATCTCGAGCGGAAGGAGGCCATCTGGGGAGCGCGGAGGGTAGCTGGAGCCTTGGCAAATCTTTGAATCTAACCGAAGTTCTCCCGTGCCTCGGCAAGTCCACTCCACATTTCCGCGCGTGCCATATCTGTCAACCATCCACCAATATCTGTCCCATGTCTTTACAAAAGTCCACCGCAGCATCAGCAGAGGTACGACGCTCTTTTCAGGATGACTGCTCTCGAAAGGCTACCGGTCATCGCCGGTGTCACAGGCGGTGGTGCCCTGGTAGCCTTTGCCTACGCGTTGCGCAAGTTCGCGCCCCGCTACTTCAACCTCTCCGCGCGCGGAAGCGCATGGCGCATCGCTATCGCACTCCTGGCCTTACTGAACCTTAAGAACCTTCCATTCGTTTGGCACGTACGTATCATCATAAAGGCCCCAAAGATTATGTCTAGGCCGGCATGTTGCTGATATACCTCTCCGAAATAGATCCGCTTCTTCCGGAGCGTGCTCTTCCACCTCTACCTCCAGCCGCACCCTGTACCACCCTCTGCCCTGTTCGAGCCAATGGTTATATCCACCAGAAGTCCACTGGCAGAATGCGACTACAATCTCCACAAATCCAACTCCACCTACTTTTCCGACTTCGACATGGGCCGGGGGCAGCTGATGCTCGCCTTGCTGCGGAAAGTGCTGCGGGAGACAAGCGACAAGAGCCAGGATACTGGCAAAGCTGCGCTCGTCAACGCCAAAACACTGGGGCCTACCTCTGCAGCCGAACCGTCCGCGACGGCAGATGCTACTAGCACGCTCACAACAGCCTCTGCGCCAGCTCCAGATGCCATATCTGCTCCGGCTCAGGGGAGCATGGCCGTCATATTGGGCGGAGCATCCTGCAACTTTCACCGCGAGATTCCCCCGTACGCTCGATTCGAGATCTGGACACGACTGCTCAGTTGGGATCGGAAGTGGATATACGTCATCTCCCATTTCGTAAAACCGGGTTGTGCGGCGCCGTCAAGATGGACACTGCAGCCGCGTCGCAAGATCAGTCAATGGCGCAAGGCGGCCATGGGTGCTTCAGAGATAGAAGAGGGTGGGAAAGAGGCGGCTAGAGAGAAGCAAAAGGAGAAATTGCGGAATAGCATATATGCTACTGCCATTGCTAAATACGTCGTCAAGAGGGGCAGGCTAACGGTACCGCCTGAGGAGGTGCTTCGCCGGTCAGATCTGCTGCCGCCACGGCCTGACTCCACAAGAGAGCCTAACGGAGTGGCGGAGGGACCGGCAACGGACTCTTCTGATAGTAACAATACCGCCTGGACATGGGAAAAGATGGAGCAGCGGCGCTTGCAAGGCCTTAAATATGCAGAAATGTTTGCTGGTTTGGG
>QQTW01001023.1_pt1 | contig 19007 bp, 25 predicted proteins | sample 1904831 | NCBI WGS metagenome assembly QQTW01 (sample SAMN09435610, study PRJNA476489) | Subsurface metagenome, whole genome shotgun sequencing project. | reverse complement strand
GCCTCGATGAGTTTAGAACTCGAACTTCGTCATGTCCTAAGACGTATTCAAGCGTCGTGGCCCCAAGCCTATCGATCATCAAGTTCTTCGTACCCCATGAATCACTATATTTAGGGCATATTTTCCCAGAGAGCGTAGTCATCACCACGGGATGTGATCCTATCAGGTCGAGGAGTGCACGCAGCAAACGATCAGGATCCGACAACAGAGCAACCATTCATTGAACTCATCGTTGATTCATTCACTTCATTTTCATTACAGCTCCGATCTCAATCGATCCTTCCCCAACCTTGCTTTGGGCGGGGGAGTCAATCCGGCCTCGACGTCAACGACGACCTGCTGACTGATCTCGACATCCTTCTTGCCCTGATTTTTATTTGCAGCTCGTTCAGCCTCCCGACGTCGCTGCTCTTGAATCTGACGCCCGTATTCGATGTTCCCTGCTCCTCCCCGTCCACCGGGTCGGAATTTAATCTCTCGTCGGCCCATTGTCGGTGACGTGGTGGATGATGTTGACGACGATGGTGTTGACGGACTGCTGGTCTTACCCGGCCGATCCTTCTCCATCGGTTTCATCTCCTGCCCTTCTTGTTGACCTTGCTTCTCAATCTCCTCGCGGGGACTGAACCAGTTCCCGGCTCCGCCTCGGCCGGAATGCGCGTAATCCGGAGGCGGTCGGTGGGTGTTGTTGAGCCGCTCTCGAGCGTCGGCTTCGTCGACGGTGAGATCATTATCGATGGATCGTTGCGCTTCTACGTCCTGTGCAGCATCACATGTCTCCTTCAGCATCGGTCGACGGACGAGAGTATGATTGTCGGGTTGAACGTAAGACGTGACGTACATCTACTCTCCGAGCGGCTTGTGTTTGCGATAGCTCGGCTTCATTGTAGATATTCCCTGCCCCACCTCGACCGACTTTGATCGGGAAAGGAGCGGGGGTTGCAGCGTTGCTGGTACTGCTGGCAGGAGCAGTCGCAGAAGTGTCAACAGTTAGAGCAGGTGGTGGTGATGTCGAGGCTGACATGATGACCGTTATATAAAGTAATGTTTCACGTTCGATATGTCGGTCTCAGGTCGCTTCGTGGCACAGCAGGCGAGGGTGCCAGGCGACGGAGGTTCGTTGTATGTAACAGATTCCCCACACTAGTTCGACGAGCAGGCTGCCCAATGGACGACGGTTGGTGGAGCATCGTCGGTCCGGGGGGGGGTGTTGGGGATCAATGATCCTCGACCTCGTGATCTGCGCCGTTCCGCCTATCGATACGAGGAACGTTGATGAGTCATCATCGTTGGATAGATGACGACGCTTTCGGCGTTGAGGACCGTTGGCTGGCCTCCAACGAGATGCAACACTCCAGATGTCGAGGAGGGCATTGCTCAATCGACTCGGCTGCCATTGTTCTGGCTAGACTCGTAGTGAGAAGATAGTAGACGTCGGGCGGGGCGATGAAGGAGATATGAGCACGTGATACGCTTAGTCATTCTGTGCCCACTGCGTTTCCAACAACGGCGACTTACCAATTGGTTGAATAAAGAAATTCTCGAGCTAGATGTGCGTGACGATCTGCTGATGGCGAAATTCGAATGCAGAGAATATTTGATGACCTCATGAGGCTTCTTGGAGGAGAGCTGATCATTCAAATGGTCATCGGATGCGGTCTCGAAAGTGTTGATTCCCCGTGGCGCCATCCCAGCTGGAGGTGGATCTCCCGTGTTCTGACGCACTCAGTTTGATGTCAGCGGCTTGGACAACGTGCGTCAGGTGAGAGGATCCACTTGACCTGTCCGATCCCGCTGAGAACGGTAAATGCAACTAAAAGTACTTCCGATCCGATTCTCGCGTAGAGCTTGTGGAGCTATGATCATGAGTACTTTAAGCAGCCCTCACCGGCGCTGCCAATCTAGTCAGGTCCCAACGGAAGCTGACTCAGTCTCGGAGGTATGATTAGTCATTCTCTGTGTCTGCCTCGTCCGGCTGACCCACACACCCCAATTGGCACCCGCACATTGTCATTTTCTCAACTTTCTCCATCTTTCTCTGCCTTGCCCGTCGAGTCCAGGGTCAGCTGAGGCAGAGATTCAAGAGCAAGTAAAAAAATATTTCTATCAGAGGACTGCTGGTCTCCAGTTCTCTCTTCCTTCTGTCAACGAACATCGATTGATGTTGGAACGGTTCCTTCGTCCTGCTTCTTCTCTCCCACTCGGCGAACCTCCAACGACGTATTTATCCACGCACAATTGCGGTTCATCCGTTGATTATTTTCTCTTCTTCTGGCTCGCCAGGAACCGCCCGATTCAGTCAAAACCCCGCGCCCTTTGCTTCGGAGCTGCTGGGAAGGGGAAAGCTCTGCGGGCTGGATACATAGAAGAAGGCTGGGGCCTGCATCTGCAGCCTGTCCGCCCCCCTCTCTCTCCCCTCGCGTGGACCGGGGCCAGGACCAATAATCCAAGAGACCTGGGCCAACCTGGGCGGAGGAAGCTCGCCCCCCTCGATCTTTAACCAAGCTCGCCTTTTTCTGCTCCGCTCTCGCAGCTCCGCACATCTTTTGAGGACCCACTTCTTGGACAGCTCTCGGTCGGGGATCATTCGTGCTGGAAGGACCTCATCTGGAACGGAGAGGATCGTGAATTGATCAAACTGTTGACTGGATCAAGCGTCGTGATTATTTCTGCTCGGTGGGATCGCGAACTCGATTGACTGGGCGAAAGGGAGCTTGGACCGGCGAACTGCGGACCTCCACCTCGAAGCAACTCTCGAGGAGCTTCGATTGGTTGGAGTGTCCGCCTCGACGACGATCATGGTCAGCTAGCTTTTTCGCTCGTCCATTACCTTCAGAAAACCCTGGAAGGGAGAGCTGGGGTACTGTGCCAGCCGTGACTGATGCGCGGCGTACCTCCCAGGGCACTCACGCGCGCTCGACCAGCCAGCATCGACTGTCATGCGTCATGGCCACCAGCTCGGGCGCACCATCACAGCAGCAATGGCAATCGCGTCGACATTCGCAGACGCTGCTGACGTTGGGGGGATCGTCACATCGCGTCACGCGTCGCAAGAGCATGTCCTCGGCCAACGCCAGCCATCGCGCCGCCGTGGCCGCCGCGGTGCAGGGAGCGAGCGCCAAAGCCACGGGAGACCTGGGAAGAGCAAAGCAGGCCTCGCCCGATGTCCTGCTCGCGATGAACGCGGCGACAGCAGCTCATGCGAGTGTGGTGGACGAGGTGGCGACGGCGGAGGTCATGCCCAAGTCGGCATCGTACAAGCGACGCTCGCACATGCTCCATGAGCAGGCCCCGTGGACGACGCCGGCCACCGCCAAGTCCGGCGCCAAAGTCCGCTCGAGACGGGCCAGCGAGGGGTCGCAATTGCGATCCGGAGGCAGCCGGCGAGAGACGGGGGCCGAGCTGCGATGTGAGACGTGTGGCAAGGCGTACAAGCACAGCAGCTGTCTCACCAAGCATCTGTGCGTGCGGATGATTGTTCCCTTCAAGCTTGATTTTCTCTCTCAACTTCTTCTTGGTAGCAATCAAGAAGTGTTCTACATTCTTTTGTACAGATCTTCTCAGTCCCTGAGAAGCTGGAAGCTGTTTCCTGCCTCTATTTCGGACGAGGACATTGTGTTGATCATCTCATCCCTACCCCAGATGGGAACATACCCCCGAATGGTCCTTCACCTCGAAACTCCTCATCTCCAAGCACCAGCAGGTGCAGCTCCTCGAGGCCGCCTCGGTGCTCGTCACCATGAACCAGGACGAGGACGGCACTCCAGACATGAACAGTCACCATTCGTCCGCCTCCCCGGGACCATCCGGATCCTCGGCGTCCCACGATGAGATGAGCTCCGTCCATACGACGCCCCCGCCACCGTTGGACGACGAATATGTCTTCCCGTTGTCGACGAGGGAGGTGCGAAGCGCCCACAAACGACGCAGCAGCAACGGCAGTGCCTACTCGCGGTCATACCAGTCCCAAGCGGATACCACCACTACAGGTCCTAGCACACCGAACCTGCACCGGCTCAGCCAGGCCAGCATCGACACCAAGGCGATCGTCGGGTCGTATGCCGGGTTTGGAGACGAGGACGAGGCCGATCTGGCCGCCGCGGTTGGTCTGCTCAGTTGCGGATGGGGCACGCCGAGAAGTGGACCGTTGACGCTCGGCGACGACGTCCCTCCGGTCCCGCCTTTACCCGCTCGCTTCGTCAATGAGAAGGTGAATGAGTCCGCGAAGGGACTTGATGGTGCAGGTGAGGACGACATCAGTCGACGCCACTCGACCCGACTTCGCAACGACGACGAGGACGAGAGCGTGTTTGGACGCATGGAGGAATGAAAGAATGAACTCCAGCGTTCTCTGTATAGAGCCCCGACGACCTGCATGAGGCCAGAACGACGTTTCAGGCCGTTACCCTGATCTTCCTTGCGATCTAGCCTTCTATGCTAGCAATGCCGTCAATCTGCTCATGCAGCAACTGTCTTTCAAAGACAGTTTCCTTTCTCTGTTTATTTTCTGGCTATATTACTTGCTATATACGAAAGAAAAACCAAATTTATAAAACAGTACAACACAGTCAAGGTTGAGCAAGTGTCCCACTCGACCCGAAGGCATTCATGTGTCTGCATGTGTGTCCTCGATGACTTTTCGAATCTGCATCCCTCATCGAACTGCTCCTCTTCATTTTCGTCTTCGTCTTCGTTATTCTTCTCCCCCCTTTTACTAGATCACAAATCTAGTATCTTCGCTTTCTCTTCAGACTGGACTTCGCCAGCCAGCAAGGAAAAATGTTCACAACGCTAAAGATGGTTTCCTAGATTCAATTCAAAGTTGTCGGGCAGCAGCAATCAGACCAGACCAGACCGGACCAGACCAGGTTATACCCAGTAACCAACAACGAACGACTCTAGGTCCTCCACCAAGGATAAGCAGCAGGGCATCAACATCACCTTCCGTCATCATCCCAACGATGATCCTAATCCCTTCGCCATCATTACGGCGTTGATATAAAGCTTTCGTCCCCCTACGACGAAGTGGCTCTTCACGTCGTGTGCACTCAGTCCCACCAACACTCACCTCGATGTATGACGATATCAAAGTCGTCGTTAGGCCCTTGAACCCTGTTATTTTTCGGACCGCGACGAAGCAAAGCCAGAAGGGATATTAGCCCCAGGGCTTTGAAGTTCGTTAACTTAGGTCCTGCTGCTCCATGGGGAATGTGAAAAGTAAAATCCTTCACATGTAGGACTTTGTACGGTACCAGGAAGTTCTCCTCCTGACAACAACGAGAGGGTCAGAGTCTGGTAGCTCTAAGTCCTGCAACATATCTGAAACGGAGAATAGATGTCTCAATGGATATCATGTGTGGAATTGGTATGGAAGCTGTGCTAATTGCCGTCATTGTGAGAATACAACTAATTCCAAAGTTGATTCTCATTAGTCTAGTGAGTCTAGCACTGGAGTTGGAACTTGCGGGCTGTCTTCTGTACTGAACGTCAGTTACAATCTCGTCACTCGAGCGGAACTATCAACTACGGCCTTCAAGGGAAGATAGTAGGTAGGTTAACTACACACCCAGCATCGGGCCTGGCAGCGGCGGCGGTGAATTGTATTGACTTCAACCCTAGACTTCTCCAGCTGAACAGGTTAGCTAGCTATAACTATTCGAATAGAGATAAATCTATACATCATCTCATTCAGCTCTCGATTCTCCTTGCCCCTCCCCTTCCACTCCCTCCCTCTTCTTCTTCTCCTTCTCCTCTCGATTCAACTTCTCCGTCGTCTCCACCCATTCCTCCACCATCCTCGTAAACTCCTCTCGATGTTCCCAGATCAAAACATGTCCTCTGCCTTTCACAAAAACATATCTCACCTTCTCGTTCTCCGTGCTCAATTCATCCACGAGCACTTTACTATGCGGCGGGGTGATCATACGATCCGAATCGCCATGGAGAACTTGTATCCTATTTCGGCCCACTTTATCGCCCAACTCACGTAATTGCGCGGTGGATTTATGATGCCATCCCGCCGCGATAGCCTGCAAAATGAATCCTGTCCGAGTGAAGGCTTCGTGATCCATTCTCTTACAAATGTCCTGGGCTGCGACTCGGTCGCCGTTTGTGGGAAACCCGCCTTCCGCGTCGGGCAGATCGAGCCAGGCGGAGGTGAACATGTTGTGTTTCACCATCGCTAATTGCCGGTCCAGAGAGCGGGGGATGAAGAGGTTGATGCGGTTGCGGAGGTTTTCGATGAAGCCCTGTTTTTGGGGGGTTTCAGGGTTGGATATCAAGTCTGATATTGAAGATTCGGTACGGTTGACAGAACAGAGAGGGGGGGACTAACTTGTGTATTGACGAGTCTTGCTGCAGTCGAGAGGAGCGTCAAGGAGGCGATTCGTCGGGGGATTAACAGCGCCTTCGTCCCTCGGGCAGTCAATATCCGTTTTCAAGTTCTGCAGCTCGAGCTTGAACGACGAGGAAACGCGGACGGTATGGACGGGCGGACACAGAGAGGGAAGAATGATGAAAGAGACGAACCAGTTCTTGCGCGATCATTCCACCCATACTCAACCCTATGACATGCAACTGTCGTTTCTCCGTCCAGCCGAGATGATCTAATAGCTCGACTACATCCTTGGCCATTTCGGAGGTTGAATATCGCATGACGGGTTTATCGGACTCGCCCATTCCTATTCCAAGCATCAATATTCGATCTCTCACGAGTCATCCTATTTTTTCTTCCAGATTCGAATGGGGCTTCACTTCGTTTCTTGAAGTAGGACAGGGACACGCGGGTGACATTAAATGGAGGAGCTCAGCAGTAACCGCCAACAACCCTTCGTCATCATTGCGATGAGGATCGAACCAATTTGCATCCTGAGTGCGATGGGAAGTGAAACCTATCATCACAATCATTCTGATAAAGGTTAAGACCATCCTCATCATAAGAACGATGATGATGAAGACGGTTGGCGGTTACTGCTGAGCTCTTCCATTTATTTTGTCAACCGCGTGAGGGACTTCCATGAACATAGAAATGTATTCAAGGGCGAAAAAGGTATTACCTCGATTGTCATGAATCAAGCATGTATATTTATCTGCTCGATCGTGACCAAAATCTTTGGTCTGCCGTTGCCAGGCTTTCATCAGGGATCCGAGACCCATGAGCCACTATCGTTTCATTCAAATATACGAATCGTCATCAGCATCTTGTTTCTCTTCATCCTCCATACAACATATATATATACAGTGCCTAAACACTTCAAAATGGATATACGAGAAAAATGAGAAGTACATCAATCCAGTGTTGGATGGGGTAGATACTTTAACCCGCTTCTGTGATTCTACTCCGAAGCCTTGGGCACTGAACGTGTTGTTCGGAAATACATAGAGAGCACGCAATGGGCGTAAGCATAGACGTGGAAAAGTTACAGACTTACCACGAGATGAATTGGTCCATGACCATGGATTTCATACGCAATCTTGATTGGACCGCCTCGTCCGGTAGCTACTTCTACCTTGCCTTTCTTGGTGGGCGGGAGATCATAGAGTACATTCTTGAATTCGGGGTGCTGCATCAGCTCGGCGGCCGTGAGGGGAGGCCTATGAAACCAACATGGATTGATCAATATCCAAGCATGTTGGAGCTGAAGTGGAATCTAGAGGCTTTACGTACATGATGTTAGTGATGGCGATTCTATTGGGTATTTTCGTAAGTTGTTCGAAATGACCTTCTAGGTGGTGATAGTGGAGGGTAGTTCAAGGCCGCTCAGCTGATGCTGTCTAGTTGTTGGTAGTCAGGTGCCGTATCACGCGGCTGAAAAGGTAAATGGCACAGCTGAGCATTTGCCGCCAATCAAGATGGTCTGCAGTCGTAAATGATCATCATACTCATAAGTGTGATGAAAGATGGGTAGTCTTCACCATGAACTCTACGAAGGAGGCTATATCAACTTCATCAGTGTGATGAAGGATATGTCATTTGTCATAAGTGTGACGAAGATACCTTTTTCGTAAGAATGGAGACGATGATACTTTCGCTGTAAGGATGACAATGACCTTCGTCATCAGGACGATGAGAATGATACCACCGTCATAAGCGTGATGAAGCGGTTCACCTTTTCACCCGCGTGCGTACTGTATGTTGGATGAAAGCAAAGGACGCCGGTTGATTGGTTTACCGCGGGCAGGTCTACATCATCTTCATCCACCACGAGCAACTCTGTTACAACAAGGCGTAACGTGGAATGCAACACAATGTTCACGGATCCGTCGCAAAGCTTTCGTCTTGTGGCGCCATCATGCAGCTGTCAGGCTAAGTTTTCTTCGTACCAGATGGTTACGAGTGGTTGATGGGCGGTGATGCTCTAGCTGCATCTCGGAGGCGGCAGATCGGCCTCTCGCCCAATCCCGAATGTCCGTCCCCCAATGGATATGGATTTCACTTTGCAGTGCTTGCGCGTCGCTATATGGCACGGCAGCAGCACAGGCAGGCCAGCATCATAGGGTTTAGGAAACCGTATGTTCCGGAATCCTTACAGCCGTGGTTGTGGCACTGCCACACCCCGTTACGCATTCAGTCCTACTGTCAGTCACCCAATCGAGCCAGTCCACCGTGGTCGATTACTGCTTCGGGACTGCACGGTCCCAAGCTGAAGACTGGATTGGGAATCCATTCCATAAAAGGGCGGTCAGCTTCCTCTTCAGCTTCATCTTCAGCTCCGAGCATACGGCGGAGCAAGCAGCACGGCAGGCTTCATGAGCCTATGGGATAGCTCAAAGGCAAAAGACAAAGAGACTTTAAGGATCCATAGTTTAAACACGCCGTCGGCGGCCTGGAACCTCCGATGTGCCGCCAACCATCAACTCGATTCAGGAACGGCATCATCATCAACATCATCACCGTTCGTGATCCAGTTCAGCCCCCTACCCTGGATCTCATTACCCGTCAATCTCGAACGACATTCTATGGGCCTATCATGGACAAAGCATGAAGATGGCCGTTGCATGCGCCCATACATCATCATACACTCGGTGAAACGTGTGGGGCTTCAGACTAGATGCTCCGCGACTATAAGAGTCGCCATCGCGCCGACGACTTCAACCCCTTCTTTGATACACCACGCATCTGATATCTGATATCTGATATCGACCATCGAACTCCGTGCGACATCGCTGTCGATCATCTTATTGACTATAATTTCTCGATTGCTTTACACCATCTATCCATCGTCATGGCCGGCCAATTCTTCGCGACCCACGGCGACTCGAATCTGCCCCACCAAGCACCACCACCACGACGACCATCACACGTCTCTCCAATACCGGAGCCGCCGCTCTTGCACACCCCACCGCAGATCTTTGGCGCCTACGCCCCTGATGGCTCGCCCATTCCACCCAACTTCTCCGACCCCATCTTCACCATCGACCAGATGGGCTTCATGCCCGATGATGGTATGAGCGATGCCAAGCGACGAAGGATTGCGCGAGTGAGAAATCATGTCATCATGTTAGATGAATCTTGTTATTGATGATCGAGGTGTAGGCATGTGATATGTGTCGCAAGAAAAAGATCAAATGCGATGGAAAGATGCCGGCGTGTACGCATTGTCTCAATTATCAGACCGAATGCATCTTTACGCATGTGGAGAAGAAGCGCAATCCGCCAAAGGGGTAGGTGCCTGATTCGTGGTCTGATGATGAATGAACGTCGCTCATTGGGCGATTTTGATCTAGGGCCAAGTACGTGGAAGGACTCGAGAACCGTTTGGGCCGCATGGAGGCCCTGCTGCGGCTGTCGGGCGTGCTGTCGGACGAGGATATCTCCAAGACCGATCTGGGCGAGCTAGAAAAACAGCTGGCGAGCCGGACGGCGAAAGATGGGTCGCGTTCGCGTCGATCATCACATCGGCCGTCAGACGACGGTCGAGGCGCTTCGCCCGAGTCGCTGCGGCGCGATGCGTCGACGCAGGACAGCGCCTTGGCCAGTCCCCAGAGCGGTGCCTCCTCGCCCGAGGGCGAAAAGCCGGTCGACAAGCGTAATGAGGACGAGGTGGAAGAGCTCTCGGATTTGATGTGTTCCCTGGTGACCAACAACACGGGAGAAACGAGATATATCGGTAGGTGGAAGGACCATACATCGCAGGTACCTGCGGTGATGCGGCGCGATCGGAACTGACTGACTCAGGCTCATCATCTGGTTTCTCCATCTTCTCACCCAAGGGCATCCAATGGGTGAACGAGAAGACCGGGGACAACTCCTTCCAAGAAACCATCTCGGCTGCCGTCGTCGACGAGCACAAATGGTATCACTGGAAACCCGAGGTGTTTGGCGACATCTTCGTCCGCCGAACCTTCAAACCCTCTCCGCCCAAGGAAGAAGCCCTATCGCTCCTCCACGATTTCTTCGAGAATTTCAATTGCATGTTTCCACTGTTTCACGAACCGACGTTCATGCACCTGGTCGAGCTGCACTACTCCAACGAGCCTTATGAGGGGTCCGGCTGGTGGGCCAGCTTCAATGTTGCGCTCGCCATCGCTCACCGTCTACGCGTCATGAGCAATCTTGTGCCGCACGAGGAAGATCAAAAGGCCTTTGGCTACTTGAAGAACGCCTTGGGGCTGGTGACGGAGCTGACGATGCGAAATACGGATCTGCTGAGCGTGCAGGCATTGCTGGGCATGGTGGGTTCAATTGGAATCTCAGCGGATGCTCTTTCGGCTAATTGATGTCCACCCAGGCGCTGTTCTTGCAAGGCACTCCCAATCCGCAGCCGTCGTTCTTCCTGGTGGCCGCCGCTATTCGGCTGTCCCACAGCATTGGCTTGCACAAGCGTGGATCCGGCTTCAATCTCAGCCCGGTCGAGATTGAGCAAAGGAAACGGGTGTTCTGGATCGCCTATCTCGTTGATAAAGAGTAAGCCTTTCCATTTGATCCGCATCGGCGACCTTTATTAAACTCGTAAGCAGCCTCTGTCTCCGCTCGGGTCGACCGCCGGCCCAGGATGACGACGATATGAACGTCGAGCTACCGAGCGAAGATCCAGACGACAACATCGGCAACATTCCGCTGGCGGATGGCAAGGGCAAGATCAACCTGTTCCGGCTCATGTGCACCTTTGCCATCATCGAGAGCAAGGTGTACAAGCAGCTGTACTCGACCAAGGCATCACGCCAGTCGGACGGCGAGCTCCTCAACACCATCGGCGAGCTGGACCGCGAGCTCGAAGACTGGAAGGACGGGATCCCGCTGGATTTCCGACCCGAGCACGAGATCAAGGCGTCCCATACGCCCTTGATCCTGCATATCGTCGTGCTTCATTTTGCTTACTACAACTGTCTTACCACCATCCATCGCATGTCCATCCATCACGGCTACTGGACGAGCCGACTATCGAACTTTGCCATTCAAGGATTGAACGCTCGACCACTCAACCCTCGCGTCTTCTCATCTGCGGCGCTCTGTGTCTCGGCTGCTCGAGCGTCTATCAATCTTATTCAATACATTCCCCAGGGCGACTACGCCTGCGTCTGGTATGTCTCGTGTTGAAGATGTTGACGTGGCGTTGCTTATCTGTACTATCTAGGCTCATCCTTTACTTCCCCGTCTCGGCGTTGGTGACGTTGTTCGCCAACGTGTTGCAAAATCCTCAGGATGCGCGTGCTCGAGCAGACGTGCGACTGATGAACCGCGTCGTGTCCTTTCTCTCGATGCTGAGCGCCGAGGAGGAGAACAGCGGAGTGCATCGGATGCTGGGCGTCTGCTCCGAATTTGAGCGCATCGCCAACGTCGTCCTCGATCGTGCAGAGGCATCGTCTCGAAGAAAGCGGAGTCGCGCCGAGGATCCACCAAAAGATGCCTCGAGAATGGCGTCGTCTCCCAGTCGTCAGCCACCACCAGCGGAGAAGGGCCCCTCACAGCAGCAATTGTTCACCCCGCGTCACAGCGTCGAGATGGGCAAGACTGTTCGTATCGTATGACGCTTAACTGCCCCAAACATCTGTGCTAACCTATTTCTCCAGACCCTCGCCCCTCCTCCTCCTTCTGTAAACCTCCCACCATCAGGCGACCCTCGCTGGACATCGAGCTTGTCTCCTCCCTCGGGTGGGCCCAGTCTTCTGACTCCGCCATCAGGCCATACACCCAATGTTGCAGACAATCCAGCGGATCCCTTCAGTTTCGGCACGTCGGTGGATGTGTCGGCGTTTCAGCAGCCTTTTGTTCCGCAGGATCTCTGGCAGATGCCCATGACCCTGGAATGGGACTGGGCGGACATGGGCAGCGTGGCAGGACCAATGGTCTTTGGAGCCGGTGGTCCTCCACAATAACAGCATTCGATACGCCTGGAGCGTAGGCGTTTGTCGGAACGAATCTTTTCAAATCTTCACTTGGTCTTGCACAGCATGGATTGACAATCTAAATGGGGAGCTGATGGGATGGCTTACGGGGAGATGGCACCTCGGTTTCTGCTTCTCGTGCTTTTCTCACATGATCTTGTAATCTATCTACGTAGCTCACGGTCATCATTTGTGAATCTATGCATTGCTCATTTCGCTCACATTGATGCGTTACTACAATATCAATGCAAATAATACATGGACTTAGTAGGGCTGTGCTTGTGAACGGAGGATCTTGACGCCGACGGATGACTAATCCACCTTTTTGAGACTACGCTCTGTTGCCGTCATCCATCTCGCAGGCAACTTCACGAAGACGACAGCAGCAACACTATCGAAACACCTGCTCCCTAAATATCACCCATTCTTCTTTGACTACCCTTGAAGAATCCTCACTCGACCCACAGATGCTGGTGTCATCTCGGATACCTCTGTGAACAATACCGACCTCGTCGGCCCACCCACGCCTCCTAATCATCATCCTCCCTCCCCTCCTGTCATGACCACCTTCCTCCGCCAGCCCAGCGGCCTCGCAAGATGGTGTCAGTATGCCGGTCGAAGCGTATCTCGCGCTCAGCTGGGCCCTCGGTACTCGTCGCGAGCAGCAGGCTTTCAATCACGGACTCGCCCTGGATCGCGACTCTACGCCACCATCACTCCCACGCCCACTCCCGAAGATCCCAAAGATCCCAAGAATGGCGGTGACGGCAAGGATTCGAAATCTGGAAAAGACGACAAGCATAGCACAACACAGCAGCACTCGAAGCCGCCAACACCGCAGGATGGATCGTCACAAGAGCCTGGTCAATCCAACCCATTCTTTTCTTCCCAACAACAGGAGAAAACCGCAGCATCAAACGCGCAAAACTTTGCTTCCAAGCTACAACCTAGCGAAGAGAAGGCACTGCGCGACCTGATTACAGTCTTGAAACTCGGAGTACCAGCAAACATGGCAAAAGATCTCGAGGGTGCATTTGAAGCCTTTCGACGAGATGGGATTCCTCCTAAGCTGCAGGAGTTGTTAAGTAAGCACAAGGATGGCCGGCCGCTCGATCTCGCGACGGCGGGTCGAATGCTTCGAGTGATACCCATTCTGGCACGCAAGGCCGCCGAAAATGAAATGAAGCAAACACAAAACACTCAAGATACCTCCGAGTCCTCGCCAGATTCGTCAAAGAACGCCGCATCACATCCCCCTCCACCAGGACAGGGCAATAATCAGGAGCAGCCCAAAGAGGAGGAACAGCAGCCAAGAGAAAAGCAATCAAAGCCGTCCTCAACTCCAGAATATCGCAACGAGACGTTGATCATGGCCGCCCTCGTGGCGGCACTGCTGTTCCTGTCGCCCGACTTCGAGCAGGAGAAAGAAATCACGTGGCAGGAGTTCCGGACGTCCCTACTAGAAAAAGGGCTGGTGGAGAAGTTGACGGTCGTCAATCGACAGCGAGTGCGGGTGGATGTCAACCGGGATGCCTTGGCTCAGGTCGATCCTGAATCGCCCGCCAAGGGTCGTAATTTCCACTACTACTTTGGAGTCGGCTCGGTGGACGCGTTTGAACGGCGACTCGAAGATACTCAAAACGAGCTGGGTATTCCCTCGTCCGAGCGGATCCCGGTGTCGTACAAGGACTCGGTCTCGTGGCTTTCATACATATTGTCATTTGGCCCGACGCTACTGTTCATCGGCGCGCTGGCATATTTCTCGCGTCGAGCCTCGTCTGGGGCGGGTGGTCAGAGTGGCATCTTTGGTATTGGCAAGAGCCGGGCCAAGATGTTCAATCAGGAGACGGCAGTCAAAGTGAAGTTCAAAGACGTGGCGGGCATGGACGAAGCGAAGCAGGAAATCATGGAGTTTGTCAGTTTTCTGAAGACACCCGGGCAGTATCAACGACTGGGCGCCAAGATCCCTCGAGGTGCGATTCTGTCGGGCCCGCCTGGGACGGGTAAAACGTTACTGGCGAAGGCGACAGCGGGCGAGTCGCAAGTACCGTTCTTCAGCGTCAGCGGCTCCGAGTTCGTCGAGATGTTTGTCGGCGTGGGTCCGTCGCGGGTGCGCGATCTGTTCGCCAAGGCACGCAAGAACGCGCCGTGCATCATCTTTATCGACGAGATTGACGCCATTGGCAAGTCGCGGTCACGGCAGAATTTCGGAGGCGGGAATGACGAGCGAGAGAGCACTCTGAATCAGATCCTGACGGAGATGGACGGATTCAATACGGCGGAGCAGGTCGTGGTTCTGGCGGGTACGAATCGACCGGACGTGCTGGACAAGGCGTTGTTACGGCCCGGTCGATTCGATCGAAACATCGCCATTGATCGACCGACGATGGAGGGTCGCAAGCAGATCTTCAAAGTGCACATGAAGAAGATTGTCACCGGGGAGGAGATTGAGCATCTGACGGGGAGACTGGCGGCGTTGACGCCTGGGTTCTCGGGGGCTGATATCGCCAACTGTGTCAATGAAGCTGCACTGATTGGTGTGTGGTATCAATTTCTCTATAGTATCAACACACTGCTAACATGTTCGCTAGCTGCCCGCCAAAACGCCACTTCCGTCGAGATGAAGCATTTCGAACAAGCGATCGAGCGTGTCGTGGGTGGACTCGAGAAGAAATCTCTGGTGCTCAACCCCGAAGAGAAGAAGACTGTAGCCTACCACGAAGCCGGCCATGCCATCTGCGGGTGGTACTTCCGCTACGCCGACCCGTTGTTGAAAGTGTCCATCATCCCCCGCGGTCAAGGGGCGCTCGGTTACGCGCAGTATCTGCCACCAGGAGACTCGTATCTCATGAACGTCAACCAGCTGATGGACCGAATGGCGATGACGTTGGGGGGGCGAGTGTCGGAAGAACTCCATTTCGACACCGTGACGAGCGGAGCAAGCGACGACTTCAACAAAGTGACGCGGATGGCGACAGCGATGGTGACGAAATGGGGCATGTCCAAGAAGATTGGGTATTTGTTCTTCGAAGAGGAGGAACAAAAACTGCATAAACCGTTTAGCGAGGAGACGGCGAAGAACATCGATTCGGAAGTGCGAAGGATCGTCGATGAAGCGTATCGACAGTGTCGGGATTTGTTGAGCCAGAAGAAGGCCGAGATCGGGAAAGTTGCTGAGGAACTGTTGACGAAGGAGGTCCTCACGAGGGATGATATGGAGAGAATGTTGGGGAAGAGGCCGTTTGATGATAACAAGGAGTTTGCAAAGTACTTTGGGTCGGCCAGGCCGAATGTGGGAGGGAAGAGTGCGCCACCACCGTTTCCGGGGGAACAGGTATGTTTTAGAGATATTCACTTGTTGGCTACTATTTGATGAACCAAGGGTACTAATTGAGATGGTGGGGATTAGGTCGATACACCTCCCGAGATTCCTTCGCCTGCGTAACAGTTCGATCAACTCAACATTCTCCCATCCGATCATCTGGGTTTTTCGCCCCGACTAAACCCTTCCTTCCAGTTTCAGCCTCCATCCTGGTTCCCCTTTCTATTTTACTCTTTTCTCTCTCTGCCTGATATCACCATCAATTGGTCATTACTTCCTTACTGTTTCTCCTTGGAGTAAGTAACACTGTAACAATCCTCGGTGGGCATGGGTGATACAATCAATCCCCTTCTTTCCTTGATGTAAATAGATCCTTAACAAAATATCAAACCACTTTACTCGTTTCAATCATCCTCCCCTTGAAACCAAGACCTCGGCTGGCATTTGTCTAAGACTGTAACAGAGCCCGAGAGCGATATCACCATCCATTTGTTCTTTCGTTCCTTACTGCTTCTCCTTTGTAGTAACTAACACTGTAACAATCCTCGGTGGGTAGGTATGGGTGATACAATCAATCCCCTTCTTTCCTTTCTATCTGTGTTTCCCAAGAGATTCACTTCTCGTCCGTCAATTTGATTCCAAGTCTCACTTGAAGTAGCTCACGCAAGACACTGAAACTCTTTCTCCTCTCTGGATCGTCACTCATCACAGCTTTAAACTGCCTTTCGGACCCGATATGGCCATTTCGCATATACCGTGGTCCCGTTCGGGCTCGCGAACGCGCCTGCGACCTTCCAGTCGTACATCAATACTGCCTTGGCCGACGTACTCGATGTCAATTGTGTAGCGTCCATGGACGATATCTTGATGTACTCGGAGAACAAGGAGGAGCACGTTCAGCACGTTCAGCACGTCAAGGAGGTCATCAAGCGCCTCCGCAAGCACGGCCTCTTTGCGAAGCTTTCCAAGTGCGAATTCAGCACCCAAAGGATATCCTTCCTTGGGTTCATCCTGACGCCAGATGGCGTCTCTATGGAGCCAGAAAAGATACAGTGCGTTCAAGACTGGCCGAAGCCTGCCAGTATACGTGATATCCGAGGGCTCATAGGATTCGCGAGCTCCTATAGGAGGTTCATCAAGGGGTTCAGCCGCGTGGTGGCGCCCTTGAACGACATGTTGAGAGGGTCACAACCGGGCAGGCCACAGCCCGGTTGGACGTTGACGAGAGAGGCCGAACGAGCCTTCGAACAGCTGAAGGAGGCGTTTACTCGCGCTCCTCTGCTAATAATCGTGCCCAATGGGATTCTCGGTGGTTCGCGAAAATTCGCGAACCCCGCACCCTTCTCCGAAGGGTGCCTACCACCCTGGCCATACTACCGGCCCAACAATAGATTTGATTCAAGCTATGTACATCAACCACGTCGAGCAGCTTTTTGCGCACGTTGAGCTGCTCGAGCCTGCTGCCGAAGCTTGGTTGCTCGAGATCGAACTGAATTCTTGAGTTCCTTCCATGGTTTCCAATTCTTGGTTCGCTTTCGTTGCAGAGCTCTTTCTGCTCGTTCAAAAGCTGCCTGAGCTCGGTCAAGTTCGTCTTCCTCTCTAGCTCGAATGGCCTGACGGGCATTAGCAACTGTAATCACTCCTCCTTTCTGCACGACCCGTCGATTATTAGACTGTCGAGCCGTGCGTGCTTGACTTGCTGCTTGCACCTGTCGCAGATCGTCTTCGGCTTGCGCACCGGCGTGAGCTTGCACAAGGCTTCCTTTAACAAATTTATCAACCGATGCTTTTGTGCTAGGCGAAAGACTGCGAGCTCGTAAATGATCGGCTTGGCGTTGAAGCGTGCGTATTGTCATTGGTGTCTGAATCGGTGCTGGAGATGGAGTGCGTGATTCACAGCAGCCATCGGTAGATGATTCGAGTGGTTCTTGACGATCAAAGTCCCGCATCCGACTGAGAACTTGCGATGGGTCGAAGGGAATCAGTCCTGTGCGTCAAAAAGCAGAACGGATTGTGGACTCTCGAAAGGTTTGAGATTGGATAGAGGAGATAGCATGAAGGAATTCCGTTTTGTTGAAGTCGGAACATCAGGTTCTTGTTGCGGTATCGACGGCCTCGGAGTGATAGTGTTTGTAGGGTGCAAAGACGACCACGTCAAGTGGCTGCATGAGATGTGTTGCGTGCGGAGGGAAGCATAGAGGCACGATCTTGTGACGGTCGCAGAATGTAACAAAATCAACGGTGCAATGAGACCCATATCCGTCGAGAACCAGCAGTCGCCAAGCTCCATTTTGTCTTTGTCGTGTATGTTGCTCAAAATGCTTCAACCACTGGAGAGTGATTTTGTCGTTGATGTATCCAGTCTCTGAGACCGCAAACAGCACGTTGTCGTCTATCTCAGCGGTAAACCAATGCTCCATATGCTGCGCAGCAGCAAAGATGAACATGGGCGGCAGAACCAGCCCGTCGCCACTGATAGTCTCCACGCATGTCATCATCTCTCGGTTGTTGGAGCTTGCCAGATACGCCTGTCGTGAATGGTCTCGAGTAATGATCCATTGATTTTGTCTGACGCCCATTCTGAATCCAGTCTCATTGACATTGTACGTGTCGGCAGGAGTGATGCCTTTTTCGGTGACCAAACGCAAATATCCTTCAAACCAACATTGGATTGTCCCCGGGTCATGCGCGTTCTTGCGCTCAAGCACAAGCGGCTTTTGTTTTCTTACTTGGTACTCAGGATGTCTTGTAAGAAAGCGTCGAGGCCAATTGGGGCCAACGGTTGGCGCAGATGTAGTCGTGTTGTCGTGGCTTCGCCGGAGGATTGCATTGGCGCAATGAGTCAACATCGGTCGACGAGCGGCAGCACCAATCTGGTCTAATCGGTTCAAATAGTGACAGACTGCCAATTCCTGCTCTACAGAGAGCTTTTGTCCGATGACAGGCCTCATAGACCTTGACCGTTGCCCTTTCCACCTATTGTTATACGACATTGGTATAGCAACGCACCGTAACCGTAAGATCCGCCTCACCTCACCTCATCCTCATCACGTCTAGATGGCCCAACGCAACAAGACTAGAGAGTTAAAACCCACGGAAAGGGCACGAGCCCATGGCATGTCCATTGCTGGGATGTCTTATCATGCAATTGCATTGGAGTTTGGAGTCACCCGAAGTGCTATACAACGCGTAATTGCTCGAGCAAACGACCACCCCGAGAACGACTACAAATCAGCACCACGAGGTGCCGAGCGCAAGACATCAAAGCAGCAAGACCAAAAAGTCCAACGACAAGCGCGCAAAGGCTACATCGAGCGTCGTCAACCGTTAGCGGAATTGCATCATAACATCATGCCAA
>QQTW01001022.1_pt1 | contig 19033 bp, 19 predicted proteins | sample 1904831 | NCBI WGS metagenome assembly QQTW01 (sample SAMN09435610, study PRJNA476489) | Subsurface metagenome, whole genome shotgun sequencing project. | reverse complement strand
TTCTCATGGCTCAATATTTTTTAGTGCTGCTTTAGTATCTATCGGTATCCCCATTGCTATTTTTTTAGTGTCTAGCGATCCAATTGTCAAAGAAAACGCTAAAGAAGCTATCAATTTCCATTTTAACGTTTGGTTTTATGGAGTTATTGTTTTAGTTCTTACCACCATCACTTTGGGCTTACTTGGGTTTATCTTAGGACCAATATATTTTCTATTTCATTGGGGACTAGCGATTTGGGCTATCTACCACAATCTGACAAATCCCGATACAGCCTTCCGCTATCCTTTCATTTTTCGTTTTTTGTAGCTTGATAGGGCGGCTTCTTCATCGCACGGATAAACACCAGCTCTTGACCTAATTTGCCTCGAATTGGGTCATTTTGCTAGATCGCGCTCCGGTCATGAGTTTCCAGAAGAATATGCTACATATATTTCTGTGGTCGATTGGCATGGCTGGCGTAGTGTCCCTTTATTGGCTTGCACTACCGATTCCTGAAGGGACGCAATTATCTGTAACAGCTATCAAAATACTGTCTCTAATCCAGCCAACTCTACTACTAACTTTGGCAGTTTTCGTTGGCGCAAATCTAGCTCCTAAAGTAGGTCTTAGCGCACCGCTAGCCGAAGCTATTTCTACATCTGGTTCTTGGACAGTTGCGATCGCACCGCAATTAGTGCCAGGTTTGATCGGCGGTATAGTTGGCGGTATCACCCTTTCCTTAATCTCTATTTGGTGGAAAGCTTTTCTACCATTAGATTTCTTAACCAAAGGCGAAGCACTATCTCAAAGCACCCCTTTATTAACCCGAATTCTCTACGGCGGAATAACTGAAGAAATCCTACTGAGATGGGGATTAATGACGTTTTTAGTGTGGATATTGTGGCGCTTGTTGCAACGAGGACAGGGTGTACCCAGTGCGAATTGTTTTTTAATGGCGATCGCTATTTCCTCGTTACTATTTGGGCTAGGTCATTTACCTCTAGCGTTTATCTTAAGCACTAAAGTTACAGCGTCTTTGCTTGCCTACGTTATTATTGGCAATGGCTTTTTTGGTTTAATTGCAGGCTATCTATATTGGCAGTACGGGCTTGAGTCAGCCGCGATCGCGCATATGCTAGTACATGTAGTGATGGCGATAGGCAAATATGTAAGTAATTGAGGTAACGTAGTCGCGCTTCAGCGCTCTTATCTAGACAAACTGTACAAGCATCCTAGATCGTCAACAAAATGCGATCGCATACATCTCAAAACTATAAACTTAGCCGAAACTTCAGTTTCAGGCATACTATACTTCAGAAATAGCTATAAATATTGGCAAGGCTTCAACCATCGCCACTCAAAGAAAGTCAATTTAACAAAAGCCATGTTTCCCACTCATCGCCCCCGCCGTCTCCGCACCCATCCTCAATTACGCCGGATGGTACGCGAAACTGTTTTAACAACCAGCGATTTAATTTATCCCTTATTTGCCGTTCCTGGTGAAGGAATTGCCAAAGAAATAAGATCGATGCCTGGAGTCTACCAGCTATCGGTAGATAAAATAGTCGAAGAAGCTAAGGAAGTTTATGACCTCGGCATTCCTGGAATTATTTTGTTTGGTATTCCAGCAGATAAAGACACCGATGCTACTGGTGCATGGCATGATTGCGGTATTGTCCAAAAAGCTGCTACTGCCGTTAAAGAAGCTGTACCCGATTTGATTGTAGTTGCCGATACTTGTTTGTGCGAGTACACAACTCACGGGCATTGTGGCTATTTGCAAGTAGGCGATTTGAGCGGAAAAGTTTTAAACGATCCGACTTTAGAGTTGTTAGGGAAAACTGCTGTTTCTCAAGCTAAGGCTGGTGCAGATATTATTGCTCCTTCTGGGATGATGGATGGATTTGTGCAAGCAATTCGTAGCGCTTTAGATGAAGCTGGCTATCAAGATACGCCAATTATGTCGTATGCTGCTAAGTATGCTTCGGCTTATTATGGTCCTTTTCGCGATGCTGCTGAATCCACGCCGCAATTTGGCGATCGCAGAACGTACCAAATGGACCCAGGTAATGCCCGCGAAGCTTTAAAAGAAATTGAGCTAGATATTGCTGAAGGCGCTGATATGCTCATGGTTAAACCAGCTTTGGCATACATGGACATTATTTGGCGCGTCAAAGAAGCTAGCAATTTACCTGTTGCTGCTTATAATGTCTCTGGCGAATACTCAATGGTTAAAGCTGCTGCTCTTAATGGCTGGATTGATGAGGAGCGCGTAGTTATGGAAACTTTAACGAGTTTTAAACGCTCTGGCGCAGATCTAATTTTGACTTATCACGCTAAAGATGCTGCCCGTTGGTTAGGCTAATTAAGGTTTAGAGACGCATGTGTTAAATTGCGTCTCTAAGCAAAATTTTTCTGCAACATAAATACTTCGTAGCGCTACTAGTGCTTGCTCTGATAGCGATAGTTTAATTATGCCAAGCAGTTGTCCCCAGCTAAATAATTCTGCTATATCTCTTGCCTGCCCGAATCTATTAGCATAAAATGTCGTCCAAATCTCCGGTGCTTGATTAATTTTTAACTTTCGCCAGCGCTTGCGCCAAGCAGCAAAATCTGACGATATTGGCTCTTCAACTCCCACAACTGGCGGCAAATCGGCGTAACTGACAAACCTGCTCAAATTTTGCCCTACAACCAGTATTACTCTAGCCCAACACCGTATTTCTCTAATCTCTTCTATTGATACATTCAAGATTAATGCGATCGCTTCTTTGGTCACAAATCGAGCCAAAGGATGAATAGACTTGGATTGCGGCGGTAATGTTGATATCATATATTTACCTCCCACATTGTGGGTTCGTTTTGGATCAGGCGATCGCCTTTGGTCGGCAAACTATGGGGCGATCGCTTTTAAAATACTTGAGCAAGTATAGTCGAAATTTAAACTCTATGTCAAGATCGGAATTAATAAAATTGCGGATTAGAGAGTTTGCCGCTAAAGAAGGGTGGACGCTCAAAGAAGTTTCTGAGCGATCGGGAGTGTCCTACAGCACGATCAAAACTTATGCAGTATCGCCAGGAATGGTAATGGCTGACTTAGCTGCACTAAGAAGATTGGCACAGACGTTTGATGTTTTGATAGAAGATTTGCTAGAGGTCGTGCAGGAATAGTTGCTACAGCGATACAGATTTACAGCGATCGCTAGCGTAAGGGAACAAACCCTGCTTGCTCAATAATTTTTTGCCCTTCTTTCGACAGCAATAAGTTGGTATAAGCAACTCCAGCTTGATAATCTGGTTTACCCTTGTGACTCAATACTACAAATAACTGCCGAGTAAATGGATACGACCCATCTCTAAATGCTTGGGTGTTAACTCGATCGTTAATAAATGGCTCTACATATTGATTGGACTTAGCTTTAGCTAAAGAAAGAGGGCGGATAGTTTTTTGAGTGACAACTGAAGCTGCTGAAGCATAAGAGATGCTGCCAGGGGTTGATGCTACCTTGCGAATCGACGAGGTGTAGTCGCGGACTATTTGCACTTGTGAACCAAGCTTAGGATTTGCTAGACCACTTAGCAAAAGGCTCATTGAAGCAGTAACTTTTGGATCTAAAGCAACAGCTACAATCGGCAAGTTTGGTCCGCCTACCTGCTGCCAGTTAGTTACCTTGCCTGTGTAGATATCCTGTAGTTGATCTATGGCAAGCCCTTTTACAGGTAGCTGTGGATTAGTAAAAAAAACTACCCCATCAATACCTACTGGAATTTGCTCTAGACTAAGCCCGCGCTTTTGAGCTTTTTCATAATCAGCATCCTTTACTGGCCAAGTAGACTGGGCAAAGCTCAATTCGCCATCAAGTAGCAACGCAATACCTGCACCAGAACCTGGCATGCCACTAAAGGGTTCAACATAGCGCAAGCGAAATTGAGGATGAGCTTGGGCGATCGCCTCATTCATGCCACTAGCAGTTAGGGCAGCAAAAACAATAGAACCACCATAGTTAAACAAGCCCTCTGGTACGTTTTGTACCTCTGACATTGAGTTGTAATATCGGATTTCAGAAGCAATTGAGCTATTTGCTGCTTGTAGCGAGTTATTAGCAGGTGTAGTGCTTGGAGAAATAAATTTATTAGCTGTTGTGGGCGAGTTTAGACGGTTTTTGCCCAAAAAGTAAAGTCCTCCAGATAGCAGTAGTAATCCTACCAATAAACTCAAGCCGATTGTAAAGACATTGAAGGGTGATCGCTCGCGCTTGAGAGGTTGGTTGCAAATTTCGCAATGAGAAGCAGTAAGTAAATTAGCGTCATAACTGCATATTGGGCAGACTAGTGATGGGTTATAACGAACTTTCATAACGTTTTACTGTGTTTCTAGTTGATTAGGAATAAAGCTATTTTTAGCGATCGCATAATACCAACAAAGGTAGGTAGCAGCAGCAATTGTTACAATCAATCCAGGTTTTACTGGGTAATTTGGGCAAAACTTAGAGCCTCAAGCAGTTGTTGTTGGTTTGATTCGAGCCACGTTTCAAATCTAAGCGTCTCTATAACTGCATCTACAATTTGTTGACGGCTTCCCTGCCCTGCAATTAATTGCCCTGTCCAATATACAAGCGCGCTAGCACGTTGCAACTTCCACACCAAAATTGCAGCTTGCATTTCTGCCCCAGTTAGAGCCGAGCAAGCTTGATAACCATGACTAAAGGCTCGGATAATGTCCTCGAATTGAACTTCCTTCCAGGGGAAAGACGCAAACTGATCTAGGCTGCTTAAATAATCAAATACCCGCAAATCGCGAGTGGCAAACTCAAAGTCTAAAATACCGACAATGCGATTGTCTTCCACCAGAATATTTGGGGTAATATAATCGGCGTGAATGGTTTGAATCGGCAGCGTTGCGTATAGATCGGGTGCTGCGGCGATCGCCTCATTCAACATTTGACCAAAGCGCATCTGTTCTGCCAATCCCAGATTCAAAATTTGGGGAATATTTAAGGGTTCTTTAACTTGGGGATGAATTCGATCTAACGCTCCCCAAAAAGGTAATCTTGCTAACTGCCCCTGCGGATCGAACTTGACAAGCTGATTGTGTAGTTGTGCCAAGGCAAAGCCAGCCGCTTGAACCTGTTTAAGGTTTTGGCGACAGGCAGGTTGCCCAACTAGCCGAGGCACTAAGGCAGCGTTGAGAAGTCGCCCGTCAACGTCAATTGAAATCAAAGTCTTGCCGCAAGTCGCACAAATTGGCACAGGAATTGCAAATGGGACGGTATGTTGCAAAAAAGCCAGAAGTGAATGTTCGTAGTGAATTTGGGCAGTTTCGGTTGTGGCTGCGTAAAGCTTCAACACAAACTGGTCGTCTGGTGTATAGACAAAATAGGTTACATTACTTGAACCTTGCTCTGTTGCTTCAAACGTCGTTTCAGCAAGCAATGACCAGCGATCGCAAATAACTCGTTTTACCGATTCTGATAAACCCATTGGTCAGCCTACTATTGCGTGCAAGAGTTTTTAAAGCTGGGATAGAACCTTCGCTATTGCTGCAAGTAAAAAGTTCATCGTCCTTTTTGCTGCGCCCAGTAGAGCTAGATTATTAAACATCTGTATAAGGAACATCTACTAGATCGGGCGTAGCGCGATCGCTTATACTTGCATGCCAGCTTACCGCTGCGTCTAGTCTTTGCGGCAGGTTTGCCAAAGAAAGACTTAATGAGTGAGAGCTTGTACTAGCGTTTTGGATTTCAGGACTAAGATTAATCAGCGAACGGTAGCACTCGGCATATATTTCTATACACAAAGGACGAATTTGGGTCAAAATTTGTTCGCGCAAAATTACTTGTTGGGCAGACTTTAAACTTCCCCATTGATTCAAAGAACAACCTACCAATACTTCTATTTTCCGTCGCAGTTTCGATATATCAACTCGCTCTGCTAGGTATTGCTTTAATATGGGGGCAAAAATCGGCTCTGTAGGACAGCGCTGGATAAAAAAGCTTTGCAAGTTTGCCAATAATGCATCCGCTTGAGCCAGACTAACAGCGTGGACGTGAGTTTGCTGCCTCAAACTTCCTACTACTTGACCAGCTAAAGTATAAATTTCTGCCTCAAGTTTAAAATTGCTAGCTTTACTAATAGCTTGGAGCAACGCTTCTCTTTCTACTTTGCGCCGACGCGGAATCAAACTACGATGTTCTAACTGGGCGCTCAAGCTGTAATAAGCTCTCCAAGCAGCACCTTCTCGGCGCAGACAGTTTTGCCTTTTCGCTTCATAGTTGGCACAGACACTAGTAAAAGTTTCACCCAACTCTTTCAATAACTGTAATACTGCTCGTGGTCCTGAGTGTCTTAGAGGCACAAAAAGTTCTTGCAACTGTAGCCGAGTCCGAGAACGGAGTGTGGCTGCGTTAGTCTGCAACTTCGATAAGCAGCATACGCCCGATTCGCTAAACAAAGTCTCTGTTTTGGGCGGTGGTGAAAACCAATCAGACAACCCTGCAACTTCTTGCTCAAGCCATTTGTGTAAACTTGAATTTGATAACTGTCGCTGATTATGCTGTTCTGCGATCAATTGGAGACGGGCAGCAAGTTCTGCTGAAAGTGACGTACCTGTAGCAGTTTTATCTAGAGCAGAAATTAAAGGATGGCTAGTTTCGGTATTTTCTAATCCTAGTTCGCTGGCGATCGCTTCGGTGGTAATACTTTCTACTGGCATATCTCGCCATTTGGCAACTGCTTGCGCCGCTAGCCAGTAAGTCCAAGTCTCTAGCTGCGGTATTGGTAAGGGAATTGATAAAAAATTCAACTCTGATAATTGCGGATAACTAGTCCTAGCTTCAGAAATTAAACGGTGTACTAAAGCAATTGTCTCTTCGCTTCTTTCACCTAAACTAACAAGTACAATAGCTTTTGCGGCTTGCTTCCAGTCCGATTGCAATCTTTCTGATTCCATAGCTTTATTTTTATTTTAAAACTTTTTAATTTTTTGATTGCCAATTTCTCATCAACAGAATGAAATATGACTTGAAAAATTAACTTTACCCAAACTAAATAAGGTAACTGAAGACATTATTTAAATTGAGTAATGCGTAAGTAGAAGCAAACAGCAATTCCATAGTTTTGCAGTTCAATAGTTATCTTAATGCTTAATATGAAAAGTTTTAACTTAATGTATATGCAATGACGTAAGCTAGTAACTATTTGTAAATCTCATTTAAATTTTGTATAAAATTATACCGCATATTTACATATTTACTGGTATGCGACTTAGAGAAAACAATCACAAACTACTAGAGTCTTGATTTGTACACATTCATATCAATATAGATAAGTGGTAATAGAATAGCAAGAGACTATACTCCAGTAAAAGCCTGCATACTTAATGACTTTAGAAAAATCTCAATTATCATCTGCCCAAAAACTTGGCGCATTCTTAGCCTTAAAACGCTAAAATTTTAGATTAACAATCGCACTACTTAAGATGTAATGGCAGAAACATTATTTTTTAACGCCTTGTGTCAGGCTATAGATGAAGAAATGGCGCGTGACTCCACAGTATTTGTGCTAGGTGAAGATGTAGGTCATTACGGCGGCTCTTACAAAGTTACTAAAGATTTATATAAGAAGTACGGCGATCTGAGAGTTTTGGATACGCCAATTGCTGAAAATAGCTTTACAGGAATGGCAGTTGGCGCAGCAATGACAGGCTTAAGACCAATAATTGAAGGCATGAATATGGGCTTTTTGCTGCTTGCTTTCAACCAAATTTCTAATAATGCAGGAATGCTGCGCTACACATCTGGCGGAAATTTTACAATCCCGATGGTAATTCGCGGTCCTGGCGGCGTAGGTAGACAATTGGGAGCAGAACACTCCCAAAGGCTAGAAGCGTATTTTCAAGCTGTTCCAGGCATCAAAATCGTTGCCTGCTCTACACCTTACAATGCTAAAGGATTGCTCAAATCTGCCATCCGAGATAACAACCCAGTCCTATTTTTTGAACACGTTTTGCTGTATAATTTAAAGGAAAATCTGCCAGAACAGGAATACTTATTACCTCTAGATAAAGCTGAAATAGTGCGCCCAGGTAAAGATGTAACTATTCTTACCTACTCGCGGATGCGCCACCACGTCATGCAAGCAGTAAAAACATTAGAAAAAGATGGCTGCGATCCAGAAGTAATTGACTTAATATCGTTAAAGCCGCTAGATTTTGAGACGATTGGCGCTTCTATCCGCAAAACTCATCGCGTAGTTATTGTGGAAGAATGTATGAGAAGCGGGGGGATTGGCGCAGAACTTACAGCCTCAATTAATGATCGCTTATTTGACGAATTAGATGCACCAGTATTAAGGCTATCTTCCCAAGATATTCCTACGCCGTATAATGGCGCTTTGGAAAGACTAACAATCGTGCAGCCAGAGCAAATTGTCGAAGCTGTGCAGAAAATGGTAGCGCTGCGAGTTTAAATATTCATGAGATTGCTGCTGACCCGTTCAAAACCAATTATCATAGCATGTGTTAAGAACGGGTCAGAGTATGCAGAAACAGCGAGGGGTATTAGCCTTAATTTTAGTTTTGATTATCGCCGCGATCGCCACGATTTCGACAATTGATATTCCTTTGGGGCTGGATTTGCAGGGCGGTTCCCAGCTAACAATTCAGGTCAACCCTACCAAAGAAATTAAGCAAATCACTCCACAACAGTTGGAAGACGTACAAAGAGTGATTGAAAATCGAGTCAACGGTCTAGGCGTATCAGAACCAGTAGTCCAAACGGTAGGACAAAATCAAATATTGGTGCAACTGCCAGGAGTAAGCGATCCGCAGCAAGCAGAAAGAGTACTAGGCGGTACAGCGCAACTAGCTTTTAGAGCGCAAAAACCAGGTACAGAAGCTCAATTTTTTGCTTACCAGCAATCGCGACAAGAACTATTAGCTCAAAGAGAAGAATTAAGAAAATTAGGCGATAAAGAAGCAATTGCCAAAAATCAGGCAGCCTTACAAAATAATAATCAAGCGATCGCTGAATTATTTGAAGACAACGGACTAACTGGCAGAAACCTAAGAGATGCATTTGGCGAACCAACTCAAGCTAGCAACAACTGGAACGTGGCGATTAGGTTCGACACCGAAGGCGGTAAGCTATTTGCGGATCTAACAAAAAAACTGGCTGGTACAGGGCGGACTATAGGTATTTTTCTAGATAACGAACTAATTAGTTATCCTACTGTAGGTCCTGAATTTGCTGCTAATGGTATAGCTGGCGGTAGCGCGGTAATTACAGGTCGTTTTACACCGCAAGAAGCAAACGATCTGAGCGTACAATTGCGCGGTGGTGCTTTACCTGTACCTGTAGAAATTGTGGAAAACCGTACAGTTGGCGCAACTTTAGGACGCGACAGCATCCAACGCAGTATCTATGCTGGGGTAGGCGGTCTAATTTTGGTATTAATATTTATGGTGGTCTATTACCGACTGCCAGGACTAATTGCTGATATAGCTTTAGTTATATATACCTTACTTACTTGGGCAACATTTGCTCTATTAGGCGTAACGCTAACACTTCCAGGAATTGCTGGATTTATCCTCAGTATCGGTATGGCTGTTGATGCCAACGTGCTGATTTTTGAGCGGACGCGGGAAGAATTGCGGGCGGGGAAAACTTTATATCGCTCTGTAGAATCTGGCTTTTTTAGAGCTTTTTCGAGCATATTAGATGGTAATGTGACGACAGTAATTGCTTGTGCTGCTTTATTCTGGCTGGGTTCTGGGTTAGTACGCGGCTTTGCTCTGACTTTGGCTTTGGGTGTCGTAGTAAGTATGTTTACAGCGCTCACATGCAGTCGTACTTTCATGTTTATCGCTATTAGCTTACCTGCATTGCGCAAACCAGAACTATTTTGTCCAAATCTACCAGCGTCAAAGAAAGCATCGGGGGCAGCATGAAATTTAGTGTAAACAAACAGCGAAGTCTGTGGTGGGGTATATCGGTTGCTCTCATCCTAGCTGGGTTGATTTCGATGGTTATTTCTTGGCAACAAATTGGTGCGCCATTGCGCCCTAGTTTAGATTTTGTCGGCGGTACGCGCTTGCAACTAGAACGAGATTGTTCTATACCGCAAAATTGCGATCGCCGCATCGATCTTGCTGCTGTACGTCAAGTAATGGCAGAACAAGGCTTGGGTAATAGTACCATTCAGCTTGTAGACAAAGAGCGCAATTCAAATAACCAGATATTGTCAATTCGTACCAAAAATTTAAATGCCCAAGAGCGTACCAATTTACAAGATGCTCTTGCCAAAACAATTGGTACGCTTGATCTAGAAGCTAGTCAAAATGACACTGTTGGTCCGACAATTGGCAGACAATTACTTACATCTGGATTGCTAGCTCTAATTGTCTCGTTTGCTGGCATTATGATCTACTTAAGCTTGCGCTTTCAATTTGACTACGCTTTGTTGGCGATCATTGCCCTATTTCACGATGTCTTGATTACTACAGGGTTTTTCTCAATTTTGGGTTTAGTCCAAGGCATAGAAGTAGATAGTTTATTTATCGTTGCGCTGCTAACAATTACTGGTTTTTCGGTTAACGATACCGTAGTAATTTACGATCGCATTCGTGAAGTTCTTAAACTCAGTCCTGATAGACCAATTGATCAAATAGTTGATGAAGCAGTAAATCAAACTTTGGGACGCTCTATCAATACCACTCTGACTACACTATTGACGTTGTTCTCTATTTTCCTATTTGGTGGCGAAACCCTGAAAAACTTTGCTCTGGCGTTAATTATTGGTTTTACGTTGGGAGCTTATTCTAGTATCTTTATCGCCAGTACCTTATTATCTTGGTGGCGAGAAAGAAGCGCCCAATCTAAACCTGTTAATGCCTAGTATGGAGCAGCCAGAAGATCGATACTTGGAATTAGATATCAAGAAAGATCCCAAGTTTCAGCAGCAAGTGCAAAAATTACACCGAATTACTGTCTATAGTAGGTGGTTATTTGTCGGCTTGCTGTGGCTTGCGATCGCACCAGTAAGTTTGTGGAGTTTGCGATCAGAAATTGCCTTACTCAAGCAGTATTTTACTTGGAGCGCTGTGCGCTTCGGTCTTTACTACCACCCTCTGCCTACTTTTGGTTTAGCCTTGTGTATCGGTATGACTATTTCTGTTTTAGTATGGCAAAGCCGCAATATCTTACTCGGCTTGCCAGCCGACGAACAAAAGCGTTTAGAAGATCAAGTGAGTAAAATTCGTCAGCAAGGATCTACCCATCCTTTATGGAAATGGGTTTGCCAGTAACAGTTTTGTCTATTAAGACATAGCATGATTATTTTTATAGGAGCAGACTATATATGCCTGCTTCCTTTCTTCTAGTTGTAACAACAATTAAATAAATATAAAGTAAAATTTACAATAATTGCCAATATACATAGAAAACTATGGACGCAAGTCACCTTCAATTTTGCGATCGCAAGTCTCAAATTGACATCGATCAATTGCAAGCGCTATTTAAGCTAGGAGCATTTTGGGCAAAAGAGCGCAGCAGTGAAGACTTAAGCATAGCAATTGAAAATAGCGAACCAGTCATTAGCGTATGGGACGCACAAAAGTTGATTGGCTTTGCTCGTGCTAATTCTGATGGGATCTACCGCGCCACTATTTGGGATGTCGTAGTTCATCCTGATTATCGAGGTGCTGGATTGGGACGCAAGTTAGTGGAAACTGTCATCAGCCACCCACGCATGAACCGTGTAGAGCGTATCTACTTGATGACTACTCATCAACAGCGGTTTTATGAAAGGATCGGGTTTGAGGTCAATTCAACTACAACGATGGTTTTGCACAATCAACCGATAGTTAATTCTTTGCCTACTCAAGAGATGCTGTTTCAGGAGTCAATTGGGGGATAGCAACTTGAATCCTCGTTGCAGGTGACTCAAAGGTTGCTTTTGGTGCTGGCAATATCTCTAAACGACCTTGCATAACTTCTAATAGAGTTTGAGATAGCAGCAATGCTAGTCCTGGCGTTCGCTCTGAAAGGGTTAACACTGTTTTCTGCTTGACGACTAGAGGAACAGACTGCATCAAGTCTACTGGATCGTTCCAATCACTTGCGGCTAATGGTACATCGAGCCAAATATAAACAAGATTATTTTCTGGCATAGATTGAGCAGAAATATAAATAGTACCTTCCTCCATGTGAGAAATCGCAGCATCGATTAAGTTTAAAATTATCTGTCGAAACCACTGGGGATCTGCCAAGATATAAATTTCTGAATCGGGTGCGGTTAATTGCAGACGATAGTTGCGATTCGCTGCCACCATATAAGTTATGTTGTAGGCTTCCTCCAGTACAAAACTTAGCTGCAATGGTTGTATTTCTAGTTTGGTTGTACCATTTTCTACACGGGCAACACTTAGAACTTCATCCATAAGTTTGACTAACCGCAAAGCTGATTGATGCGCTTGAGACACAAATTGTCTCTCTTCGGCTGGGTCATCACATAAATCTGACAAAATTAACTGATGCAGTCCTATAAGGCTATTGAGAGGCGATCGCAATTCGTGGCTAGTGCGTGCCAAAAAACCACCTTTAAACTGGCTCATTTGTTGCGCCATGAGGTAGGCAAGTTGCGTTTGCTTTAACTGGGTTAAAAGTTCTTGATTATCTAAAACTTGTGTAGGTAGTTGTTGCACCTGATTATTATCTGGATTAGCAACAGGTGCAGGCGATAAAACTGGTTTTGGTTGGTTCAATAAAGCGCGACTTGCAAAACCTAACCCTAAGCCAATTGCTAAATATATCCAGTTAGTTAAGCTCATAATGTTTCTTAATAGTTTAGAACTCTAACTTAACCGCTCCTAAGCGTAACGTCTGCCAATTACCACCAGTCCATTTAATTACTGTAGAAGGAACACCAATAGAATTTTCTGTTGCTAATGTAGGGAACAAAGTCAAAACATCAGGAAAGGCAGCATCAATTTCTGCAATTGTTTGTAGGGGCGGTTTTCCTGATATATTAGCGCTGGTTGTAGCTAGGGGTCCTGTTTGGGATAGAATTTGCTGGGCGATCGCGCTGTTTGGTACGCGCAGTCCTATTGTTGTAGGATCGGCTAAATTCATCTCTGGCGGTACGCGCTCTGAGGCTGGCAATACTAAAGTTAATGCACCTCCCCAGTAAGTATCGGCTACTTGCTGCCAAGTTTGCAATTCTTCAGCACTACCACTTACAAAAGACCACAAATCTTCTGCTTTAGCACCCATCAAAATTAGTGGTTTATCTTGGCTGCGCTGCTTGGCGGCAAAAATTAGCTCGGCTTTGTGCGGCAAAGTTGCCAAAGCTGGCACAGTATCAGTAGGAAAGCTCACTAAAGAGCCAGAAAGAGCGCCAGCGATTAATTCTTGCATTGATACGTGCATCGGCAATAATAGTTTTAAGTTATAAGTTTTGAGTTTTAAGTTATTTCACACGAAGGGCTAAAAAAATTTTCCTTTACCCTTTACCCTTTCCCCGATCTCCTACAAAAACTCACTCTCCCTAAGATCTAAGCTGTGCTTGGGCGAAACGTTCTATCCCAGCTAAATCGGTGTGGACTTCAATATTTGTATAGCTGCCTTGGTTTTTTAGTAACTCAGTTACAATTTCAGCTTGTCCTGCCATCATTTCTACTAGCCATATTCCCCCTGGTTGTAAATAGTCGGGGGCTGTTGCGACTAAATGGCGAATGCAATCTAATCCATCCTCGCCGCCGTCTAAGGCGCTTCTTGGCTCGTGTTTGGCAACTTCTGGCTGTAGTTGGGGTATTAAGGCACTGGGTATGTATGGCGGGTTTGATACCATACCACTAACTTTACCTTTGAGTAATGCTAATGATTCCCACCAATTACCTTGATAAAAACAAATGCGATCGCTAAAACCTAAGTTTTGAGCATTTTTTTGAGCGATCGCAATTGCTTCGTTGCTGCGATCTACAGCGTGAATTGTTGCTTGGGGGAATGCCTCTGCAAGCCCTAAAGCGATCGCTCCGCTACCTGTACCCAAATCTACCCAATGTCCTAAATCGAAGCCTATAGGGCTATTTTTAGCTGCCGTTGCCGCTAAATCGATCAACTGCTCAGTTTCCGGTCGAGGAATTAGTACTGCTGGAGAAACAGCTAATGTAAAGTGCCGCCACGGCGCAACACCAGCAATATACTGGACTGGTAAGCGATCGCTTAGTCTTTGCTGCCACAACCTATCCAATTGGTCAAGATCTAGCTGTATTTGAATTTGGGGCAGATCTTTAAAAGACTCTAACTTCAGGGCTAATCGCTCTAGCCCCGTTATGGCTTGCAATAGCCAGTCTACTTCTACTGGAGAAACATTGGCAGCAGTCGCTTGTTGTTGGGCAATTTTGCGCCACTGCCAAAGTTCTTGACCTGAAACCAACTTTTGCCATTGACTCATGTCAATTATCAAAGCGCTCAGTTAGTTACTTCTTGGGTCTTTGCTGTTGTGGGCGATTTTGCTGCCCAGAAGCTGGTTTTAGATTTTGGACAAATTCAACTGATTCGCGGGGTGGAACCAGCATAATTTGATTTAGCTGTTGGTCATTGCGACTTTGCAGAGTTTGAATTACTCCTTCTAAGTTGACAACTTGAATCTCAACTGTTGAAGCCAAGTCTGGTTGCTGCTTCTTGAAGCGATCCAACATTGTCTGCAATTCTTCTTGGTTGAAGAAGAAGGGAATTACTTGTTTGTTGTCTGCTTGTTTCACAGTCAAGTATCCTTTCTCTTTGCCTGCTCTAGCGACAAATAGCGGAGTTCCTTGAAACTTCTTGGCATCTTGCCCTGATTTCTTCATTAATGACATTGCTGCGTCAACCTGTTGCTTGGCTGGGACATAAGCAAAGTCTAAAGAATTGGGCTTGCCTTGAACCGATTGGTCTAGCTTGTAAACTTCGCCTAGAGACACGGGAACTACGCGGACGTTCTTTGCTAGCTCTGGATTTTTAGTTTTGAGTTGATTGACAAATGCTTCTGCATCGCGTTGGTTAATAAAAACGCCTGCAACTCCTCCTTGTTTTTTGTTGTCGTTGCTAGAAGCAACCAAGGGTGCGCCGTTGTTGTCAGTAATGGTGAATACAGGTACTGGTCCTAGCTTTTGTACGATTTGATCTTGTGGCAAAGCGAAAGCTCCACCAGTCCCTAAAACCGCAGAACCAAACATGACGCTGCCCACTAGTCCTAACTTTGCACCCAAGCGAAACATTGATTTCATAACTACTCCTGGCATTAATAGCCAACTATAGGAAGACAAATGGTTATAAGTTACCAAGTGTTGATGAAGGATGAATGTGTAAAGGAGGAACAATTTATGTGAGCTATTCTACACTTCATTGTTGGTTTTAACCGCCTATCTGTGTTTTTTTTATAAAAAAATCTTGGCAAATTAGCTTTATAGCGTAATATTTTCTATCCCCGATTTACCAACGTTTTGTGTTAATAGGCAACCTTGTTAGTCTTTTCCTGCATCCGGTGGTCCCAAAACAAGGATTTTGATAAGTATTACTACACAAAATAGTTTGTTTTTAATAAGAAATAAAACTGCCCATGTTTTTACGTTCAAAGGCAAGTGACGTTGCCATCTCAGCGATCGTTCCTGAACTTTAAAAGGGAAAAGAGAAAAGAATTAAAAGAGTTTCTTCTTTACCTATACAAGCGAAGTTTGCGGAGGGAATACTCCCGCCGCAAAGCTCGCGCAGGAGCGAAGCTTCTTTCCCCAAAGCTCGCGCCCCTTACCTTTAACCTTTTCCCTTCATTAATCGGGATGACAGGATTTGAACCTGCGACATCCTGCTCCCAAAGCAGGCGCGCTACCAAGCTGCGCTACATCCCGTAACTAATTTCAACTCGCATACTAACTTAACATATAAGCGTGACTTTTTTAACAATTTAGTTAATTAAATTCATTAAAATTTACTCGATTGCCTTCGGCGATTAATTTTGACCAGCGTCGTTATGATTAATTGGGATACCAAAACATACCTTTAATACCCTCTGGATCGGAGACGAAGCCTAGACCGCGATAAAAGTCAACAACTTGAGGGTCAGCAAACAAAGTTACATTACTAATATCTTCGCTTCTGAGTTTTTTGATCATATATTTCATCAACGCCTTACCGAGCTTTTTGCCTTGAAAATCTGGATGAACCACTACATCCCAAATAGTGGCATTAAAGGCATGGTCAGAAGTAGCACGGGCAAAACCAACTAAGCGCTTTTGATTACCTCGGACTTCCCACATAGAGGCGACGAGAAAACTATGTTCCAGCGCTTTTTTGACCTTACGTAAAGGGCGACGCGACCAACCAACTGCATCACAAAGTTCCTCTAATTCATAAAGGTCGATGTTGCGATCGCAGCTAAAAAATGATCGCGCGATCGCCATTAGAGGGAGAACCGTTCACAGTTTCTAAGGCTGTGTACTCTTCACCTGGCGTTATTTTGGTTCCAGCGGTAGTTTCCGAGCCGCTAAACCAGCTTTTCCAAAAACCCATGCCAACGTGGTGCGATTACTAAAACTTGTTTTTGACTATATTAGCTAGTTTGACAAAGCTCTAAGCTTTGGGAAATAAATTTACCATCTACTCAAAAGTAAAATTTCCTTTAGTTGAGCGTGTTTTTATCTAGCCATTTTCAACTCTAACACTTTGTTTACTCTTCTATGGTCTTCTTGTCTGTTGTCTGCCCAAAAGGTTTTAGAGGTGCAAGTCTTAACGATAGGATAGAGTAATGGCAACGATCGAGATTCTGGGAATTCAACACGCTTACGAGCTAACGGGTCCTGCGGCAGGTCCCCACACTTTGGTATTTATTCACGGTTGGCTGTTAAGTCGGGGATATTGGCAACCATTGATCGAGCGGTTATCTCCAGATTATCAATGTCTAGCCTACGATTTACGCGGTTTTGGTCAATCAGTCAGCGGTTTAGAACCATTACCAGAACTCAGTGCCACCCAAGCTAATTCTCCTTGTGCAAGCAATGGGCAAAAATCCTCAAACCTAACTCCTGAAATTGATGTAGCAGCATCCCCAAAATATACTTCTCGCTACACTGCTGCTGCCTATGCCCAAGATTTAGTGTTGTTACTAGAACAATTAAATATTAATAGTGCTTGGCTTGTGGGTCACTCCTTGGGCGCTACTATTGCCCTGTGGGGAGCCGAACAATTACCCGAACGAATTAAAGGCGTTATCTGTGTCAATGCTGGTGGTGGAATTTATCTTAAGGAAGCTTTTGAGCAATTCCGCTCGGCAGGTAAACAGTTAGTTAAAATTCGCCCACGTTGGCTTTGTTATCTGCCTTTGATCGATCTTTTGTTTACCCGCGCCAATGTAGTGCGTCCTATAGCTCGTATTTGGGGGCGGCAAAGAGTAATTGATTTTGTTGTAGCACACCCTGAAGCGGCTTTAGGTACGCTCTTAGACTCCACAACTGAGGAAGAAGTCAATCGCTTGCCTCAACTAGTTTCTAAGCTGTCCCAGCCAGTTTACTTTTTAGCTGGGGAGCAAGATCAGATCATGGAGTCAAAATACGTGCGGCATTTAGCTAGCTTTCACCCTTTATTCCAAGACTGCGGAAACAATGTAGTTGAAATTCCCTGTTGCGGACACTTAGCTATGCTAGAGCAAACCGAGAAGGTTGCTGATGAAATTCGCTCTATTTTGACCCGTCACCATATGTAGAGACGTTGCAGTGCAACGTCTCTACGATTAATTTTGATACAGTTGCATGACTTCGGTTAGCGGTAGGCGCGATCGCGTGCCTAGTGTTATAGGTGATGTATGTCCTCTGTTGAGGTGTTCAGCGGCGGCGCAGCCAATCATAGCAGCGTTATCGGTACAGAACTTCATGGGAGGAAATAGTACGCGCAAGTTGCGCTCGGTAGCGGCTGCTTGTAAATGCTGCCTTAGTCCGCTATTGGCTGCTACACCTCCACCTACAGCAATCGTATTTAAGCCGTAGTCAGTGGCACACGCGATCGCCCTTTTGGTTAATGATCGCGCTACTGTTGCTTGAAAACTAGCGGCAACATCTTCAACAGGGACAACTGGTAGATCTTGCTTTAGCTGTTGCACTAGCCGCATTACTGCTGTTTTTAGCCCGCTAAAGCTCGAATCATAAGGATGAAAACCTCCATTAGGCAAAGAAATCTTGCCCTCTGGCAAAGCAAAAGCCTGGGGATTGCCTGTTTGTGCCAACCGATCAATTGCTGGACCGCCTGGATAGCCCAAATCCAGTAACCTTGCTACTTTGTCAAAAGCTTCCCCCGCTGCATCATCGCGGGTTGTGCCTAAAGTTTCGTACTTGCCACAATCTTTGACATAAATCAAGCTAGTATGACCGCCAGAAACTAGCAAGCTTAAAAATGGCGGTTCTAGAGTTGGTTCGCTCAAGCAATTAGCGTAAATATGCCCTTCTAAGTGATGCACACCTAAAAATGGCAGTTGATGAACGACCGCCAATGTTTTTGCTGCTGTAAGTCCTACTAATAGCGCGCCAACAAGTCCTGGCGCGCAAGTAGCAGCAATGCCATCTATTTTTGTCATCGGGATTTCGGCTTGGGCTAGTGCTTGGGCGATCGCGTGATTAATAATTTCCAAATGTTGCCGCGATGCTACTTCTGGCACTACACCCCCATACTGTTGATGGATAGGAATTTGCGAAGTCACAACACTACTATAGATCTGGCGATTTTTCACAATTGCCACAGCAGTCTCATCACAGCTAGTTTCGATTGCTAATACAGTTGACATTTTTCTAAGAAGGGTAAGGGGTAAAGGGTAAAGGAAATAAAACAGTAGCTAGATCAAATCTATCTCCCCATCTCTCCATCTCCTCATCTCCCCATCCCCCCATCTCCCCATCTGCGTCCATCTGCGTTCGCTATCCCCCCACCTTCCACCTTACTTTGAGAAACCTAAACTTTTATTTACTTGAACTACGAATGGGGAGATGGGGGGATGGGGAGATGAGGAGATGGAGAGATGGGGAGATAGATTTGA
>QQTW01001021.1_pt1 | contig 19033 bp, 19 predicted proteins | sample 1904831 | NCBI WGS metagenome assembly QQTW01 (sample SAMN09435610, study PRJNA476489) | Subsurface metagenome, whole genome shotgun sequencing project. | reverse complement strand
AGAAAACATTTGTCCTGCAATTTTTCCGGACTGATTAATAGAGGATTGCCTGCGATCGCAGAGTAACACATGTAAGGCGAATTGCCGAAACCAGTCGGTCCCAACGGCAAAACTTGCCAATACTGCTGATAGCTATCTTTGAGAAAATCAATAAAACGATAAGCTTCTGCACCTAAATCTCCAATCCCAAAACGGCTAGGGAAGCTTGTGGGATGAAGCAAAACACCACTGGAACGAGGAAATGGCATAAATATTTAGAACTCTAATCAGCGAACAAGCAACCAATCGAATTTAACATGTAAGAGGGAGTGGGGAGTAGGGAGTAGGGGAAAGGCGAAAGGGTAAAGGGTAAAGGAAAGAGTATATTTATTTAGTTACCTTAATTTAAGAACATTCCCTTTATTCCCTCTACTCCCCCACTCCCTACTCCCTCATTTCCATGACTTATCGCAATCCAACACCAACAGTAGATATAATTATCGAACTTATTGACCGTCCTCATCGACCTATAGTATTAATTGAGCGCCATAATGAACCATTAGGATGGGCGATTCCCGGTGGATTTGTCGATTATGGGGAATCTGTCGAAGTTGCAGCAAAACGCGAAGCATTTGAGGAAACAGATTTACAGGTAGAATTAATCGAACAATTTCTAGTGTATTCTGACCCCAAGCGCGACCCACGCAAACACACATTAAGTATTGTGTTTCTAGCAACTGCAACAGGTGAACCTAAAGCAGGAGATGATGCGAAAGCTTTATCGACATTTGAGATGTGGAACTTGCCTAAAAATCTCTGTTTCGACCACGATAAAATTTTGTACGATTACTGGCAGTATCGACATTACGGGATACGTCCGAGAGTTGGAAGTTAGGAGTTAAGTAAGTCGGCACGAATAAAGCGTGCCTTGTTATGGTCGTCAGTTGTCAGTTGTAATTGGTCAAAGGCATCGGGTTTAAAGCATATAGACATGTCTTAACAAGCAGGTGTGTTTATTCGCACTCACTTACTTAGAACAAGTTCCCAAATCTATGGTGAGCAATAGTTACAGCCATTTATAATTTTCAATACAGGGGTGAAATTTTTCCTACTAATTACCCTGCAAATGAAACTGGGATATTATATATAAACTTTTTTCAATTTGATACTAGAACTAATATTTGTAAAGGTATTATCGCTATCGATTTAAAAAGGTGGATGCGATGATAAAAAACGAGCAGCAGTACCATATAACTAAAGAGTGGTTGCAAAAATTTGAGCAGTCGGTAGCAGAAATTGATAGCAACGAGAGTTTGAAAGCAGACCTGACGCGCTGGCAACTATATAAGGACGCATACCAAAGTCAAGTCTTCGAGTTCAGGGAAGAAATTAAGGAATACGAAAGAATTATAAATCATGATTCTCATACACCGATTTTATTAAAGATTGATAATGTTAACCATCTATCACAACTGTTAATTAAAGCACGGATGTCAGCTAAACTGACTCAAAAACAACTTGCACAATTGGCTGGTTTAACGGAAGAACAAATTAAACTTTATGAAGAGAAAGATTACCAAGGTGCTAGTTTTCTAGATGTATTAGCTGTATTTGATGCATTAGACATAAAAGTTCAAACAGGTGAGTTTTTAGTTCCCCTAGATACCTTAAGAAGAACACCAGTTACTAAGGAAGAATTATTAGGATGTGAGGTAAAGCAGGAAACAAGCAGTACTCTTTAAAAAGAAGTTAGAAGTTAATTTGTACTGTGTAATATCATTACCTAGCTTTAGACTAGTAGTTCATGTTATTAATTTTGACGCTTTCGCTCTTGCCCAGATCCCCGACAACTCCTGCGAAGTCGGGGATCTAGTAACCCATCAGAATTAATGACATAGACTACTATAAGCTAGTAAGGGCAGGGGTTTCCTCTAAAATTGCGTCCCATTCACGGCAGATGCTAAGAAAGCGGGAACGCTGCGCGAACAACGCTCAAAAAGGCGCGCAACGCACTGCCTCCCCTTTACCCCTTCTTTATCGCGCTTTTGCAGAACCTGTTACAATCATGCGATCGCTTTCTACTTTCACATCTTCTACTTCCATTGGTACTAAACGACGTTCTTTTGTAATCCGTTCTTTTAATAATGCTGGTGAAACTCCTACATACTTGGATAAATCATCAATCGTCAAACTCACATTCGCTAACTTGACAAGTGGTGATTCCAGCGCAATTTGTCGATTCTGAACTGTCGGTGTTCCCTCAATTTCAACGTACACCGGACGGTCTTTAACTATTGGTAAATTTAATAAAGCTTGAGCAATTCCTGCACGACTATCATTACTCGCTTCTTTACGCTTGATAATTTCCGGTAGATTAATCATTGCACCAACAACCATTTTCCCATCCCGAAATTGCGTATTTGTTCCTAATAAAATTTTCTCTAACTGAGCATTACTTGTCGTCCCTTTAACTTCAAGTTCTGAAAAAATCAATTCATTAACTTCATCCGAACTCAATTTAACAGTCCCTCTCGATTCACCCTTTGCTGATTGTTCCCTTAAGGTATTGGAAACTTTACGCCAAATTTGTTCGCGGGTTTGTGAGGTTTTTGCTGTACTAGCTGCGGGTGTAGTTTCAGTTGCAGTTGGCATTTTATACCAACTTGGTACATAGGTTGTTTGTTGCCAAAGATAGAATAAAACACCCAAAATCCCTACAGATACAACACCAGAAATTAATAATAACCGCTTAAACATAAAACTTTATTTTTAGCAGTGCTGAAGAGATTTAATTTAAATACACAAGCAAGTAAGTTTGATTCTAGATGCCCGACAACTCCTGCGAAGGCGGGGATCTGATTTCTTACACAGGCAATTTAGGACTACTATATAACTTTTGATTAGCATTAATATGTATAAAAAATATCAACTGTTAATCTCGAATTTACTAACCTTTAGCTGCTAACCCCTTGCGCTTAGACGTAAATTACAAAATAAATGTTGCAAGTTGAGTGCGATAATTCCGATTAAGAAATCAATAAATCCCAGTTCTAATACATAAAAACTATGAATCGTCAAGTAATTCGTACCGATACAGCACCCGCACCCGTTGGACCCTACAACCAAGCAATATCAGCCTCTGGACAGATGATTTTTGTCTCAGGACAGATTCCACTCGACCCTAAAACCAGTGAAATAGTTGGTACGGGTGATATTACCGCACAAACCAAGCAGGTGATGGCAAACCTCGAAGCAGTTTTAGAAGCAGCTAGTGCCAAGTTGGAAAACGTTGTTAAAATCAATATTTTTCTCAAAGATATGAACGATTTCGCTACAGTAAATGGAGTTTACGGGCAGTATTTTGCCGGTGACTCTGCACCTGCGCGTGCTTGTGTCGAAGTAGCGCGTTTGCCGAAGGATGTGTTAGTTGAGATTGATTGTATTGCTGTAATTTAATTTTGTGGGGGGAAGCGTGATATGCGCGACTGCACGCGAAGAAATGCGATCGCGCTTTTGACTCCGCAGGAGTATCGCACTATTACCCCAATCACTAAAATAGAAATATCAAAGCCCAAAATATAGTAAGTAGTATAAAAATGAATATCCCATTTACTCCAGAATTAGAGCAATTTATTGAAAGTCAAATTACAAGCGGTAAATATACTTCGACCGAGGAAGTAATTATTGCTGCAATTAAACTGTTAAAGGAAAGAGAACGCATTTACAAAGGCAGATTTGAGGAGTTGAAGCAAGAAATTATGGTTGGAGTAGAAGCTTCGGAACGGGGAGAGGTTGTTGATGCGGAATTAGTATTTGCAGAACTTGAGGAGGATATTCGACAGATAGAAGCAGAAAAACGGCAGGTTTGCTAGGTGAAATAATGCGTAAATGTACTTTTTCCGTTCCAGCACGAAATGACCTTAAAGAAATTAACCGTTTCATTGCCAATAATAATCCAGAAGCAGCCAGACGGCTGAAGGATAAAATTAGACAACAGTGCCTGCTTTTGGCGAAATTTCCCAATATGGGGCGCAGACGAGATGAACTTTTAGCCTCATTGCATAGTTTTCCTGTAGATGATTATCTAATTTTTTATTTACAAATTGAAGAAGGAATTGAAATTGTGCGGGTAGTTAGTGGTTACCGGGATTTAGATGCGTTGTTTGATGAAGAATAGGGATAAGCTTTTATGCGTTAAGCTGCGTGCAAAAGTACAACATATTGCTTTGTAGCTCACTTCCCCTTGGTAGTTCGCTTACCGCACTCTAAGCTCGACTTTATCCATTTTTAGGAAACGTTAAGGCTTACGCTGAAACGTTTGTGGGACGGTTGTTTGACTCTTTCGATTTCATCGATAATCAGTGATATGGAAAAAGTTTTTGCCTAAAAGCTAGGGTTTTTGCCGGATAAAGGAAACCAAGTTCTTAATTTTGGATAAAGTCGAGCTTACGGGCACACTTCGTGAACGGGAACGCTGAGTCCCAAAGGGACACGCTGCGCGAACGCGAACACTTCGCTTGCGCTCCGTTGGGAATGACAGTTTTTCGTTGAAATACGTAAGTCCTAATCAGAATTGAATCATGTTTTTTTATTAACGATGTATGTCAGATTACATGAAGATTAATATTCCCAATTTCTTAAAGAATTCGCGGATTTTTCCCATGAATGATTTAGGAAACCTACGTATTTTCAGCTATTGATTAAGACAAAGCGACTACAGTTTCCGTCAAGATAGGGTAATGACCACGTGTATTTATGGGTTGTCTAATTCTCAGATATTAAAAATTTATCAAAATAATTATTGACTTTATTTATAAAATACTGAAGAATTCATGTATATAAATTGAAAGGAATTCGCAATATTGCTGCAAAACTCTAGCAGAGGAGCTTGACTAATGACTCGGAGCGGAAAAGGTTTGCTGGGTGTCGGTGTTGCCTTGTTGGCACTGGCTGGTTTTGCAGTCAGTAATGTTGGGGGTAGGCAGGCAAATGCTAAACCCGCTAACCAACAGGGACAAACTTTACTTGCCCAAGGACAAAAAACACTAACAATAGTTTTTCCCAGTCGTTCGGATTCGACTGATTTGCAAACTAAAGCCAACGCTGTAGCTGCATTTCTTTCTAAAGAACTGAGAATGCCTGTAGTAGCCCAGATTGGTGATGATACCGCAGCTGTGGAAGCTCTGCGGGCAAATCGTGCGGATGTAGCATTCTTAAGCAGTCGTCCAGCTTTGAAAGCGGAACAGCTAGCAAATGCGAAGTTGTATTTAGCTGAAGTTCGTCCGAATTATTCTGGAAGATTCACTTATAACTCGATATTTGTTGTTCCCAAAAATAGCCCGTTGAAAACGCAGGGGAATGCGAAAGCGACTCTTACCCAACTTCAGGGTAAGCGAATGGCATTTACTTCTCCAACTTCAGGTTCCGGGTTTATTTTCCCAGTGAGTGAATTGGTACGTCAGGGTTTAGTACCGAACCGCGATCGCTTGGATGGATTTTTCGGACAAGTCAGCTACGGTGGCAACTACGGCAAGGCTTTACAAGCTGTTTTACGCGGTCAAGCTGATGCCGCAGCAGTATCTGAATATGCTTTATTTCCTCCGTATATTACGGATGCAGAAAGAAGCCAGTTACGTGTATTGCACAAAATTGCAGGTGTACCCGCTCACGGTGTAGCTATAGATGATGACGTTCCAGCTCCAATGCGCGGACGAGTTATCAATGCAATGCTGAAATTGAATCAGTCGCCGAATAACGGATTACTACGTAATTTATACAATTCTACCGAGTTGGTACAAGTAGACCACAACCGTCACCTCGCACCCGTTCGTGATGCTCTCAAACGCGCAGGATTTGAGCCGTAGAAGGGGAGAAGGGGAGAAGGAGAGGAGGAGAGAAGGGGAGAAGGAGAGAAGGGGAGAAGGGGAGAAGGGGAGAAGGGGAGAAGGGGAGGAAAGAAATATTCTTTGTCTATCCCGCTCCTTTGCTCCCTACTCCCACGCTCCTCCGCTCCCCCGCTCCCTACTCCCACGCTCCCCCGCTCCCCCGTTCCCTACTCCCTACTCCCTACTCCCTTCACCAATGAATGATTCTGTAATTGAGTGCCAAGATATAGTTACAACTTATTCAAAATCGTTAAATCGTCCGATTCTAAATGGAATTAATTGTCAAATTAATCGCGGTGAGTTTGTAGTTTTGCTAGGATTGAATGGTGCGGGTAAATCTACGTTACTGCGATCGCTTGTTGGACTCATCCCGCTAGTTGAAGGCAGCATCAATATTAATAGCGTACCGATGACCGAGCGGACTTTACCAAAAATTCGCCGCGATGTCGGGATGTTATTCCAGGGTGGTGGACTGATTCGACAATTATCGGCAATCGAAAATGTCATGTGCGGACGTTTGGGAGTCAAAACTACTTGGCAAACGTTGTTGGGATTCCCCAAACAAGACCAACGTTTAGCGTTAGATTTATTAGCACAATTGGGTTTATCGGCACAAGCATATCAAAAAACAAGCCAACTGAGCGGTGGACAACAACAACGAGTTGCGATCGCACGCGCTTTAATTCAATCTCCGCAAATTCTCCTCGCTGATGAACCCATCACGGGATTGGATATTATGGCAACGCATCAAGTCATGGAAACTTTATCAGAGTTACATTCTCAACGCGGGATGACAATCGTTACCGTTTTACACGACTTGGAAATTGCCGCCAAATATGCTCAACGTGCAATAGTTTTAGATGCTGGACGTATCGTTTACGATGGTTGCTGCGATAATTTGCAAAGCCGATTTTCACAACTTTCGAGCGTGAAGTGAAAAAAGTAATTACACACTAAAGTAATGGCACATTTTCCTAATTCCAAGCTCAAACCCCCTAATACGTGGGTGCGTAGTGGCATCTTCTTACTCGTAGTTGTCGCAGTTTATACCTGGGCACTGCAAGGACTCAAAGTTGATTTTGAACTCCTGAAAAATAGTTCTCCCTACATCGCTGATTTTATCTCGCGGTTGTTTCCACCCAATCTAGAAGTTGTTGATGTTGCCGTCAAAGCGCTAATCGAAACCGTGCAAATGTCACTTTGGGGAACAACCATTGGTGCGATTTTATCATTACCAATCGCGATCGCAAGTTCTCGAAATATTGCCCCAACATGGTTACAATGGTCTGCTAATTTCCTACAAAACATCGTCCGTTCAGTTCCTTCCATCATTTTAGGACTAATGTTTGTCGCCGCTACCGGACTTGGTGCCCCTGCTGGAACTTTGGCATTAAGTATTTATACTATTGGTTATCTGGCAAAATTCTATCAAGAAGCGATCGAAAACGTTGATGCGCGTTCGATTGAGTCTCTACAAGTTACTGGTGCATCAAAAATTCAAGTCGCACAATACGGAATTTTGCCGCAAATATTACCGCTCAGTTTGGGATACACCCTATGGATGTTTGAATATAATATCCGTGCTGCATCTGTTTTAGGTGTAGTTGGTGCAGGTGGGATCGGTTTCCAACTCAAAAGTTACATCGATGGGTTCGAGTATAACAAAGCCACAACAATGATGTTGGTGTTGTTGGTAGTTGTCACCATCATTGATATGTTCAGTAGTAAATTGCGCGATCGCTTGGAGTCTATGTGAGGGAGTAGGGAGTTAGGAGTTAGGAGTTAGGAGTCTATCTCGTTCCTAGTCTGGAACTGGGAATGCATTCATAGAGGGTTGCTGCCTCTATACAAACTTGACTAACTCCCCGGCGTGAACGCACGGGGATTCTTTCGGTCAAAATTAGTAATGGGAAGCCCAAATCCTAATTCTGCCTACGGTGGTCAAACACCGCCTACCCAGTTTGCTTAGGTCGATGCCTAAGTTTCTGGCTACTTTGGAAAGAATATTCGCCGCTCCATTTAGATCGGCGTTGATTAAATTACCACGAGTAGTACGATACAAACCGCGTTTAATTCTCCTACCCGATGTTTTCCAACCGTCTGGTTTTTTACCATGTTCCGGTAGGGAGTCACCATCTAGATACGAGGCTACTGAAGTGTTAGCTTCTTCTGTTTCAACGTAACGTATACCGTAAATATTGCACAGTTGTTTAATGCGTTCTTTTAGCTTGGCTAAAGGCATCTGAACAAATTGCTGATTGCCCAAGCTCCCCATATCAGAACCGTTTTTAATCCCTTGATTCCATCCGACAACAATTGTTCCAATCCCATGAGTTAGGCAATGATTAACAGCAATTCTGGCAGCTTTGTTTACCATGTCTCGCATCTGGTGATTGCGCTTGCGGGTAAGCTGGTCTAAGAAATCATCCCAGTATGCCTGCGGTTTACCTTTCTTGTGTTTAGCAACTCGCTTGTTAAATAGCTGATTCATTGATTTAGCTTGTCTCGAATCAACTAAAAACGAATTACCCAAGGTATCAACACAAGCCATTAAGTTAGAGGAAGTACCAAGGTCAATTGACAATGCTTGATTGACATCTAAGTTAATCGCCACCGGCTGTACTTCGTAACTGCATTCAAGGTAAAATTCGCCGTTTTTTGGGAGTATCGTAAACTCCTTAACTCTTGTAAAATCAAGGTTAATTGGTAATGGCAAAAAAAATTCTTTGACCTGAAACCAACGATTAATTTGCAAGCCCAACGGGAAACGAATTAAGCCATCTACCAGAATTGGTTTACCAGCACCAGTATTTGGATACGCAACTTTGTACATACCACCAGATGTTCTGTAATTTGGTGGCTTTGGTTTTTGGTCTAATTCACCCTTAAAAAACAATTCACGCAATCCCCTAAAAGATTTGAATGCTTCAGACACACTTAACAAAGTTTGTTGTGCTGGGACTGATGGCATTGCTTGGGCATGAATATTTTTACCAACTTCATAAACTGGGTCAAATTTAGAAATTATCCTTCCTGTTTTAAAAAATATCTGTCGTGCCCAATAAACACCGCAATTGTAAAGACTATTCGACTGTTCGCATAGAAAAGTCATAATAGCTTTTGTATCAACGTCGCAATGTATTAAGTTCTGTTGGATACCCATCAAGGATAAGTGTTTTTTGGCTTTTGCCATTACGGCTATACCTCTAAAAACGAATATGTTATATTTGGTCTGTAAGAGCAAGTATACATAGGTCTGTTACCAATGACAACCCGTTTTCGTAAGGAAAGGCATAGCGTATCGGATTTAATAGTTCACTTAGTTTGCCCTGCCAAGTACCGTAAGCCTGTCTTAACGAGCGCTCATTCTTGAATTGATTGAAGACTCGTTCAGGGATGTAGCGAGAAAAATGGATTTTCAGATCCAAGAATTCAAGCCGCGTTGGCGACCACGTTCATGCGGGGAATTGAATATCCGCCAAAACTCTCAATCTCCCAAATGGTGAACATCCTAAAAGGTGTATCCAGTCGCCAATACGGAAAAGCTGGATACCCGAAACAGTAAAGGGGAAGGACGCACAATGGAAGTCCTAGTTACTTTGTTTCTTCTGTTGGCGGTGCGCCTTTAGAGGTTCTTAAAAAATATATACAGAATCAATCAAAGCCGTCCTAGAAGGACGGGGTTTTAAACCCAATTTTTTGATAAAATATTTCTTGACTATAAATCGACTGTAAAGACAACGTTAATCGCGTTTCTACAGCCAAAATTTAACTAAGTGCATTTATCAAGTCTATTTGCAAACAATTTGCAGATACAATACTTAAGAAATTGCACTTAAGTAATTATTCTTTTTTTAGCAAAAACTTCTATTAAATAAACGTCAAAGAATTAGTTGCAGGTATCGAAATCGTTGTTTTATTACCTTGACTTTGACTTGCTTGATGTGCAGCAAAGTGCTTTTGAACCAATGCGGGTATCTGTTGCGGTTGGATGCGGCTGTATCGGGTTTTATCGGGCATCACCAAATTGGGGCCAGCTTTACAATTTTTCATACAACCCGTACCTTTGATTGTTACTTGGTTTGACAGATTGCGATCGCGCAATTCTTTTTCCAGCGCTTGACAAACTGCTTTACCTCCGCGATTCATACAGTCTGACTTCTGGCACATCAAAATAGTCGCTTTCTTAGCAGGCTTAACATCATCTTTTTGAGACGATGAGGTCGTATCTCCATTCCCTCGACTTGCCATGATGCGCTCGGCTTTGAGCTTGACTTCACCCGTTTCGTTATCGTACTTTTTTACACCGACAATTTGCAACCAAGTACCTGGCACTAATCGCAAATCAAACGCAGCCCGCAAATGCTTTGCTAGTTTTATGTAGGATTCACCTTCCGCAGTCCCAATCATCAAGCCTTTGAGCTTGTAGCCGTCTTTGATGACGAACGAAAGAAAACGTCCTTCAAGGCAAAACTCCGAAAAATCATTACTGTTAATATTACTCATTTTTTGAGTCCTAATTTTTACAAACTTTATTGTTTAGACGCGATGCCAGCATTGTTTAAGCGTTTGAATCAAGTCGTGACGGGAAGTAGTCAATTGTCGAACCACACACCAAACTTGAATTGCATGTGTTGGATTCGCGATCGCAACTGTTAAAGGTTGGTCACTCTCGCACCAACTGGGAATATCCAGTTCTTGCAAGCGTCGAAAAATTTGCCAGCGGTCTGCCAAATTCACCTCAACAATATGCTTTGTCCCTGGTTGCGAAATGAACGGTTTCAAGCAAACTCCTTTATAAATGCAATAATCTCCCAGTTTTGAGCGCTTTTACTCCCATCAATTGATAAAGAGAAGAGTTGAGCTTCTTTAATCAAGGATACACTAAGTGCAAACTATTCTCAGTAAGTTTTGAAAAAAAACTGAAATTAATTTTTATGATTCGCAAATTTGGATTGCTCCTACCAAATATGTGACAGTGCCAAAACTGGAAGACACAAAAAGTAATGTCTATGGCTGCTCCCCTCAGAAGCATGTGCCAAAAATCACATACTTATAATTATGTCAAGAGTGGCTAGACTGGGGTTGACTAATTGGCACTATCGGCGTATGCAAAAAATGAAACAATAAACAGCATTTATTAATAAAAAAATCTACATTATTGAATATTTTTTCAGGCTCGCCTTCAGAATAATGAGTGCTAATATGTAAAAACTAAGCGATTAAAAAACATAGTCGTTAGAAAGAGAGGAAAACAATGTCAGAAACACAAACCGTTCTACGCAATTTTGGTCAAGTTTATGACAATCCCATCTTGCTGGATAAAAGTGTAACTACTCCAGTTTGCGAAGGATTTAATATTGTATTGGCTAGCTTCCAGGCATTATATTTGCAGTATCAAAAGCATCATTTTGTTGTTGAAGGTGCAGAATTTTACTCATTACATGAGTTTTTTAATGAGAGTTACGACCAAGTTCAAGGGCACGTTCACGACATCGGCGAACGTTTAGATGGATTAGGTGGTGTACCTGTAGCTTCGCTGACCAAGTTAGCTGAATTATGCTGCTTTGAACAAGAAGCTGATGGTATCTTCTCTTGCCGTCAAATGGTAGAGAATGACCTGAAAGCCGAACAAGCGATGATTGGTCTAATTCGCCGCCAAGCCTCTCAGGCAGAGAGTTTGGGCGACCGGGCGACACGGTATTTGTACGAGCAAATTTTACTGAAAACCGAAGAAAGAGCTTACCATTTGGCTCATTTCTTAGCAAAAGATAGTCTAACTTTGGGATATGTCCAACTTACTCATAATTAATTAAAAATTAGCTAAAATTTGTCTCGATAAGACCGATTTTTAAGTTGGAATCCATGTGGTGAAAATTTTATAACAAAAGGCAGGGAGGTAATATTATTATCTCTCTGCTTTTTTATGGTTAGTCGAATCTAAAAATTTCTGTTAATTCAAATGTTACTAAAAATATCCTTATTAGGAAAAGTTTTTATTTATGCAGAGTCTAAGCGTTCAATTTTCAGTTAAGGTAGCTAACGTAGGTTGGGTTAAACTACGTTCCAACGCTACATTGTTTAACGGGGGGAACCCCCGCACGCAAGTGGCTTCCCAACCTACAAAAATATATTTTTTAAAAGTAATCAACCGGAGTTAATATTAAAACTTTTTGATATTAATTCTCGCTTTTGTTGAAAATAAATCGCGTAACGTCAAAAAAAACGTGGTAAATCTGAAAGAAATGCAAATAAACCGGAATGAAATTAATTGTGAAAAGTCAAAGTTGAAAGATAAAGTGGTAGAATTTTTCAACTTTGAAGTTTGAAAGATGGGTAGGGTAGGTGCTTCAACCGGGATGCAACATCGAAAATTTGCGAGTTGCGACAACGCTTTGTACCTCCTACAGCACTTTGCGCTATTTATTTGATGTCAAATTAACAAAAGTTGATGACAAATCGCGTGACAAGTGTTAAAGAACCTTACAATCAAGTTTTGTATTCTCCTACTCAAACACAAAGACTATGCCCCGCCGCGACGATATTAAGAAGATTTTGTTACTTGGGTCTGGACCAATCGTGATTGGACAGGCTTGTGAGTTTGATTATTCGGGTACTCAAGCTTGTAAAGCACTGCGCGAAGAAGGTTACGAGGTAGTGTTGGTCAACTCGAACCCAGCCACAATTATGACCGACCCGGAAATTGCCGACCGGACTTACATCGAACCGCTAACACCGCAATTTGTGGAAAAAGTAATCGCTAAAGAACGCCCAGATGCATTGCTACCAACGATGGGAGGGCAAACGGCATTGAATCTCGCGGTGGCGCTGTCAAAAAATGGGGTATTAGATAAATATAATGTTGAATTGATTGGCGCGAAGTTGCCAGCCATTGAGAAAGCCGAAGACAGGAAACTGTTTAACGAGGCAATGGCAAAAATTGGCGTTCAGGTTTGCCCTAGCGGTACAGCTTCAACCTTAGAAGAAGCGAAAGCGATCGCCCGCCGCATTGGTACTTATCCTTTAATTATCCGTCCGGCCTTTACAATGGGCGGTACAGGGGGTGGTATTTCCTACAACGAAGAAGAGTTTGCGGAAATGGCGCAGGGGGGAATCGATGCATCCCCAGTATCGCAAATCCTCATTGACCAATCGCTATTAGGCTGGAAAGAATACGAACTCGAAGTTATGCGCGACTTAGCAGATAACGTCGTCATTATCTGTTCGATTGAAAACCTCGACCCAATGGGTATCCACACTGGCGACTCAATCACCGTCGCACCCGCCCAAACCCTCACTGATAAGGAATACCAGCGGTTGCGGGATATGGCGATTCAAATTATCCGCGAAATTGGCGTTGAAACAGGTGGTTCCAACATCCAATTTGCTATCAACCCCGTCAATGGCGATGTAGTCGTAATTGAGATGAACCCCCGTGTTTCCCGCAGTTCGGCTTTAGCGAGTAAAGCTACTGGATTCCCGATTGCGAAGATGGCTGCAAAGCTAGCTGTCGGTTATTCCCTCAACGAAATTAGAAACGACATCACCAAACAAACACCCGCATCGTTTGAACCAACTATCGATTATGTCGTTACCAAAATACCTCGGTTCGCGTTTGAAAAATTCCCCGGTTCCGAACCCGTTTTAACCACGCAAATGAAATCAGTCGGCGAAGCGATGGCAATTGGACGCACTTTTAACGAGTCCTTCCAAAAAGCCATGCGTTCGTTAGAAACAGGACGCGCTGGATGGGGATGCGATCGCGCAGAAAAACTCCCCAGCGGCGAACAAATTCGCGCCCAACTCCGCACCCCCAACCCCGAACGCATTTTTGCCCTGCGTCACGCCATGCTACAAGGGATGAGTCTCGATGATATTTTTGAATTAACTGGGATTGACCCTTGGTTTCTCGATAAAATGCAGCAAATTTTAGAGGTCGAAAAATTCCTCAAACGCACTCCATTACAGCAGTTGACAAAAGAGCTAATGTATGAAGTCAAGCGCGAAGGATTTAGCGACAGACAAATTGCATTTGCGACTAAAACGACTGAAGACGAAGTACGGACATACCGCAAACAACTTGGTGTCATCCCCGCTTACAAAACTGTAGACACCTGCGCTGCCGAATTTGAAGCTTTTACTCCCTACCACTATTCCACCTACGAAGACGAAACCGAGATTTTGCCTACCACCAAACCCAAAGTCATGATTTTGGGTGGAGGTCCCAACCGCATTGGGCAAGGTATCGAATTTGACTATTGTTGCTGTCATGCAGCTTACGCACTCAAAGCCGCAGGATACGAGACAATTATGGTTAATTCCAATCCAGAAACAGTCTCGACCGATTACGACACCAGCGACCGACTTTATTTTGAACCCCTCACCAAAGAAGACGTTCTCAACATAATTGAAGCCGAAAATCCCGTCGGTGTCATCGTCCAATTTGGCGGGCAAACCCCGTTGAAATTATCGATACCGTTGCAGAAGTATTTGGAAAGGGACGAGGGAGACAAGGGAGACAAGGGAGAAATTTCCTCCTTGTCTTCCCCCTCCCCCCTGTCTTCCCCTTCCCCCTCCCTCACTCAAATTTGGGGCACTTCTCCCGATTCAATCGATGTAGCTGAAAACCGCGAACGATTTGAGCAAATTCTGCAAAAACTCGATATTGCCCAGCCTGCCAACGGTATAGCCCGCACTTACGAAGATGCCTTGGTAGTTGCCAAACGCATTGGCTATCCCGTCGTTGTGCGTCCCAGCTACGTTTTAGGTGGACGGGCAATGGAAATCGTCTATTCTGACACCGAACTCGAACGTTACATGACCTTCGCTGTACTCGTCGAACCCGAACACCCAATTTTGATTGACAAGTTCTTGGAAAATGCAATCGAAGTCGATGTTGATGCGATCGCAGACCATACCGGACGAGTCGTAATTGGTGGTATTATGGAACACATCGAGCAAGCTGGGATTCACTCCGGTGATTCGGCTTGTAGCATACCTTCGATTTCACTCTCCCCTGGGGTACTTGACAAAATCCGAGTTTGGACGACTGAGTTAGCTAAAGCGCTGAAAGTCATCGGACTGATGAATATCCAGTTTGCCGTAGTTAATGCCCATAGCTACTCACCCCAAGTTTACATTCTCGAAGCCAATCCCAGAGCATCCCGCACCGTGCCCTTTGTCTCAAAAGCTACAGGTGTTCCACTTGCTAAATTAGCATCGTTAATTATGTCGGGCAAAACCTTGGAGGAACTTAATTTTACCCAAGAGGTGATTCCATCCCATATCGCCGTCAAAGAAGCCGTGTTGCCTTTTAATAAGTTTCCTGGCACTGATACAATTCTTGGACCAGAAATGCGTTCAACTGGCGAAGTTATGGGCATTGATAAGGACTTCGGACGCGCTTTTGCCAAAGCAGAACTTGCGGCAGGAGAACAATTACCTCTCGAAGGTCAAGTGTTTGTATCAATGAACGACCGCGACAAAACAACTTGTATCCCTGTTGTCCAAGAATTTCTCGACATGGGCTTTACAGTCGTTGCCACTGATGGAACTCGACGCATACTTAAAGAACACGGCTTAAACGTGGAACTAATTTTAAAACTTCACGAAGGTCGTCCTCACGTACTCGACGCAATCAAAAACCGCAAAATTCAATTAATTATCAATACTCCCTCTGGTGAAGAAGCCCAAACCGATGCGCGGCTCATTCGTCGCAGCGCTTTGACCTACAAAATCCCCATTATCACCACCATCGCCGGTGCAAAAGCCACCGCAGCCGCCATTCGGTCATTGCAAACTACGGATTTAGATGTGCAGGTAATTCAGGAATACAACCTTAATTAAGGGTAGTAGGGAGTAGGGATTAGGGAAAGAGGGGCAAGAAAAGATTTCTCCTTTGCCTCCCTTGTCTCCCTTGCCTCCCTTGTCTCCCTAAAATTATAAGAAATTGTTACATTCCTTCATACATTTCCTAAATAAGTTTTTAGCTCGAGTCAGGTAACTTTGCCCTTAGAGTCACGATTAGAGACAAAAATAGAAAATTGACAGATGTTCAAAATTTCTAATAAATGTTACAATGTTTAATACTTAAAAAATATGCCGAATTTGTTTAACTCGTCACTTTTTATCTAACCGTAGATACTTGCGAGTAAAAGGCAAAACACAGTAAGTTCTAGCAGTTAATAACAATAAATTGAAAATAAACAAGCCGCTAAATTGTAATGGTGTCTAATTCTAGGCACTTAATATATAAAACACGCACCTTGCAGTATATTCCAGTCAACTTATCCAGCCAAACTGGAAACTATGTAAATGTTGCATCTACTAGTAAGCACACCCTACCACTTAATCCACAATTACCTAGAAGTAGCGCCATGAAGACCGCTCAGACACCAACAGACCTCGTGCGGACTTACCTACGTGAGATTGGCAAAGTGCCACTTTTAACTCACGAGGAAGAGATTTTTTATGGCAAACAGGTACAGCGTGCAACTACATTGCACGAAGCCAGAGAATCTCTTGCCATTCAAATCGGTCGTCAGCCAACATTAGACGAATGGGCTAAAGCGACACAACTCGAACCGAGAGAGTTAGACGCAGCGATGGCAGAAGGTGAGTTTGCCAAACGTAAGATGGTGGAAGCCAATTTGCGATTAGTGGTATCTGTTGCCAAAAAATATATAAAACGTAATGTTGACCTACTTGACTTGATTCAAGAAGGTAGCATCGGAATGCAGCGCGGAGTAGAGAAATTCGACCCGACCAAAGGCTATCGATTTTCGACTTATGCTTATTGGTGGATACGACAAGCAATCACTCGTGCGATCGCCGAAAAAGGTCGCGCTATCCGCTTACCAATTCATATAACTGAAAAACTGAATAAAATCAAAAAAGCCCAGCGTCAACTGTCTCAACAACTAGGACGTGCGCCAAGCGTAGGGGAATTAGCTCTCGAATTAGACCTAACCTCCAAACAAGTTCGCGAGTATCTTGAAAGGTCGCGCTTGCCCCTCTCGCTCGACTTGCGATTAGGTGATAATCACGACACAGAACTAGGTGAAATGCTCGAAGATACAGGCGCATCTCCCGAAGAGTTTGTCATGCAATCTTCGCTGTCAAACGAGTTGGAGCGTGTCATGGGAGACTTAACACCTCAGCAGCGCGAAGTCATCCAATTGCGGTTTGGATTAATGGATGGACAATCGATGACACTAGCCCGCATCGGTGAAATTCTCAATATTAGCCGCGAACGAGTGCGACAAATTGAACGCGAAGCCCTGACCAAACTCCGTAAATCAAAACTCAATATAAACGAGTATTTGGCAAGTTAGGAGTCAGGAGTTAGGAGTTAGGAGTTTAGAATAATATTTCTTTTACTCCCCCCACTCCCCCACTCCTCCTTACAAGGGTAGGTATTTTGTATTCGGTCATTTTTTAACCGTTTCAGCCAATGCTTAAACCCTCAAACAACCAAACCACGTTAAGCAATTGAGAATTATCTCAACTATTCTCGATATTCTAAAAAACCTACCCTTGAAAGCCCCACTCCTCCCTCTCCTCCCTTTCCTCCTTTCCAAAGTGATTAAAACACCCTGCTTTTAGTACGGTTACAACGACCCTCATCTGCAAAATATATTGTTACATTAGTTTGCAGAAGCAGAAAACAGTTAGTTCGGTTCAAGAAATTGTAGATATCAGATATCTATGGTTACAATAGCAACAACCGCAGCAAGCTGTAAAAGTATAGGAGATATAACGTGAGTAATTCATCCAATCAAGTTTCCGAATTCTTCGATAGCAACTCAGAAACCAGTAACTTGCTGTGGCAGTACGTTAAGTCTTTGAGTCCAGAAACCGTTACCCAACTTTCCAAACCATCATCCTCGGAAGTTTTTCAGGTAATGGAGCGTAATATTGTTGGGTTACTGGGACACCTGCCTTCCGAGCATTTTGGTGTTACCATTTCTACCAGCCGTGAAAGTCTTGGTCGCTTGTTAGCATCAGCAATGATTAGCGGTTATTTCTTGCGAAATGCCGAGCAACGCATGAATTTTGAAGTTGCATTGCAGGGAACCGATATTGGCGACAGTGAAGCTAAGTAGCAATTTAAAATTTGCTCTGTTTGAGTTATTCAACGGTAATTAGCTGAAATTTCATATTTAAATATGTAGCATTTCTTAGTTCGGTAAAATACAGAACGTCAAGATTACGTCTCCGGGGCACTATTCTGTGCCGTACACCTAGCGATATAGTTTATTTGAACCCAGAAACCCGGTATCTTCAAGATATCGGGTCTTTGGTGTTTATTGACTTTTCATGACTTTTACAAAAACAATACGCTTGGTGTTAAGGATAATTGTAGGTTGGGTGGAGCGAAGCGTAACCCAACAAATATGTTGGGTTCCACTTCGTTACACCCAACCTACGCAATTGATTTTTGAGCTTAACACCAAGCGTATTGTCTACAAAAATCGCTATAAATAAAGGGACATTTTTTAAGTAATATAAAGTACGAATATTCAATCGTTAATAACTTAAAAAAAATAATGAATCAAACCACATCGCTCCTACCGCATAAAATTATCGGTGTTGCTGTTATTTGGGACGAACAAGGACAAATATTAATTGACCGTCGTCTTCCCAATGGCACAATGGGGGGTTTGTGGGAATTTCCTGGGGGGAAAAATTGAGCCAGGGGAAACAGTCGAAGAATGTATCAAACGAGAAATTCAAGAAGAATTAGGAATTGAAATCGAAGTCGGAAAGCATTTAATTACTATCGACCACACTTACACTCACTTGCGCGTCACTTTAACTGTACATCATTGTCGTCATTTAGCAGGTTCTCCCCAACCAATTGAATGCGAACAAGTGCGCTGGGTGAGTTTGGATGAGTTGGAACAGTTTGAATTTCCTCAAGCAAACACTCGAATTATTGCCGCATTGCGAGAGTGGAAAATACGCGATCGCAATTAGAAAGATTTTTCGTTATCCAACAAGATGTAGAGACGTGAAATTTCGCGTCTCTACACTGATATTTGGGCTAAACGAGGGGGTCTTTACCCTTATTGGTTAGCGGTATCCTTTAATAAGTCAAGAACTTGTTTCTTGCTAATGATTAAGGATTTCTATACCTACAAGTTATAATTATTACCTGCGTTTAAAAT
>QQTW01001020.1_pt1 | contig 19041 bp, 15 predicted proteins | sample 1904831 | NCBI WGS metagenome assembly QQTW01 (sample SAMN09435610, study PRJNA476489) | Subsurface metagenome, whole genome shotgun sequencing project. | reverse complement strand
GGATGGGTTTCTCTACAAGATGTGCATTGGACTTTGAAGGTGTAGAAATATGGCTCGTCTGCGGTATCGAGTGGACGAAGTTCGGTGACGCTATGACGGTTAGTGATGCATATGGTGATTGGAGTGCTTACCGGTTTTACCCTGTTAAATCGGCCGTGAGAGTGAGTGCTAGCATTGCGAGCGATGGTCTGATGCTGTTACATCTTCACGAGTAAAGTATAAACCTGTAATGATTCCCTCAGTATCGAATATGTTTGATAGGGCTGAATTTGCATGGCGCCAAGACATTAGCTTTCCGTGAACCTCTCCGTTTCTCACTTGAAGAGACAACGAAACCGATCAAAGTCTTGCTCTTGCACACATGCAGACACTGTGGGCTCGTGTGGCTCAGTCGCGCTGCTCTTGCAATTGTTCGTCTTGCTTCTCTTCCGCCACAAGTGTCTCGCGAAGGACTGCAGCAGCTCCAATTCGCCGACGTCTTGGTGCCGACGATGTCTTTGCCGCCTTCTTTTCAACAGTCGCATTCGCCTCGGCCGTAGCAGATGGCAACCGTAAAGACGTGAAGAGGGAGGAATGGACCAGAGTCATCAAGGAAGCCAGACGAGATCTACGTGCCTTGAAGGCCGACCAGCAACGACGCATCTCAAATCTCGCACACCCCGTCCCCCCCGCCTTGCCCGCCCCACACGAAGAACGAAGCACAGTAGATGGGAAGTCATGGGTCGAAGTCCTCGATTGGGGAGAGGAAGAGATACGGGACCGGAGGGCACTAGGCTTTGAAGATTGGCAAGGCCTCCCTTTGGATGTCCTAAGGACCGCTTCGCGAGGGCAGATCGAGGACTTGCTTAGAAAACATACCCACCATTTCCCAAGGTTCAAAAGCTCGCACGGTCCTGACGTATGGAGCACTGTCACATGGCCATATCATATCAAGAAGACGAAGACGCTTGAGTGGTCAATTGCACAGCTGGCCCTAGACTTGATGTCGGGCATGCCGGAAAGCCAGGCGTGGTCTTTATCCAATGTCCGAGGAGTAGCAGAGGAGGTCATGTCGCAACTATCTATCGTGACTACCGATGAGATTGCTTCGAGACGCTCCTACATCAGTCATCTACTGCGCACCCTTGCCCGTCGCAAGGATCGTGATGAATACTTTCATCATTTCGAATCGCCCAAGTACCCTAACTACAGCGGAAGCGAAGCCAATTTTCCAAACGCCGCAGATCAACTCAACGCAAAGCTACATTCGCTGTTGGAACATACGACAGACGGCAGACCCACTCGGATCACTGAACTACTGCCGAAAATTTGCTACTATTTGCTGACATCAAGTTCTCCACCTAACATCCACACATACAACCTTCTCATCTCAGAATTCGCCGGAGCACGTCGAGATGACCTCATCCACTATCTACTTCGCTCCATATATCGCACGCACATGCGGTCTAATGAGATTACTCTTGCAGAAACCTTGAGGCATTATGTCCGCACCAAAGACCGCTTTCGCTTTGATCGGCACGTCCAAAGAATGGCTGGATTTGAGGAAGGGCTCGAAGAGGCCCATCCGCAGCTGGACATTCCAGATCTCCTCAAGTTCCAATATCGAGTCCGTGTCACTCGCTACTCTACCGACCAGCTGCCTGTCGACGAGTACCATGAATTTTCGGATCTTGGCAAGTCGGACTTGTTGGCATTGAAGAAAGAAGCCAAAGTCAGGGTGTACCAAAAGGCACGTTGCAATCTGGAGGTCCACCAAGCTCTCATTCATGGTGCACTGTTTTTCCATGGGACGCCCGAAGCAATGAAGCACTATCGCCGAATGGTCAGCGAGGGTTGGGAACCGGATCAGGAGATTCTCTTGGGTATATTGCGTTACTGCATGCTTGACCGTGAGTGGGAAGCTGGATGTGCTATGTGGAGGCGCCTTCAGACTTCCGGTATATTAATTGAACAACGAGGCGTGGCGCTGATGCTCCAGCTCTGCCAGAGGTGCAACAAGCACGAGGGCATTTTAGGTATTCTCCGATACTGCATCTCACAAGGTATACTACCGCCAACTGTTTTAGAGATGGCGTGGCATGATGCAGCAACGTATAAAGATGCTCAAGATGTGTTGAAGGGATTTGGCGTGGCCAAAGACGTGTGGATCCTCAAGGAGGGTCTCCAAGCTTTGCTACGAGACTTACAAACGAACCACGGCGTCACGCCAGAGGATTCCAAACACATCTTTTTCATTACCAATCAGATCGAAAGATCCTTGCAGCGACCGACTCTCGATACTATTTCTCTACTCCACGAAGCTCGTAGCTATGCCGCCACCGATCACAAGTCTTCCGTATTGGACACAAAGCTGCTGGATTTGGGCGAGCGTTTCCGCGCTATGGTCAGCGAGTTCCACGATGTTCGATTCTCTATGAAAGTCATAAGACTCGAAGCAACACTCCTTGAAAAGCTTTCCACTTTCGCCCAATGGCTGGCTGAATGTAAAAGCCTGCTGTTCTCATTTCGTTTGAGGGGCCTTGAAAATCGTGTTGCCGCCACCGCACGGTTCATAGAAGAGTCAAGGACGCGAATGATTGGTATCAATACTCGAATAATTCCAGGTAAAGTCCGTGCAATCGGCAAGCAGATTGATGATATCCAGTATGAGATGTCTCGATATGTGGATGCTTATTTCACGGCACACGTCCGAGCTCTGCACGGTCGAATGGGCATTCTGAGCGCGAGGATCCGTGGCACTTCCATACAGCTTAGTCTACTCATTCGCAGCCTTCAATTTGAAGCGGTCAGACACGGTAGCGCCGAAAGGTCCAGCATCCAGGGGAAGTTCCCTACCGGATTCGCGGCTGGACATGAACAGGTCAAGAGAATTGTCTCGATAGAGGGGCCCAGCCAACAAGCTGATGTTGCCAAACTTACTCTCAGCATACCCATCAGCAAACATTCACCCATAGCACAAGAAGTCCACAGCCAAGACCTAGCGTCCCTGAGAGCGGATGAATTGCAAGCCCAGCCTCAGTCTCAGGGCCAAGTACGTCAAGAACTGAAAATCAAACGGTTACAGGATCCACGACCGACATATGACCCGTTTGTGCCGACTCGGAAATTGACAATAGCAGATGTTGAGATGGGATTGACTGGCCATGCTTGGCGGCAACAGCCTTCAGATCTGGACCTCATCCATCCAAGTAGCCGTACCGACCCAGTTTCGGTGTATGAGTCGGAGCACGCTTGACTAACTTTGAGGGGAGGAAATGGTGGCATTCATAGGAGAGCCGCCTAGAGCATCTAAACACTGGCGGGGGGCATCCTATCCGAGTTGAAATTCGACATCTCGAATTGCTGATACACCACTCATGGAATGGTAATCTACTGGGGAAACACCTAGGGAGTATTGGTCAGTTCATCGGAAAGCAGCATCACTACGGATATCTGGGTAGCTGCAGCTTTTATGCAGAGGTTGTTTGGTGTTACTTGTCGGCCTCATGGAGTCGGTACTCGAAAGGGATCATGCATGGACGGATCCTTACACATGTCGACTTGAATTAACGCCGACCTATAATCTGCTATATATAGCAGATCACTGTTCTCTTCTTTATCCTCTAGCGCTTCTTTCCAAGATGAGTACTTGATGCGCCTCTGGTTCCGTCACTGGCTGTTTACTGTGCTGGATACTAGTCTTCGTCTTTTCTCTTTATATCTTTGCCGCTTCATAAACTTCCATGTTCGTTGGCCTTTATGATGCATCGCCGCCGAGCACATATTATCCAGAACCCTAAATCTTGCATTATTCCTTCCCTTTTTTAACCACCCTACCCCAAAACCTCATAAAATCCTATCCCTCTTTCTCACATTTTCCTTCCCATCGGCGGGTGGCTCTTATGACCACTAGTACAAACTCAGATATAAGGCGAAATCCTCAAGACTTTGCTCTCTCTATGTTGGACAGGTGATTGAGTATATCTCCATCGAATGACATGAGTAAAGAAATCAAAAAGCGAGGGTTACGAATACTGTGTCTACTTTGATATTAGTTTAATGGTCGTTTTTGTTTTTGGGGGGGGGGGGGGGGGTTGTGCTTTTAATACCCGGTCAGGAACGCCAGGGATACCTAATGGAACGTGGTGTGTTGCGATCGAGCTTAAGTAGGTTCGATATGGATTTTGTGTTTGATGATTTATGGCGGGTTTTTGTTGCTCCAGCTGTTCCCCTTCCATACCTCTGGGTTTAATAAGGACCTTAGGGTTTGCATTATCTTTTTTTCGTTGGAAGGGGGGGGAGAGATGAATAGTTCTATGTCTATGGTGAAGGATTATTAAATCCATTGAAATTTTGATTTCTTCTTTTGCGGTTTTAATATGGTATGGTGTTCTTCTTATGTATAGGCCGGTATATTGTATTAGTGCCATGGAAGTGTTTGCCATAATATACCTATCCCTAGTATAGAGGGTATACACATCGTTATGCTCGTCCCTATTCACCAAGTCGATGATGCCAAAGGAAGAGGGAAGATCAGCCGCGCACTATTGAGATCCTATTCCTGCATTATATTCACATCGACTACCACTTCAACCTACCCCTTATAATCTCCTTTCCGTCTCTGCATCCGTCCCGTCGGTCCAATTAGCATTACCTTACCCAAACCGACATTCATGCCATAACAATCTAGACTGTCGTCAACGAGATGCATGAAATATCAACATCTTTCCTGATTTTTTTTGGACAAACGATGACACGCAGAGGATGGGGCTGACTTGGCTATACCTACCTGTTACTCGATGAGAGGAATAACACTTACCGGACTGGGGCGTCCTATTTCAAATGGGGGCGGGATATACTGATGGTGATGATGAATCACTTTTACAGATTAACGTTTTCGTAACGTATATGGGGAAATGGGGACTGCAAATCTGCGCATCGATCGAAGGAAGGAAGGAAGGAAGGAAGGAAGGTGTATATGCCATCGTCGCGTTTCCTACTTGGCGAGGAGGGCAAGGGAAGCGGTAAATGGAAAAAGGAAATAGATCCATCTTGTGGATTATTTGTATATACCAATGAGGACTCTGATATCAGTTATTACAGACCCAGATTTATTCTCGGTGTCGTGGTACGTACTTCACCTACCTTTTCGAGGAGCGAGACTGGTTCCGGTACTTACATCGCCTGATATCATCTTCCCATACGGTTTGCTAATTCGAACGTCCGGTGTAGTCTAGATGAGGGTCTATCAGTTGAGTCGATCGACAGTGCGAGCATAGACAACTTCGAAAAACTTGAGAGTACAACGTAGCTATTCCGTTGTCATCATTTCAACATGTCTGGGTAATAATTTCGCCAATGAACCAGAACGCGTACGGATTAAAAATCGGTCATCGCGTGTATTAGGGTAGATTACAGAACACAGCGAGTAAAGTAGTATTATGCGGCCGAGTGGGAGAAGTAGAGGGGCTTTTAGCCAACCACTATAGTTACTACCAACGACTTGGTTCTACAAATTGGCGCGCAGAAGACGGTGAAGTGGAATGGAAAGATGCCTCGCTGGGGAGATCGACTGGAGCGATTGAACAGCGTCCGTCTGAGAACGAGAAAAGAGAACAGAGGAACGGTTGAATCTGCACGTGGGATTGATAAACTATGCTGGATTACTATGTCTTATGCTCTTTCATTCTTACTCCCAACTGTTTCGGTCTGTCCTGTTTTGATAACTGAATGTTTGCAAGAAATGTTCTACGTTCGACTCTTCCTTTCTTTTCGTTCGTCTTACCGTCCACGCCATTTTTGTACCAGCGGGACGAATGCTGAAACAGGAAGGGGGCGGAGTTGACGTCGCTTTTGACTGGTAATCTTTCAGCAAGAGGGACATCTTTGATTTGTGAATGAGACATACATTGATCCACTCATGGTTCATCTGGTCTCTCCTGCCTCGATGAGAGGACCATACATAGCCTCGAGTTCACGAAGCACCCTATTCAGCCTTTCCATCCTCAACGCGGAAGCTGCATTGCTCATATCAAGTTGTGGCAAAAGCTTCTGGAGCCCATGTTCTCCGACGACGTCTATTTCCTGGCGTGAGTCGGAGTAACCATGGCGTTTCAATCGCTGCGACGATAAAAAACTTTTGAGCGTGCCTTGGCGTAACAGCCCTTCGATAATATCCGCCCAACACCCATCGGCCAAAATAATGTCATGCAGCGCCAGGTAAGTCAAATTCGGCAGGCTCAAGAACAAAAGACCTACCAGCTGCCTATAGGAGGCCGCTAGTCCTTCGAGGGAGAGGTGGCGCAAAGTCCTGATCCGCCAATGTGCGATTGGAGGAAAAAGGCTTGCGATGTTGAAGCAGGCAGACCCGCCCGTCGCTGAACATATGAAGGGTATTTTAATTGACAGGTGAGTCAGTGGGTGTTGGTTTTGCATGAGGTATCCGAGCAAGCGCAGCTCTGGCTTTGAAGCTGCCACGAACCAACTAAGATTGACGACCTCACCATCAAGATTGATGTCGAAAATTTGAATGCCGTCGAATGTAGCCAGGGACGAGGTCATATCAAGCCAAGCGGACGAGAGTAAATCGTATGGCGAAATCTTAGTGTAAGGCCCGAGCTTCAAGACCCGTGGCTGCTTACTAGCGGATGTCAAGAGCTGTACAGCTTTAACGAAGATGAAGCCGCTAGCCGGAGTGCCGCCTAGATCCTCCGCTTGGGGATAGAGGTAGCAACAAGGCCATGTCCTAGCAACTGGGCTTCCTTGTGCATGCACCAACTCATTGGGATCCACCCACTCTTCCTTTGGCTCGATCAAATCCCACGAGTTTTTTACTGAGACACAATCCACGGGTCCTAGCGATCTCAATCCCTCATGGACCATGTCAAACCATTTGCCTCCTGAAAGGTGAATGTTGCGTTGCTGCTGTACCATTTGGGAGTACAGCCGGAAACCTTCGTGAATGAAAGGGGGAAGTGAACCTTGGACATTGGGTTCGAACTGACACTGATCTTTGCTGAGGTACTCCAGCCCAAGAAAGAGGCGGCTAATGTCAGAGGCTCTAGAAGAAGTCTCGTCTGCAGCATCTTCCGGCTCCGAGCCAAAGTCCAATTTGGCCGAGTCCGGTTCAGAACCGCAATCGGAGTCCTCTTCGGGTGGTGGTCGTAGATATCCGATGATGTCATCGTGAAGATCTTCGTGGAGTTTGCGAACATAGTCCTCCATAGAGCATTCGACGAAGTGAGCGGAGTCGAAGAAAAGGTTGCGGACTGATGTTCTCAATAGTGGATGCTGCGTGACAGCATTGAAGACCTCCATATCCTTGGTACGTGGCGAGATGTACAAGGTATCAAAGAGACATCGTTGAGCGAGCGACATGAATGTTCTACAAACGAGACGAGCTGCTTTGAGATCTTTCTTGGACAGATACCCCAGGAATTGAGACGTAGTCTCACGTGGTATATCCAATGCCGTCAGCATTTCTAAATTCTGGGTCGGGCTTGTGCTTGCTTGAGGCAAAGGAGGAACACACAATGAAATGTAACGAGTTGCCTGCTTGTGGTTCTTTCAAAAAACATCAAAAGATAGAAGAGAGATTTAGAGAAGTACGATCAGGCAAGAAGCAACCAATTCCGCTCGGTCAGCTTCGGAGACATCCACTGAAGACATGTCCAAAATCCTGGCACTTCGGATGGAACGCCGCATGCAGAAGCAAGCTTTAGGGGTGTCCTAAGTAACTGACTGGTCCTGCGCATGACGAATTAATCCGCGTTAACCTCGTGAGCCGAAGCCATGGTTCTGTTGTCCTTGCAGTGGAATTCCACTAGTGGTGATACCAGACTTCTTGTATGTGGGATGCCGGTGGGGACAGAGTAGGGTACATTGTTCGCCGGCTAAAGCCATGAAACCATTATCGAAGTCGGTTCATGTTGCGGCAAGCACCAGGCTTGAGACCGGCCCAAGTAGCTATCTGACAAAGAGACGACCATTGACGGAGCAACACAAATGGTGGTCAACCTTTTTTTCGTATCCAGGAACATCTAGCAGTGTCCGTCCCTCTAAGTCTTCATCTTCTTCTGAGAGATTCCGTTTTCTCCGCGTTGTTTCTACCTCGAGATTGGAAAGAGCAGTGTTCAAATCAGTGCACCAATTGACAAGCCAGTTCGCTCGGTGCCTGTTCTCCTCTCTTGACCCATCAGCTTCTCCTCCAGTATCTTTCATGTGGAGTATGATCCCACTGGCTGATTCTATCTCAGAGCAATGTGACAGGTTGCGGGAGAAGACCAGGCGATCCCATTCGATCTTCATGCTGGTAGAATTGTGGGTCACAAAGTGTAATTTCCTGCCTGGAGTCGAGTCTAGATGTCCAACCTGTCTTATGCAGGTAATCGTCAGATGAACAGGAAGCCGCACTAGGCTTCTGGCAGGCACGGCCCGAGATATGGCAGCAGATCTATTGTGTCGGTCTTTAGATGGCCAGGTTGATACCTTCAGCTTTCCATCCAAAACCAATCTCTCCAATTGAACAATATCGCATACTCGTATACTCGGTGCGGTATATGGGGAGGTTTCTGTGACTTGGCTTGAGAACCCAATCGACAAGAAATAATGACCTGTCAGTCATCAGTAAGGTGATCAGCCTTGCAGCGGACCGAGAGCTTGCATAGATGCACATACCCGATTCCAAGACAACTTAAAGTTCCACCGAAGGGTCAGCGATGACGTCCCTCGGCCAAACCTCGGTCTCCCGTTCCATACTAGTATGCTTCAAGACATATGCGCCACCATGACTGGCAATAATAATCAACGCTCACGACATCATCCAACATGTACCGAGAGTCATCAGCATGATTTGGTGAAGAAACCAAATGTAACAGAGAAAACCTCTAACCCCAGCCAGGAGGAGTACATGTCTCCATGGGTCCGGACAACATGGAAGATCATATTCTAAGCGAGGCGGAACGCTTTCTTGCCCCCATCTTAATCAAAGGCAGGTAGCCGAACAATAGGACATCCTTACTTCGCTGATGCAGCTCTACAGCAAGTAGACCGGCTCAAACCAAGTCCATTATTGAATGCATGACCAGCGAACAACCCGGCAGTCCACCCACCAATGACAGCTGGCAGTATCCACATCAACGACGGACTGTTATCACGGAAGCTCTACATCTTCTTTCAAGCCTACACCGCGCCTTCTGCAAGGTCTCAACCCGCTTCGACCAACTTACCGCTGGTTCAAAGAGCCGAAAGTTGATTGATACTTTGATTGATCTGGTCGTCCTTGAGGGAATTTATCCCTGCCTTTCGCCTGGTGTGGGAGTGCCAATGGAACGTCGAGTGAAGTCCGCTCTCAAGGGCGATCTCGTGACCAGACCGTTGAGCCAACCTAATCCTGAGAATCTTCAAGATCAAGAACTCATTGCGACTATCGTTGACTGCCTGTACCCGATCGTGCTATCCCGACAGGGGCTTGCGTCGAGTTTAGAAGCTAGAATGCTGGTAGATTTGATTGCTGCAATGGCTGAAGCAGCCTTTTCTCTACATTTTACGGCTGAGTTCCGACAGAAGTACCTTTCTTCTTTTGCCAGTCTCCTCGACAGGTAAGAATTGACAGTTTCCCTGTTTCAATATCTGCAGCTGAGATTTGCTAGCAAACCAGCCATCGATGTCTTACCCCTGCTCACATCTCTGCTTCATCCCTCTTGTCCAAATTGGCTACGCTCTCCTGTCTCGAGCTACCTTTCTCTTCTGCCGCTGCGTCCGTTCGGTCTCCGACAAATACTCGATTTCATCGCCGGATCAACGTCAGGTGATGCGCAGCAGCATGCTGACCCACACCCCAACCCGTCATTGGGCTCAAATCTAACCTTAGATGCCCTAGCAAGAGCTTCCAGGTTGCTGACCTCGGTACCAAGCACAATGACCGCTGACGAATATTTTACTGCATTGGCACCCCAATTACTGGATCTTTGGGATGATCAAAACCCTGACAATCAACGTATCGCCTCTTATATCATCGGGAACGGGATACTTGGTAAACGAAAAATAGGGTCACCCGGTACCATCGGGTGGAGACTATTCGCAGAGCCAATCTTTGAATCAATTCATCCCCCAGTCGGCAGATGCCCTGTACCGGAGAAAATGCTGAAGTTGGCAATCGATCGACTGGCGATCCTTGTTCAATTCCACCGGAACCCGGGATTGACGAAACGGCTCGTGATTCCTGTGCTTCTTCCACTGTGGGCTCTCCAATGTTATGCACTCGAGCATCTCAGAGCAGATTGGGCCGATAATATTCACAGACTCCTTGTTACATATATGAAAATCTCGGTAACGGATTCCCAGCTGCTGCTATTGAGCGATCATCTACTTTGGAATGGGCCACCACTGTGGACCTTCATGCCTGGCGATAGTGGCGGCATTGAAATCCGACAGCGAGACACTGAGGTGGATCACTCCGAGATCATGCGCAGACTCATCCAAAGCATCGACATCCGGGTTGAACAGTACTCAAGACTGTTGCGAGCAGCGGTCTTGACGGACGACCAATTGTCCGTAGTCTTCACACATGTCTGCAAACGCTGGCTCAACGGATCACCAGCTCCCTCTGGAAATGATCGATTGGATATGATGGAGAGTGACCCCAGAGATCCGGTAGAGACACTCATCAGTGCCAAACTTGCCCAGCGAATACTAGAAGAATTCAAAGACCAAATATCGTCCAGCTTACTTGGCATTTTCCAGCTCATCGAACCAATCTTGTCCGCTTTTGTCGCAGAGCACCAACGAACGACCGAGCGAGGGGCTAGGACTGCTCTGCCTTGCTTGTCCAGGCTAGATACAATTGCCAGTCACCCAACGAGAGACAATGAAGGAGACGACGATTCAACTGAGACGGTTTCGACGGCTCTGAGTTTGCTCTCAGCCGTCCTGGCCCCATCCGATAATCCTCTTGAAATGGGAGACTCCATTCTTCAGAGCATCCAAGGATCTCTCGAATACATCGCCCAGGCATCTTCTTCCCTTGACGGTTCTATCACTATGTCTGCATCAAACATCCTAGTTCTCTTACAACTACGGTCTGACATATCCAAATATTCCAGATCTGACATGAAACCCCACGTCATTGATTTGCACGCCGACGACAGAAACGAACACCGTACGGCACTCACTCACCTCTCGGATGACTTAGCCCCGGTACGTGCTCAAGGTGTCTCTACCCTGACCAACCTCATCTCAAAGTCTTCGCCAATACTCGACATCCCCTCCACGGCTATCCTCCTGCTTTCGCTCCTCCAAGACGAAGACGAGTACATCTACCTTTCTGCAATCAAGGCTTTGGGATATCTAGCATCCAATCACCCCAAGACGGTAGTGCAGATGCTTGTGGAACGATATGCCGACTCTACCGAGGACTCAACCTTGGATGTCCGGATTAGAGTGGGCGAAGCATTGAACAAGACGATTGACCATCTCGGTGAGCTCTTCATGGGTGCGGTGGCAAGCATGGTTGGGGAACAAATGATCGCTGTCGCCAGTAGAAGAGGCGATCGACCGAAAACGTTGCAGAAGAAAGAAAGAGCGAAGAGGAAATTAGACAAGGCGAGGAAAGAGGCCGAAGAAGCTTGGGGTGGTGAGATTCCTGCAGAAGTCGATGACGACGGCGAAGATGGGGAAATCGATGCCCATATAGCCAGAGTCGTAGAAGGATGGGCAGACACTGGCCGTGAGGAAGACATTCGGATCCGTACATCCGCACTTTCGATTCTGGGAACAGTGATCGAGACTAATGTCGCTGGTCTGGGAGCTACCATCACCTCTACGGCCATCGATTTTGTTCTTGCGACCCTAAAGCTGGAGAAGAGCAACGACAGGGCAATCCTTAGAAGAGCAGCTGTCATGGTCATTATGAGCCTCATCAAAGCCCTTGATGCTGCAGATGAACAGGGTCTGCAGTTGGGGTTCGGGTTTGCGGGTGAGAACCTAGCAGAGGTCGTCACTGTACTTAAGTATGTGGAAATCACGGACACAGATGAGGTTGTCGTCGGCCACATCAGAGCAGTGATCGAAAGCCTCGAGGCGTGGCGAAAGAAGTCCATATTCGGAGCTCAGGGAGCACGCGGACACCAGGAGATGAAGACTCTTCCATTAAACGAAACCAGGCTTGCGGGGCTTGCTATGCGTCCTGTGGTGCGTCCCATGATAGAAGAAGTCGACTGAGATCATTCAAGTACTACCCCTTGTACAATTCCAACGAGCAGAAACAATCGAAAACAGCACCCTGGAGCCATCCACGTAGCCTCATCGATCTCTCAGCCATCAGCCATTTCGGATCACACCTCTACTCAAATCTCCTTTCCATTGCGCCTCGTCGACGATGTCACCCTTCTCCTTGCCAACCATTCAAAGCGCACCCTGCATTTTTTAACTGGTCGCCGTCGGTTCCGGCTGCTGCGCCGTCAGTGGGTTGTACCAAGACTGTAGAGCTCTAGATTTGGGTCTTGAACACCATCACTGCACTCCGAGGTCAGTCGGTTGATCTATACTTGCCATGAGTCAAACAATATTAGGAAAGCTTCCGGTCAGCGAAACAGACGCTCACCTCCAGAAACGGGAAATTCAATCCACATAACTATTTTAGACGCCGACGCTACAAATTGGAACAGCGTTATTGCCGGCTACTCTGCGGTAGTGCGGAGTTTCAAGATAGACCTGGTTCGGAGTTACGGTGCAAAGGCACATAGTCAGAGACACGAGTTGCCTAATTCAAGATACTCTTCGGTCGTAAGACACTGTACAGCTGGTGGATGCAACATGATCCACTCACCTGGCCGTAGAAGACCCAACCAACGTGACAACGCAATACAACGACACACCCCACCACTTCATATCTCGTTGCCCCAGCAGGCAGTGATGCATCATCACGTTCTTCATTTTCTCATTTAGCGAACGCGGACGCCCTATTGCAAAATCCACCTTCTCCGAACCCAACTTTACGAATCCTCCCTCCTCAAACAAACTGTCTGCCCAACCAACCCCTCAAACCCCACTCTCCCAAACCTCTCTACCGCGTCGGCCTCCACATCAACTGTCACCGTACACGCCTTATCCCTCGCACGCACGATCGGTTACGTCTTATGGAGAGCCCATCTTTCCTGCTCGTCTCCGCCTGGAGATTCGAGATGGAGTACATGGGCGTGACAATGAAGGGAAAGTCCCTGACATGGGAGCGTGTGCAGGTAAAGGAAGAGGGGGCGAAGGGGACGAGGTTGAGGAAGAGGACGAAGGGGCGGAAGGAAAAGAGAGCCGACGAGAAAGTTGGAAGCATTGTAGAGCGGGGTGTATTGCTTGAAGGCGACGTTGGACAAAAACGCAGATGGATATAGCAATTGTTTGCTACAAGATGTTTGCCTTGCATCAGCAAAGTAGACAAGGACTGTCCCACTTAGGTTTTGATACGGGACCAAGAGCCCCTGGATCAAGGGATTATGTATGAACTTCCCCCCTCAATCAAGGGTTGGACTGTCTGTACCATTTGAGTGAAATACTCCCCCAGCATCGCATCAGCAATGTCTAGGCGATGGCAATACGGTAAAGAAAATTGAGGTGATGTGAGATTATGGTGTTCGTGATATAAGTCGAGTTTTTCTAAACTCGAAATATATAATCGTCAATGAAGATAACAGATACTGGCACTTGATCCGATACATATTGTCAAGAATATTTTGCAGCGAACCAGTCGATCATAGAGCTGCCAGCGGGGCTACCTATGTCGGCTTGCTCTCCGTATGGTTGGTGGATTGATCAACTTTTATCACGGCGGGAGATGATGTTCCCTGTCCATGGTATAATGGGGACAAGTAGCAGCCAATGAATGGGTTGGCAAGATGGAGGATTGTTGATGACTGTCCAAAGAGAGAAAACAGATCGTGAGAAACGGAGATCCCGATGAGAGGATCTGGTCATCATGCAAAATAAGCGAATTTATTCTTTCATTGGGGAGAGGTGGCCGAGTGGTTATGGCGTCACGTTTAGGTCTGATCTATACCGTGATTCTTCGGAGCGTGGGTTCGAATCCCACCCTCTTCATTTTGGCTTGGTTCTTTATGATACTTGCCCTGGCTTTTAATTTTGCGGATTTTGCTATTGGCTCGCCGCTTGACGCAACGCCAACACTGGGGTGACGCGTTTGGTTGTGTTTGGAACAATCACGTGATTCTGATCATCGATCAAAATTCGGTCGTCCAACCTGCATGCGACATCTTGCTCACACAGCCATTTAGTGCAACCCGGTTGTACATACCTTACCTTGCTGTTTGCCCTGCATATTAACGGACCAGATAAGCTGGTGTGAAAGAGGCAAGTCCCTTGGAAACCCCGCAATCCTTTACTCGTAGTTCCGAGATCCCATCCTTGACATGCCAGATGAGGAAGTTGCAAGCAATTCCCTGCCTAATGAGGCTGCCGAGTCCATTTCGTGATGCCTGAATTCAACATCTGATTGGCAGCTACCAAAGCAAAATACCCTTCTGAGCAAGACTTATTAGACGGTGGTCTCTGGCGTCAACATACTCATACCATGCATCGCATGCTTTATGGTCGAGCGAGGACTCGAAGATAGGTATCCACGGCCAAGATATCTGACAGACGGGATCTAGCGGGAGAACCCAGTGGTCCTCGTGCGGGGTGTGTTATTCGTCACACCACATCCCCCATGAGACAACCAACCAGAGCAAGCTAAGGTACCTAGGTACCCGACCACGCCTCCGAGCTTCTCCCCCCAATCGTCACCTAAGGACTGCCATGATATTTGGAGATAGAGCGTGCTATCGTAGTGCTGGCCCAAGCGATAGAGGTCAAGAATAGGCACACAACAAGTCAGGAGCACCATCTGCCTGCTGCAACTGAACGACTCCGTCCTTCCCCAATGGCTAATCCAGCGTCTGATACGATCGTACATATCCACCTTCTCTTCGCGTACCCAATCTCGAAAAATGACCTCATATCGCCAACCAAGCTGCAGCGCGAATGCGACCTTCTTCATCCAGCACCATGCAAGGGCAATTTCTCCACTTTGTGCTTGCTGACTGCCTCAACCAACGAGACCTGGATTTTGATTCGATATGGTCACCGCTGTCGGCCGTCTCTACGAAGCTCTCGCGGGGACATTGCTCGATGTAGAAGCCCGACATGTGCCTAAGGAAAATGTTGTGAGCCAGACTCTGCAGATGATGACCTTCCGTACGAGCTTCTTGCAATCAAAAGAGCTCCGGTGCCCTTTTCTTCCGACGACTCCCCGTGCTCCCTTGTGATTCCCCTTACAGTCCATCAAGAAGCACGATGAAGTCAAAAGTTAGGATGATAATAGCAACAGCGCTGGCGGCACTGCCTCTGATCAATGCCATCACACCAGAAGGCATGCTAGGTGCCCCTCGCCGAGGTGTTGCGCAAGCCAATCCTTCAGGTGTAGGTTGGATTTGACGCAAACGTCAACATCACAAGCTGACCAAATGCGAAAGGACTTTGCCATCTACACAAGCACGAACTACTCCTTCGAAGACCAGGAGGAGGCAACAGTGTGGCAACAGATTGATCTGAGATCCGGCGCATTCTCCACCTGGTCTACAGACTCCAATATCTCGGAAGTTGTCTTCGTTGGGCCAACCAATACGAGCATTCTTTACATCAACTCCACCAATGAAGCCGAAGATGGTGGTATCTCACTGTATACTGCAGATGCTACTCGCCTTTCAAGCGCCAAGCTTGCTGCATCCCTACCTGCGCCGTTCTCCGGGTTGAAAGCCGTGGCGACCAAGTCAGGCGACATTCATTTTCTTGTTTATACTCTGGCCTATCCCAACGGCACAGCGTACAACGAGGACCTCGCAGAAACGCCAGCAAGTACTGCCAGGATATATACCGACATTTATGTCCGACACTGGGATACCTACTTGACACCACAACGCAATGCCGTTTTTGGGGGCGTACTTAAGAGGGGCAATGGCACGTACTCGCTTGCCGGCGAGCTGACGAATTATGTCACAGGCAAATGCAATGCTACCTGCGCTGAATCTCCAGTGCAGCCATTTGGGAGCAGTGGAGACTACGACATCTCGCCTGATGGAAGTCAAGTCATCTTCTTAACTAAGAACATTGACTTGCCACTTGCCAATTTCACCAGCAGTCAAATCTACTGGGTACCTTTCAGCGGCAGCGTGAACGACTCCGTTCCCATCAATCCCACTGGGGCTATTCCTGGTGCCGAGGGTGCATCTGCCAGTCCTACTTTCTCCAAGGATGGGTCGAAGATCGCTTATTTCCAAATGAATGGCATTTATTACGAGTCTGATCGTAATGTCGTCTATGTCGCCAACGCCGACCCCACGAATTTAAATATTACAAGTGTTGCAGGTGACTGGGATAGATCCCCGGATGTTCTTGCCTGGTCCAATGATGGAAGTGTTCTGTACGTCGCGGCTCCGGATCTAGGCCGTGGACGTGTTTTTCCTGTACCAGTTGATGCAGCAGCCGATTACCAGCCAAGTAATATCACCAACGAAGGGGTTCCAGCAGGAATGCAAGTCCTAGCAAATGGCGAGATTCTTGTTTCCGATTCCAAGATCTGGTCAAGTCGTGACATCTACTCCGTCAACTCCGAGGGCGATGTGACCAAAGTCTACCTTCAAGCCAATCTCGTTGACGAAGCACTCGCCGGTCTTGGTCCACAAGACGTTTCGGAATTCTACTTCTCGTCCAATAGCACCGAAACCGATCTCCAATCCTGGATCATCTACCCCGCCAACTTCACTGCAGACAAGACCTATCCCCTAGCCTTCCTAGTCCACGGTGGTCCCCAGGGCGGCTTCTACAATTCTTGGAGTACTAGGTGGAACTACAAAGTCTGGGCCGATCAAGGCTACGTTGTTATTGCGCCGAATCCAACGGCGAGCTCTGGATGGGGTCAGAATCTGACGGATGCGGTGGCCGGTCATTGGGGTGATTATCCATATTGGGACCTGGTTTATGCTTGGGACTACGTCAACGAGAATCTACCATATGTCGACACCTCACGCGGCATCTCAGCTGGTGCATCATTTGGAGGCTATATGAACAATTGGTTCCAGGGTCATGAGATGGGTCGTCGATTCAAGGCTTTGGTGACACATAACGGTGTTACCAACACTCTGGCAGATTATGCTACAGAGGAACTTTGGTTCATCAATCACGATCAGGCCGGTACCTTCACCTCGCCGAACGAGACATCGACGTACTACCGGTGGAATCCAATACTGTTCTACGAGAATTGGGCGACGCCGCATTTCGTCGTGCACAGCGATTTGGACTACCGGCTGCCTGTGAGTGAGGGGATAATGCTGTTCAACATGCTGCAGGTCAAGGGCGTGCCGAGTAAATTCCTGAACTTTCCAGATGAGAATCATTGGGTGCTGAACAGGGAGAATTCGAGGGTGTGGCATAGGGAGATCTTCAAGTGGATAAATTATTATTCGGGCTTGAGTGGCGCTGCTAGTCCTTACTGAAAATGTACTTGTCGTTGTCAGAACAGATCAAGACGAATGCGAGTTGGCGGCAGAACGCCGTTACGTCTTGAGTATTTCTAGAATTAAATGTGTAAATACTATTCGTCTAAATCCTAAAATCCGCTCAGGCATAGATCGTTGCTGTACCAGTCGTTTCTTCCTGCGAGCAAAAGCAAAACAACATATATTTCTCTCTGCAACAATTCAATAACAAGCTCTCTTGGTCTAGTGGTTAGGAGTACGTTCCCAACCACATATTTCGGCACCAATCTCTGCATATGCTAATCCCATTGCAGTGTTTCGTTGTGGACTCACAACGCCGAAACGGCCTCGGTTCGATTCCGAGAGGGGGCACGGCTTTCTTTTTTGGGTTTTCGGACGGACTTTTTCCTTATTTCTTCCAGATCATGTTTGGAAGGGATTTTTTCTTGGGGAGATGGTAGGATGGGGAATGGGGAATGTTGTGAGGGAACCCCGCTGATGTGGTGGTTTCGCTCTCTGTGGGAAAGGAAAGAAGCGAATAGGGTGCCAAGACATTGGCTTTTTAGAAATGAATATGCTCTTTTCAACGTCAACATACATTACCCCCGGCGTCAAACCAATTCCCCCTTCATCTCTAATAGGATGTAGTGTAGTCCCCTAAAACTGCTTTTTCTATTCCAGGCTATTTACCCACATACCCACCCCACCCAGTCCAACCAAAATCCAAAAAAATTCCACCATCTACACCCACCCCACTGTCCTCCCTCTCAAATTCTCAACGGGTCACCATCCATCACAATCAGTATCACAACACGATCGAAATAACAATGATCCCCCCCGCCTCCTCCTCCACACCACTCTCGGAATACGTCACGCTCATCTCAAATGACGGGTTCGAATTCGTGGTGTTGAGGGAAGCGGCGTGTGTGGCGGGGACGATTAGGAAGATGTTGGATCCGAATAGTATGTTTGTTTATTTAGTTTTGGGTTTGGGTTTTGTGGGGTTTTTGTGGGCTTCGGGGGGGGGGGAAGGGGGGTTGGGTCTGAATTGGGGGTGGTTAGGGGGGGTTAGAGATGGCGGGAGGGAGTGGGGATTGGGAGAGGAAGAAGGCTAACGAGTACGTGATGGATAGGTAATTTCCAAGAAGCGTCGACGGGGAGGTGTAAGATTATGCAGTTTAAGTATTTCCTCCCTTCCTTCCCCCCTCCTCTTCCACCTATCCTTCCCCTCCTCATTTCCTCCCTTATTCTCTCCCTTCCCCCCTTCTAATATTATTCCCCCATAATTCTAATATCAAACATCAAAGAAATCCCCCGCAACCAACAATTCCAAACACAATGCAGGCGGGATCTCCATATCGGGCACGTCTTTGCAATCGCGGTGTTTGAGGTTGTAGTAGAGGTATTCGGTTAGTTTTTCGAGGATGAGGCCGCTGGGTTGTGGTTAATATGGGTTATACGGGGAGAAGGGAGAGAATAAGGGAGGAAATGAGGAGGGGAAGGATAGGTGGAAGAGGAGGGGGGAAGGAAGGGAGGAAATACT
>QQTW01001019.1_pt1 | contig 19062 bp, 17 predicted proteins | sample 1904831 | NCBI WGS metagenome assembly QQTW01 (sample SAMN09435610, study PRJNA476489) | Subsurface metagenome, whole genome shotgun sequencing project. | reverse complement strand
TATTAATAGGATTTTTTATGGAAAACGAACACCAAATAAGACTCGACGTGTTAACTCTTGTATACCAAAAAACTAGTCCAAAAAGCATAAGTAATACTGTAAGTAGAAATGATATTTTTCAGCAGACAGGTATAAAGTGGGAAAAATTGATAGGTATACTAAATTATCTTTGTTCAAAACAACTTATAGAATTGGCTTATGATGATGGTCTTAAACCTCATTATATAATTACTGCTCAAGGAATAGATGAAATAGAGATTAGCAAACAACAATCTAATCAACCAAATAGCCAAGCTACACCTCAATTTTTTAATAACACATTTTTCTCCCCAGTAGGTGCAGTTCAACAAGGTGGACAAGGTAATATCTCTACAGTCAATCAAAACTTTAGTCCCGATGAATTAATTTTAGACGAACATGCCCTTGATAGGTTGCAAGAATTAGTTCATACGCTAACGACCAATACAGCGAATAATTTATCTCCAATCCAAGCCTATCAAGCAGCAGCAATCCTCATGGAATTAAAAGAAGCTGCTCTTAATCAAGATAAAAATGGGCAAATACAGGCAGTTTCTAAATGGAGACAGTGGCTTAATAGTATTGGACAAAATGCTCAAAAAGCTCTGAGTCTTGTTGCCGATTTAGTATCACTAGGCTTGCCTTTAGCAAAAATACTTGGATTACCAGTTCCATAATTATAGATATTCTTGCAAAAAGCGCCCCCACATATCATGGAGAGCGCATGAGCGTTATTTATTCAAGCTTGTCGAATCGGTATTAACCGTTGATTGCAGGTGCGGTAAGTGCAACAGGAGCAGCATAGCATCTAAAGCTACCAAGTCGAGAGGGAAGTTGTGAGCGTTGCGCTCGTGCATTACTTCCATACCCAAGTTTGCGCGGTTGATTACGTCTGCCCAAGTATTGATCACGCAACCTTGAGTGTCAATTACTGATTGGTTGAAGTTGAAACCGTTCAAGTTGAATGCCATTGTCGAGATACCCAAGCTGGTAAACCAGATGCCAACTACTAGACATGCTGCCAAGAAGAAGTGCAACGAACGGCTTTAACTTATTTCATCAAATCTAAAACAGTTAGTTAAATTTTATACTTGAGGCGGCTTTGTTGAAGACTTTTTGAGTCAACAGCCTAGTTTAAGGCTTCAATCGGCTGCGAATCCTCAAATTGTCCTACCTTAAGAGTTCCAATAGTCATCTTAAAGCAATACTCGCTTCCGCGTAGCGTGCCTATTCGTTTAAAGACTTTTAGGTTGACCGAATAAAATAGAAACATTGGAAACATTACTGAAACATTGCAAAACTTAGTTGACCTATGAGTGAAGTGGATGTCACAATTGGTCAAACCTCACACATAGGAGGGCGACCGATGACAGTGAAAGTTACCAGACATCGAGACAAAATCCTGTCAGTATTACGGGAATGGTTTCGCGTCCATAAACAAGCACCCACTTTGGAAGAATTGTGTGTCGAACTAGAAATGCAACCTCGTCAGAGAGCAACGCTGCAACGCTGGTTGCAAACGATGCGAGGTATTGATGTGGAATGGGAAGATAATGCGGCTCGTAGTCTTCGCTTGCTTACCACTGAACCGGAAGTTGAACCCGGACTACAAATACCTGTAACGGAAACATTGCGGTATTTGGCAACTGGCTTGGCGGATTGGGAAAAACGAGAACCAGAAGAGCGTTCAAATATCCCCAAAGCCCTCCGCGTTGGAATGTCCAGGATGTATTTAACGTCTTTGCTCTCCGGTTCGGAACAAGCACCCTCAAACCTCCCAGAATTTTTTGAATGGGCGAAAAAACCAGTTGTTGAGTGGAAACCCGCTACCGAAATTAAAAACCTTTCTAAGGAAGTCACCCTCATAGAAGACGGGTTAGTTTCCGACTTTGCCCTCCAGTGGCAGGTTACGGGTTCTGACGTAGAAATGCAGGTGCAAGAGAAAGTTCTGCAAGATGTCCTGGAATACTGTCGAGTAAACCAATTAGAAGATGCTTATCGTGCCTTGCGGAAGCTGATTATCGAGCGTCCCGTTCTTCCTTACCCCGAATACCGCCGCCTTTTGTCTTCAACTCAACTTAGACCTCTGCGGGATTTCTTGCTGCAAATATATGTGGATTTGGTCGATCTAGTAAGTGATAATACCTATCATTTCTGTCCGAGGTGCAAGTATGTAATGCGTCACCGCCGAGATGGGTCTTATAGCTGCCGAAACATGACCTGCGAACAGCTGAGTGCAAAACTCCATCTCCCACCCCCAACTTCTGTTTCCAAACAGGAAGCGGAAACCTGGAAAGTTGTTACTCCTGGAGTGCATAGGTACGGAACACTACCAGGACTCTGCGAAATTCAGCTTGCAGAAGCTCTTACAAAAATGGGAGTGCGCGTTACCCTCTGGCCCGAGATTGATGAATTTGACTTACTCGTGGAGTTTAGCAAGAAAGTCCGGTGGGCAATTGATGTTAAAGATTGGTCGTATTTGGATGAGGAGCGTTTGCGTTCGGTTGAGTACCGCTTTGATACCACTGAAACCTTTGTGGTCTTTCCAGACGACCGAGACTCGGTACTGCGAATTGCTGTGGAACGCCAACGACTTGAACCTGAATTGGGTGGCGTTCGCTTGAGGTTGGTCAAGGAAATTCTCTCCGAGGCTAAGAAAATTTTGGAGAAGAAGAACAATGCGTAACATTTCTCAATGGAGCAAACCACTGCGTGAAGCCCTTCGCAAATCAGAGGATTTAAAAGCTTATGTGTCCGGAAACTTACCCGATGCGATCGCACTTTATCGAGAAATAGCTCGTCTCGCTCAACTAATTGTGGAGGTGGAATTGGGCTTAACTTTACTGATGGAGATAGCCCCAGAAGAAAGAGCTAATTCTGTATCAGCTTTACTTCTGGGATATCGCTTTCCAGTCGAAGCACTCTCAAGTGATGAAAATTGGCAGCTTGCACAAAAAGCCCGTTTTTATCTCGTGCGTCGCAAAGGAACACAATGGCAACGCTCTTTAAATGAATACATCAAGTTACCGGAAATTATCAGAATATTCAGGCTAACAGACATTAATGATGTTCCCGAATTGATTCCGTCTAGTACCTATCCCCAGCGCTTGCAGCTATATCGCCAAACCTTATCAACAACCCCCCAACACAAAAAACGAAAAGTCAAATTAGCAACTTCTGGGTACTGGTACGCAAAGGTTTCCCATAAAGGTCATACCCCTGTAGAGGTTCCTATCAATATTCCTGCGGTTGTTGCAAGTCTGGCTCCCTTACCACAGATATCTTTTCATCGCACCCGCAATAGTTTAAACCCAACCCATACCCTCACCTGGAAAAACTTGCTGCTTTCGGCTCAGGAAATGGACAAAAAACTAGAGGAAGTTGGGTACTCGCTTGAAAATTATCATAGCCGTCTGAAAGGAATTGCCCTAAAGCTATATGACGCATCAACAGATGATTTCCAATCTTCTCAACCAGACGTAGAAATTAAGTTAGAGCAACTAGTCCACATTGTTGGTTTATTGAACGTCGGTAAATCTACACTGCTCGATGTTCTTATTTACCATTTCGCCAAACAGGGATATCGTTGTGCATTGCTCGTCAATGACGTTGTTGCAGCAGTACGCCTCGCCTCGCTATTTCGGGACGGACTGGGGATTCTTGCGGCTCCCGTGCTAGGGAGTGACCGTTTCCAGCACTTAAAAAAAGTTTACGAACCGATTTTAGTAACCAAGGGTGATGAGATTGAAAAAGGAGCAACACATCCTGCATGGCGTTGGTTTAGTCCTGTTTGCCCCTTACTTGCTTTAGTGCAATCAGAAGATAAGTGGGAGTTTGGTGAGGAACCCTGTCATAATCTTTACCAAAAACAAACTACTGCTACCAAAAATGGTAATTCCAGAAATTCCAATATAGAAGACGATGAAGAATTGGATGATTTGGAAGACGGTGAGACTGAAGATAAATATACTTGTCCTTTATATTACAAATGTCCCCGTCACCAACTAGAACGAGATATTGCCACAGCTTTTGTGTGGGTGCTAACCCCAGCCAGCTTCATCCATACCCGCGTTCCCGCGCAGGTTTTTGCAGAAAAACTGACTTTCGCAGAAGCCGTCTACCGCGAATGTGACTTTCTTTTTGTTGACGAAGCCGATAGGGTACAGGTGCAGTTTGACGAAGCTTGTGCCCCCGATGAAGTCCTAGTAGATGCTTCTGGGAACTCCTTATTAAACAAGCTGGGACTCAAATTCGCTACCGCAATTTACAATTCTGACCGCCGCAACATGGCGGCTGAACTCGTTGCAGTGGCGAAGAGAGCTAATGACTACGCTCAAATTGCCACTGACTTGATTCTCCCCCGACTACATAGCCAGCCGAAACTTGTCGAATGGGTAGGGCAAAACCCCTTTACGGGGCGCTCGCTGTTTGCCCACATCATCCGCGATATTTTGGAAACACCGGAAACAGAGGACAACGAACCATCTCCCAAGCAGAAGCGTACAAAACTTACCAAGGAACGACTTATAAGGATTGAGGCAGGTTTACCTCCGGAAGAGGAACGCCAGCGCCGCAAAAAAATCATGCAAACCCTGGAAGGATTTTTACAAGCTCCCCTTAATCCCAGAAAGGGAAAAGAACTTTCAGACCTCTCCCTTAGGTTACTGAGTGCTGAAAATGACGCTCTTGCTGACGCTGATGTTGCTGATTGGTTACGCGGATGGCTGGAATCGTTAGGAATTTCCATTACAGAAAAAACCAAGTTTGAAGAAGTCACGCGCCATATGCACTTGGCAATTTTAGTGACGGTACTCAACGATAGGCTAGGTTTTCTAGTTGATAACCTAAATGCACTAATGCGATCGCGAGTTATCGACTTGCACGACACTAGCCTTACCCTAGTGTATCGCCCACCCCGTGACTATCTCCCGGTTGTGCCACCTTCCCCAGTTGGCAACATTTTGGGCTTTAGGTATACTCGTGACCGTAGCAACAAAGCAGGCGGCAAGTTGGAGTATTTCCGTTACGTAGGGGTAGGTCGCTATTTACTCCTTAATTTTCCCACTCTCTTTGCTGCGGACGGTTGGGACGGACCCCATACGGTGCTGATTTCAGGCACTAGCTACGCTCCTGGTACTCCTGCTTACCACGTCCGAGAAAACCCGACTATTTTGTTAGAACCTGCTACCAATAATGACAATTCTGGCGATGCCGGAATTGGTGAAAGTAACTTTTTCTTCAGTCCCCAACGTAACGCAGCAGGAAAATATATCGCCTTGTCAGGTAAGCCGACCGGTGAAAGACAAAAAGCTACTGACGAGATGGTTAAGGCTATTTGTCACAGTCCAGGACAAGCCAAAAGCTTTCTAGCTGAATTATTTGATACTTTAAGCGAACAAGAAACTATTGACCCCGAAAGATGGGGCGATCGCCAACGCTTGCTGCTTATTACTAATAGTTACGAAGAAGCCGAATTGGTTGAGTCAATTTTAAAACCACTTTACCGCGTAGAACATCTTGATGGCATTGCTACCCTACGCCGTGACAATGCTCCATCTCACTTAAGCGGTATTCACCGGAGCAAAATTAGGGATGTCAGTAAACTCCCCACCCAAATTGTCATTGCTCCTTTGATGGCAATGGAACGAGGTCACAACATCCTTAACTCTAATAGGATAGCAGCATTTGGGGCGGCAGTATTTCTCAGCCGACCGATGCCAGTCCCCGACGATTGGCAAACCACTGTCCAACAACTTAATAATTGGGCACTGGAGAAATCTTCAGATTCCAGCTTGTATAAAGCGTTGCAAAAACGAGGGGACGCTTTCACCCTAGCGAATGTAGAAAACGAATTCTACCAATATGCCGTAGCTAAGATGCTTGAGTTGAATTGCCGAGCAATGTCCTTCAAGCAACTGACACCGGATGAACGTTCTATACTTTGCTGGACTCAGTTGGTAAGTATCTGGCAAATTATTGGGCGTTTGGTAAGGGGTGGTGTACCCTGCATTGTCCATTTTATGGATGTCAAGTTCGCACCCCTGTCAGTTGAAAGCGAACTAGATAGGGACGTTTCCTCACTTTTAGTCGGCATTATTAAAGAACTTCAACTTGCCATTGAGGCAGAAGGTAAACAACCTTGGGAAAAAACTATAGCGCGATCGCTTTACGGCGCTTTCTTCAACGCACTCAAACAAACAAAGACATTACGCTATGAACTTTAAATTCCTCTCATCTATTGAGTTCGGTTCTTGCTTAACAACCTTGGGAAAAGTTTACTGACATTTTGCGCCAAAAAAAATTGATGTAATTTAATTACTCAGTACCGAAACTAAAGTCCTTATCCTTAATAAGCGCGATAAATGTCAATAAAAGTAATGTAAATTTACCGCATTGCTTCTGAATTTGCCTCGGTTTATAAGGATAGCTACAAGATATAAGTTTAGTTAAATTACTCATGTTGGATTCAATAAACAAAGAAATAAACTTTAGTCAAATTCCGACGCAGTGCTTGCTTCAATGCACAGAATATTCAGTCTAAATAAGGAGTCAAATTTAAAATTATGTCCTTTAGAACAATTATCCCCGGAGCTTGGGAACTTACTAAGGATGAGCAATACGAATTATTTTCTCTTCTTGTTCCTATCTCTTGGCAGCAAGTGGCTAAATCTTTGGCGCAAAAACGTGTCAAGCTTCTGGGTAAAAGTTATCCTTCCGTTCCAGTTTACTCCCTCGACCCCATCATAGCTGCTAGCTTTCCAAACATTATTAAAACAGAACGTTATGGTTGGCAACGTCCCAACGTACCTTGGTTGTTGGCAACAGAACGTGCCGAACTCTTTGATTTACCAGGGTTTATTAAAGATTGGCTGCGCGAGGAATTTAGTAATAGTTTGGGTGATGATGAAGTCGAGTTCATTCTTGCCAAACTGGATGATAATGCTTGGAAGTGGGAAGATAAACCAACAATTTATCCCTTACAACTTAAAACAAAAAATCAATACGGCATTGATGTTCGCTTTCAGGCAATTCCTGATTTTTTGGCTGTTGAATTTCTCAAAAATCCACAAGTTACTTTTGGTGTAAATAATCAGTACCAATTAACTTTTTACCGAGTAGTTAGCCTTGACCAAGGAGCCGAATTGATGTCATGGCCTCCCTATCGAATTCCACTTATTAAAAACAAAAAACAAGTAGGCACAGCAGACATCTCGTTTGTGATTCGTTTCAAATTACAGACAGTTTCTTGGCGCAATGAGCCAATGATTTACCATCAACTTTCGATTCGACGTTGGGTTACTGAGCCACTAAAACGGCTACCTTACCGAGGTGCTACTGCTTTTATTGGTGATAATCGACGCTGGTTAGATGGCAAGAATCAGCCATTTCGCCTCATTCCTCTGTCGATAAAACAAACGATGACGCAGTTTGTTAGAGAACCGAGATTACCTAGAGCTATTAGCGAATTACTTAAAATTAATGACTCCCCATTGCCCGACCCTAACATCTTAGCTAGCGAACCAGTTTACAATTGGTCAGCAATTGGTGAAGACCCCAATGGTATACAAGTAGCTATCGCCTACGACTCTCGACATCGCGGCAATTTCCCCTGCCTTCCTGGTATAAGTCCGCTAGATTTAGCCAGTTTAGATAGTGCTATTCAAAATAAAATAGAGCAAGAAAATTTCCCTATTCATCGAGTAGGTGAGGCAGTAAGATCCGCAGGTCAAGCAACAAAAAAATCAGGTCAGTATGTGTATTTTTGGGAAAAAGTAAAATCCCAAAAAAAAGGTAGTAAAGAATCTAAAAATCGTGACGGTTTATCTACACCAATGCTGCGACCAAAAATCGCTACACCTGCTACATTTCGTGTTTTTAATAAACAAGCAGGAGGAACAGGAAAAGTAGGGGAAATCGGTGAAGTAAGAGAAGTTATTTCTTTAATTCATAATGCAAATAAATTTAAAGCTTCATCAGCTGCTTCTCAGAATCCTCAAAACACGATACTGATTTTGTGGGAAACCCAAAAATGTCGAGATGAACTGATTGCTGAAATTTGTGAGTTACTTTTATTATCCCCAAAAAGAGAAACAAAAAAATACGAAACTCTGGCTGGGGTAACAGGAGAAGAAACTATTTATGAAGGTTCATTAGGTTGCCTGTGTATCAAAACTCAGCACGTAAGAGACCTGACACAAATATTCGATTTCGACAATCCTTCCATAGAAGGTAATAGCCGACAGCAAAAACGCATTAATTGGATGGATAAACGCATTCATCAAATAGTTTCATCTTTACCCAAACCAGAAGGACTAAGTGGTGCCTTAATCGAAATTAAACCTAAACCCTTAATACCAGAGTCTGACCCGAAGCTGGCATTACGAATTGGCGCGATGCAAGCTGGTTATGTCAATCAGCACATCCACGCATTAACGAGTCTTAAAAAGGATGGCTCCGAATACGTAACTAAAGATGCTTCCAATCGAGTGCAAAAAGCTGTATCCGATTTACTACGTCAATTAGGAATTTTGCCTACTCCCTTAATAGACCCCGAAAACGATGGTATTAATCAAGACACATGGCTGACTTGCTTTCACGTTTTACGCCGTACCCGAAAAACAACAGCTAGTAATGCAGCTTCTACTGTAGCGCTGATGGTACGAGTTAACCCTGTCACGGGACTTGTACAAATGACTACCCCTTCCTTATTTGACACACAAAGCTGGTTATCTTATCCAGAGGCACTATCATACCTCCTTACAGAAAAATGGAACCCCGATTCCTACACGAGTGAAACTACTAGCGACATTGGCGACCAACAACAGTCGGGAGATATTAAAAACGAACAAAACTTACTCAACAAATTTGTTACCGACTGTTTGCGCGATTGCTTAAATACCCCAATAGAAGAGGAAAAACCTCCGCAAGTCCTATTTATGGCAGAAGCACAAAACGCTCGCAGTATGCTGACGTGGCTGAAAAACCCCGAATTGCCAGCTAACGATTTACCCGATCCACTAAAACGGCACATGACAGAATCAGAAATAAATCGTTTGTGGGTTGTGCGTTTGCGAATAGCTGGCTCCCGGGGTGAAGTCCCTGTAGCTATTGTTAAGGGTTCTCCTGGTAGCAGACCCAGTGGTTTATTCTGCTGGCAAGATGTGTGTGACGACCCTGAGACAGCACTTTACCTAAGTATTAGGAAACCGTTAAATACCGAGCAAGGTACAAACACATTACAAAAGAAAGACTCCCGACTGGATAATGGCAGTTTACAGCACGGCAACCCCAAACCATTAGAAATAGCTATTGTTCATCACCCAGAAATTGACCGCGACAAATTAGCTTGTTTTGTTCATAATCTCAGAGACAGATGGCCCTATTTTGCAAATGAAGTCTCCTTACCGTTACCTTTCCCGTTTGCAACCTTAGCTAAAGAGTATGCGGTTAGTGCCAAGGATGTAGCGGAATCAGAAGATTTAGAAGAGTCGGGCTTGGAGTAAGGAATCTCTTAACTGACACCTTGACTTCCCTGACTTTTTGATGGGATTTACGCGCTTTACTCTCAGATAGTACATGCGTATTGAACAAAGTGGTAAATTAATTAAGCCGGAATTGGAGTAGCAGGCAATGACAGACCTAGAAAAAGCCCAGCACGCAGCATCAGTATTCGCCAATTACGAATTTCAGGGTATTACGGTATGGATGATTGAAGAAACTCAAACAAATTATCAGGTGTTTGGTCAACCCTCCTCACCAATTGACCTGGACAGAATTAGTCACAAGAGCAAGCAGAAGTACATTGTAAATGTTGTGGGTAGCATAAGTAACAGATATACAGCAGAAGAAGCTTACTTGATGGCGCGTTCGTTGGAGAGGGGAGATTAAACAATATCAACTACCCTGTCCCATTTGAGGACGGGGTATGGATAGGTTAATTAATGCAGTGGGAAGACACCATAAATAGACTTTTCTCAAGTTTTTGCCGTTTTTTTCGTGGAATTCCTACTCTGTAATCTTTTCAGCCATCGGGTGGCGGCAAAATGTATCTTGGCTACCATACCCCTTAAAGCCCGATGCCACGATGAAAGCTAGGGAACGATTACCACCGCGAAGTTTTTAACGGGAATAGAGTTAAAATCCATGTGGATGTAGCTTCATGCTTTTAATATGGGCATCCTATAAGAGTAAAGCGATCGCTTACCCTCAAAAAATTATGGAGTGGAAAAATTGGTTCAATGTTCTGTTCAGCGAACGGAATCGTTTACCTACTTGTTCGGGAATATATGCTATCGCGGACGCAAATAATCGCGTGTGGTATGTAGGTCAAGCCAAAAATCTGAGGAATCGGTGGACAGGCAAAACTCACCACAGGTATCCGCAACTGATTCGTTCAAATCGCAAATTATGCTTATTAATTTATTGGGAGCCAGTTCCAATAGATTTTTTAGACCAACAGGAAAAGCATTATATAAATTTGTTTCAGCCCGAACTTAATGGTTGTAAAGTTAAGAAATATTTACCTCTTCAGCCACAAGTAGAAAGCGAAATTAAGCGGTTGTTGAAAGTCTTAAATAAATCAACAATACTTTTTCCTGTGATTCGTTCTCTAGTTGCTGGTGAATATGAAGACGAAAGTGGAACACAGTGTGTAGTCATTATAATTACCATCAATGACTATCAAATAATCAGTAATTCAATGAATAAACGGTATGCTGCTGAAGTCAGAAAAGCTTGGATTGATAACAAGACTTATTGTGGTAGAGACGAGAAACATTATAACCACAAGTACATATCGACTTACTATTATAACAGTTATAGGATTGAGTTTGTAGAAGTGTGGGAAGTATTAGAAGGTTTGGAAAAAAATCCCAGTCATTATGACCGCTATGTAAATGTTGCAGATTTATTTGGTATACAGGTAAAAACATTAAAACACTTAGGTATTCTTGATAACTTAAATTTAGAAGAAGAATGGAGTTATACAGATAGTAGTGGGAAGAAATCTTTAAAAGATGCTGCTTATCTTAACTACCGTAAGCACTTACTGAAACCAATAACCACTTTAACACATGATACAACTACCAAAAACTTGGTATACCAATCTGAAATTTTCAACAATATGCCACTTGAAAAGCAAGCCACATTATTGAATTGCGAATCAGAAACTCCTCAATTATCTCCAATAATCTCTCAACTTCAAGTTGGCGATAGATTAATGTTTATGCTCAAAGAGCCTTTTAAAATTCATTATATTGGTTTCAGGTGGACTGATATTGACTGTGCCAAAGCTACGGTTAAGCAAATTAAAAATACTGAAATACAATTCAAACTCGATTCTGGATTGTCAGTGACTTTATCATTAAAGGAGTTAGAAGAAATAACTATACATCCTCTACCTACTGACACTTATACGGAGTAGCTAAAACTAAACTAATATTTTTTGTATTTTTACTATCCATCCCAAATCCTCACGTGCAGGAAGCAACGCGATTTTGTCGATGGTGGCGCTGTTGGCATTTGAGCCAAAACATGAAGATTATGAACAACTGCCATACGTCGTAAATTAAAAAGATTCTTCTCCCGACCGATGTAACAAGCATGTTTGTCTTGCCATTGCCCGATTTTAGCCAAACAATGTTCGCGCCTAATACGCTCAAAATCCGGCAGTATTATTCCCGCAGTAAGAGGCAATGTACGCCCCTGGCTTGGCATTTGATTACCTGGGTAAGTATAACTGGGTAGGCTAACTTGCTCTTTAAATAAAGAATGTCCGAGGAAAGATGATTAAAGTATCAAGACAAAACGCTTGTCACATTAGTTATTTACCTATTTGTGATATTTGTGGTAAACCCATTCCGGCGCGAACGGACAAGCATCATGCTTGGGCCGTGTTTAAATCAAGCGAGAAGGAAGAACTTGATGTTTATTTTGTTCATCGCGGTTTATGTCACAAAAAAGCTATGCATCGCATCGAATCTGAAGGCGGAGTGGTCGGCGATGTTGATCTAGAACGATTTCTACTGGCAACGCTTCGCGAACTATCGCCAACTGCTGAAAATATTAGATGTAATCTTCTTTTTCGTCCCAACCCCGACGAAGACGAACAACTTTATACCCCAGATGAGTTATTTACCTGGTAGTAACTCATCTAAGTTCTTTATAAACTCAATTCCCCTACGGCTATAACGAGCGTTTAGTCGTAGGGGAATTGAGGTTTTTATGATGGACAATGGCGCATCCTTATTTGATGCAATTGTGAGAATTAGTCAAAACCTCGGCAACACCGTACCCGTCCCCGCACCTTTCTTAGAACGAACATACGTCTTTGTCGTATCAGTTTTACTATGCCCCAACTGGTCTTGCACTTCAAACAGCGGTTTACTATCCACAGCCCTGGATGCATGGGAATGCCTCAACCAGTGACACGAAAATTTCACCTTCGCTACTTCAGAAATATCTTGAATCAACCTTTTAATCGCGCGATCGCTCAACGGCAACCCCTTCTTTGCAGGGTCAGGTGACATATTTGGAAACACGGGCATTTTATCGGGGGCAGTACCCTTATACTTCTTAAACAACTTAGAAGTTTCATGGTCTAACCCTATTTCGCGGTACTTCCCGCCTTTCCCCCGAAACTTAATCGTGTAATAACCCCGCTGCCTATCTTCTGAGGTGGCGTCGGGATACCACTGAAAGTTATGCCAATACAACCCCGGATAATCCTCCCTCGGTTTCCCCCTTTCATCCCCAGGAACAGTCACCCGACCAACTTCCCCCACCCGCATTCCACTATAAAAAAGCAACGAAAAAACCAGCCAGTGAATTCCTCCCAAATCAGATGCAGCTTTACCCAAAGCAGCCATCTCCCAGTCTTCGAGATATCGCTCTGCTTTAGGTAAATTGCTGAAATTTTCGTAAGAAATCGTACTTGCTATATTCCGTAAAAAATAACCAATACTCTCCCCACTACCGTAACTCCACAGCGACCGCATCATCAAAATCTGGTTAGATTTGGTATAAGGGGAAACCTCACCCCAACTATTAATAAATTCGAGTAACAATGGTAGCTGCACTAATCGCAAATCCGGTATACCTTTACTCCATACCCAATCGATTAATTTTTGACCAAAACGATAGTATTTCCGCTTAGTTTGGGCACGGTTCTGCGACCCTGCCCAAGCCAAAATTAGCTCCTCATCATTACCAACAGCAGGGGTACGGTAGTAGAATTGCCTAATAATTTCCTCAACCATCTCCGGAGTCACCTGCTGATTGGTAGCTTTAACTACACTCACTCTGGGATTCGGAGAAAGAATTTCTACAGAATTAATACTAGTATCAGTAGCGTCCATATCAAAAAAGAGGTTACTTCCGGATCTCAATTGAACTTCCTGGAAGTCCATTTTCAGGAAGCTTTTATTATCCTACCCGAAGTAGTAGATATGCGGGTATTACCGATTCAACATTGGGAGCCAACCAATGCTCTGTTTTTTGTGATGAAGATGTAGCATTATTTAACGGGGACGAAGCGCAGTATCGGTTCGTCCGCAAACCCACTGTTACCAGACCCAAAAAAAGTGAGCAACTTGCTCAACTTATGGTTACAGTTACATGTCCGGAAAGCGATTGGAAGCATATAGTGCCAAGTTATCCTTCCATTTACAACCACAATTTTTCCTCAAACTGAATACTCATGCTCGTTGTAAACTATCTACACGACGTATATAACCGGGTGTAGATATGGCACGAATCGAACGCGAATCCATCAACTTCAAGCTGCCCAAAACCTTAGCCGACGCACTTCGCACCGCCGCAGCGAAGCGCGATACTACTGCCACCGAATTGGTAATTCAAGGGTTGCACCATGTTTTGGGGGATGTACCCGGTGTAGAAACTAGTGTAGAAGTGCGTTTATATCAAATCGAAGAAGAGTTTTTTGCTATCAAGCAGAGCATTAACAACGGTAGTACCAACACCCACCACGAAACCAGGTTAACGAGCGTTGAATCGAAGCTCGAAGAATTATCCAACAAACTTACACGGTTTGAAGGTGCGTTAAATGCGATAGCGAAGCTGACCGAAGGTATCGCGGCGAGTATTAATGCCTCAAAGTCGCGTAAGAGTGGTGGTTACTCGCCTTATAACCAGTACAATTCCCAACCGCTGCAACTCGAACCCCGCAACGAAGAACAATTGGCAATGCGGTTAAATACCAACGTGGCAACGCTAAACGAAAAGCGTGCAACCTGTACGCCACAAGAGTTTGACCGTTGGTGTAAGGATAGGGACGGCAGTCAATATACATGGCACTTCAACGAAAAAGATGGGTTGTATCATCCTGTCAAGTAATAATACTTATCCAGAGAGCGATCGCCTAATTGTTAAAGCTTGTTAACATTTATACCAACCTTGACCCAGAATAGGCTACAACCAATCTGGCCAGTCACAGAAGTTACATTATGACCCAAAACACACCCAGTAGCCAAACTGAAGCAAAATCTCTCCAAGCCCCTGATGAATTGATTCTCAAGCTTTTGGCAACTTTGGACAATAAACAACTAGCCCGTGTTGTTAATGGTATTGCCGATTTAGTTTTAACTTCCAAAATATTGAATTGACAACTGCTAACCGAAATAAACAACCCTCTATCTTATTTGTAATAGAGGGTTTTACCGATTCAACTTTACATTCAAAATTTAAATATTTTTTTAAGATTGTAATAATTCCACTTCCAAGCAATAGTAGATGCACCTGATATCAGTAACTTGAGTTAATAGCTAGTTACATGCTTAAAGTAACTTATCTAGGTCTTGGTTTTTTCGGGTTTGTTTGGGGTGGACAAGTACATTTGGTTCCAGCATTAGCAGGGTTAGAAGCTTGGGAGATGCCAATAGTAATATCGCTGAAATGTGTTTTACCGTATTTTAACCCGGATATATCAGTACGATATTGAATTTCAATGGCTGCTAAATTAGTTACTTCCGGTGGTATTTCAAAACTGAAACTTATTTTTGTAGGAACATCTTTAATAAACTGTATATCCATCTCCCGTTTTTCTTCCTTCTGACCAATTTTGACTAGTTTGGCAATATATTGATTGCCAGAAACATCAACAATTCTAGAATTATAATTTGCCCAATCACTAAAAAAATGTACTGTTTGAGTATCTTTATACAGATTTGTTACTAAGATATTGCAAGTAATTGTTTTACCACCTCTTTTACAGTCTTGAAATCTGAATTTCAAGTTAGCTTCTTCATCAACCTCTTCACCTTTTGACTGCTTTAAACCCACTGCAACCTTTGTAGAGCTGGCGTTCACGGTAGGTAAGTATGACAAAGCAATAGTTGCGACAGTAGCTCCTGCTCCAAACACCAGACTAAATAAGGCTACTGTTTTAACTAAATTCTTTACACGAAGCATAAAATATACACGCGCTCATTGGACAGGAAAATTATAGCCGCAAAATGGTTAAAAATTTATTAAAACCAAAATTTGTGGAGTACTTAGCTAGCGAGACTGATACTTGTAAACTGGGATACATTTTAAACTTATGTAACTTTCTTATCTCTCTTGCCGTTCTCCACGCAATGACAAAGAAACAAATATATTGTTGGTGGACACAGAGCATTTAATTGGTAAAGCTTTTAGTCAAGCTCATCCTCTCTGTATCATTGCTTATCTAACTCTGGGGGAGAAAAGCGCGATCGCTTATTTATCAAAAATCAATTAATCCACGCCTAGAACCCAAAGCAATGGTAAAGGGTCGTTCAAACATCTCTGCTCGCTGCAATCACCTAATTGTTAAAGCCTGTTAATATCTATAACGACTACCTCCAAAATAGGCTATAACGGGTGCTGATATTTTCTTTCATATATCTTTACATCAAATTATTATCTATAAAAATTAGATTGTGATTAGTTATCATTAATTTATCAAACTTTTTTGCTAAACTATGCCCAAAATAATACTGACACCAGAATTCCGCAATTTCTAACAGTTTTGGGGCAGATTCAGGAATTAAACCCGTACCATATTCAGGCTTATATGATTCGGTGTATTCTCTAGCTAGTTTGTAAGCATAGTAGGGAAAATCTCGGTCAGTAAAACAACGAATTGCATAATCTAATCTGAGTAGATAACCGCTCTTGACAAAATGCACGGTAGTCCAATGAATTCTACGAAAATTATCTCCTTGCAACTCGGAAATACGCCTCAAAAATGTCAATAAAGCCTGTTTTCCTTCATAAGTAGGAGTTTCGATATAGTGTTCCATCGCTGCTATAGCGTCGGTAATTAGATATTTGTGAATCTCCCATACGGACGGGGTAGTACCATCAGGACAAGATGCATCAAAAGCAAGATTTTGTAATACTTTCACAAGATAAAGAGCAAAATGCTCGGCTGCAACTTCATCCTGACAAAGACTTTTGATGCTAGTCAATCGAGTGATAGGTATCGCCAATGTAAAATTTTCAGTTTGTAGCTGCTTTACCGTCTCAACCCACTTTTTTATTTTGCTGGCATGTGCGCGAAGCAACTTGTCATCGGACATTACAGCCTGAGTATTATTTGGTTTCATTGTTATAAATCTAAAATTTAGATGTCTATCTGTAAAGTCTCATAACATTATTGTTCGGTTTTCCCATTATGCCTTTCAAGTTGAGATTACAACTTCTGCTGACGCAAGCAATTTAAGACCAATTGAATTAAAAGTTGTATATTTTCATGAAAGCTACTACCATTTTACCAAAAACTAACCTTCATCAAGCTAAATCTGCGCCCAAAGCTCAACAAAATAATTCTGTTTTAACCGAGGAAGAATATTACAACCTAGAAGGTGAGTTGGCAGCAGAAAAATCAGGCTACTACCACTTGCAATACAACTACTAAGCTCAATACCCCGCTAGGCGTGAAATCAACTCTCTACATCAACAACCAGTGGTAGACAACAAAGGGTAACTATCAGTGGTTTTTATCTACTCCAAAAATCATGACTCAAGCTATAGAGCGTCAAATTAACGAACTCACTCTCAAGGAATTATCCCTCGATGCTGCTAAATTATGGTCCCAGATTGAAGATGCAACCGAGTCGGGGGAAGAGGGTAAAGTTGAGGAACTCGTCTCCCAGTTAGTATCCATCCAAGATGGTATTGAAGCCAAAATCGATGCGATCGCATGGGTTGTTGACCAGCTAAACCTTGACCTCGAAAACTGGGAGGACAGAAAACAACGAACGGTTGAACTCTGCGACAAGGTAATTTCTCGAAGGAAAACTCAACTCGAACAAATCAAGCGTAGTCTCATTCACTTACACGAAATTGGGTTAATTCCAGAGAAAAATATCGGGAAGGAGAGAGAAATTGAAATCAGGGATAACCCACCTAAAGTGGCTACATTACTAATTGAGGTTGATGATGAAGATTTTCCTTCGGAGTTCAGAAATATTCAGTATAAAGCTAACAATAAAGCGATTTTAGAAGCTCATAAAGCTGGTAAGGATGTTAGTAATATCGCTGAAATCACTATTGGGAAGCAAATTAGGTTTAAAGTAAATTCCAGCAAGAGAGGTAAAAGATAAATAGTATAAGGAGAGGATTTATCCTCTCTTAATCTTTTTTATCATCTCAAAATAGTCAATATTTATCAATAATGATTTAGAAGATAATTAATTAATCGAAGCTATTTACTATTCTTGGAAGCCCTAGCCTTGGCACGCTCAATAATTTCTCTTATTCCAGGAGGATTTGTAACATTAGTTAAAAATTCAAGTAGCTCAGTAAATTGATTTTTTTTATTTTGTATCCAAAAAACATCTATTTCATTTTCAATACTATCAATATTTTGACTTTGTAGCATATTACCAAAAGCTGATAATCGTTCAACAATCTCTGAAGATACTTTTACATCAAAATCATTCATTGCACTTTCTACAGCCCATTCAAGTGAATACAGCATTGATTGTTGATGCCTATTAATAACTGTAAAAGCACAAGCCCAACGCAAGGTCGTTAACTGCAAAATCAAACAAGGGAAAATAACATCAACACCGTAATAGGTAACTTGCTTATCATCGGTGTCATCCAATTTAATTATTTCTCGTTGGCGTTCATAAGCTTTACGAATATCGTAAGCTAAACCAAGGGTAAATTCACTCAAATCAACGTTATGCTGACAATTTAATACAGAAGACTCATTAACAATGTAATGAATCATTTCATTAGCAGCGCGCAAATCCAAATAATCACCACAGAGAGTAAAACCTATACAGTATGAATACCTTTGTACGACTAAACAACATAATTATCTCATTCGCAATTAGTTATAAGACTCCCACAAAGCCATAAAAGTCAAATCAGGGACATTCAAATGTTTATTCTCAATTCACGAATAATTCAATATTGAATTATTCGTCCAAAACATAAATTTTATTATTTAGCCAACCCCATGTCCATGCGGTTAATCAGTTCCATTGCCAGTGGGTAAAAGATTTCTATACGCTTCTTTGTAGCCGGACAAGAGGCGGAACCTACAATCTCGCACTTATGCTTACTTAATATTGTGAGCAAGAAGCCATGCAAATCGAATCTTACCCAAGTGCTGAGAATAGCTGTAAAGCTTCTGGCATTTAACTCCTGCCTCTTGTCCAAGGCGCCGGAGGATAAATATTTTTGGTGCCTGCTGCCTGCCGCGTGGGCTTGGGGGTTAGGGAAGGGAACCGAGTCAGTTCCACGGTTAGAAAAAATGTTATAAAAAACACTTGCCACTAACTATATCAAAATAATATAATACATTTAGATAGTCAACATCATATTTGTAAAAATAATCATGACCAAAAAAACCGATGATGAATTAATCACTCTGTCAGCCTTAGAGGAAGACCTGCTCACTGCACTGTGCGGCAAGGAACTGTACGGGCTGCAAATCATGAACGCTATCAACGATGCAAGTCAAGGCAAGCGTGAAGTTGGATTTGGTAGCTTGTACCCTACCCTTGGTTTAGCTTACGATATTCGTAAAGCTTATGAACGCCAACGAGA
>QQTW01001018.1_pt1 | contig 19068 bp, 19 predicted proteins | sample 1904831 | NCBI WGS metagenome assembly QQTW01 (sample SAMN09435610, study PRJNA476489) | Subsurface metagenome, whole genome shotgun sequencing project. | reverse complement strand
TCGTCCAAACCGCCGGGCCCCATCACTATGAAACACGGCCTGCAATACTTCCACGCCGCAGCCGCTGGATGGTCCCTCAGAGATCTGTGCATGCCCTAGTGCGAACGCAGGGACCCATAACCACAGGGAGCGGTATGTGGCACACCGGTCAGACAAGCAGGTCGCTGAGATCCCGCCATTCGAGATTCTCTCGCTCAATCAGCTCGATCTTCCAGTCACGCTTCCATTTCTTGAGCTGCTTCTCGCGTGCGATGGCTTCTTCAGCCCGTTCATAGGCTTCCACATATACAAGGCGGTAAACACCATATGTCTTGACGAATGCTGAGCCCTTTCCGGCTCTATGCTCCTCAAGCCGCTTCTGAACGGAATTCGTCACGCCGATATACAGCGTGCCATGGCGTTGGCTGGCGAGGATGTAGACGTAGTACATGCTCGGAACGCGGACCTCGCCCGATTATTCGGGCCGGTGGTTATGGGTCCCTGCGTTCGCAGGGACGACACCTTTCTGGAGGACATAGCGTCTCACATCTTCAACGGTCGCGCCACAAGCTCCGTGTCGCCCCTGCGAACGCAGGGGCCCATAACCCCAGGGAGCTATTTGGGGCACGATGGCCGGACCGCCGACCTACAACAAATCGGAACGCGGACCTTGCCCAACTATTGGCGCCGGTGGTTATGGGTCTCTGCGTTCGCAGGGACGACACCGGTTGTGTGGATGCGAACAACCCTACACCTCTTCCGCCACCACCATGTAGTTCACGTCCATGTCGGTCGAGACGGTCCATTTGTCGGCGAGCGGGTTGTAGACCACGCCGGCCTGTTCGGTGACGGTCAGGTTGACGTCGCCGAGATAGCGTTCGAGCTCGGCGGGGGTGACGAACTTGCTCCACTCATGGGTGCCGCGCGGCAGCCAGCGCAGCACGTATTCGGCGCCGACGATCGCCAGCGCAAAGCTCTTCCAGTTGCGGTTCAACGTCGAGACCACCATCAGCCCGCCGGGCTTGAGCATGACGGCGCAGCGCTTGATGAAGGCGCCGACGTCGACGACATGCTCGACGACCTCCATCGCCAGCACGATGTCGAAGCGCTCGCGGACGTCCATCTCCTCCACCGTGGTGCAACGGTAGTCGATCGACAGATGGCCCTTGTCGGCGTGCAGCTTCGCCGCGGATATGTTGGTGGCCGACGGATCGATCCCGATCACCTGGGCCCCTAACCGCGTGAACGGCTCGCACAACAACCCGGCGCCGCAGCCGATGTCGAGCAGGCGCAGGCCGGACAGGCAGCTCAGGCTCTTGACGTTGCGCTCGAACTTGCGGCAGGCGGCGTCGCGGATATAGGTCAGGCGCAGCGGATTGATCTTGTGCAGCGGCGCCATCTTGCCGCGCGGATCCCACCATTCATCCGACAGTTTCGAAAACTTCGCGATCTCGGCCGGATCGACCGAGCTGGCGGAGGCACTGGAAAGAGTTGTTTGCGTGGCCATGATTGCGCGCGCCCCTATCGCGCGGTGATCGAATTGCGGAACGATAGCGGCGAAGCGATGGTCTTGATGATCTCGATGCCCTCGCCTACGCCGCGGATGGTGACGTCGCCATAATTGAGCAGCCGCCCCGCGATGCTCTGGTTGACGTCGACGCTCTCGACCTTGTCGAGGCTCATCTCGAAGGTGCGCCGCTTGATGAAGCCGGTCTTGTGCACCACGCGAAAATTGGTGACGTCGGTTTCGGTGGTCCAGCGGTGGAACCAGGCCGCGGCGGTCCAGTACAGGGCCGCGACCGCGACCACGGCGGCCGTCGCGAGGCAGGCCAGCACCAGGCCGTCGACGGTCGTGAACCTCGACAGGATCAGCAGCGCCAGCGCCGCAACCCAGGCGATGATGGCCGGCCAGTAGAAGATCCAGTGCGCATTGGTGGAATACAGCACCTTCTCGCCGGGCTGCAGGATTTCGTCGATGTAACGTCCCATCCAACCCGCCTTCGAGTTACCTCAGCGCCACAACCGGCCTGCAACCGGCCGTAACACCCCCAGGAACCGGCTTGCCCCCGGGCGCGGCGCTATGTATACGCGCCTTTCGGTCCCCGCGCTTGCGGTTTTCGGCGTGGGTTAACCTACTTATCCTCTTAAAGGAATAGACGCGTCGTCATGGGCCGCCTCGTGATGAAATTCGGCGGTACGTCCGTCGCCAATATCGATCGTATCCGCAACGTCGCGCAGCACGTGAAGCGCGAGGTCGACGCGGGCCACGAGGTCGCCGTCGTCGTCTCCGCGATGTCCGGCAAGACCAACGAGCTGGTGGCCTGGTGCACCGAGGCCTCGCCGATGCACGACGCGCGCGAATATGACGCCGTGGTCGCCTCCGGCGAACAGGTCACTTCGGGCTTGCTTGCGATCGTGCTGCAGGGCATCGGCATCCAGGCGCGCTCCTGGCAGGGCTGGCAGATCCCGATCAAGACCTCGGACGCGCATGCCTCGGCGCGCATCCTCGAGATCGACGGTACCGAGATCATCGACCGTTTCAAGGAGCGCAAGGAAGTCGCTGTCATTGCCGGCTTCCAGGGCATCAACCCGCAGACCGGCCGCATCACCACGCTCGGCCGCGGCGGTTCGGACACCTCGGCGGTGGCGATCGCGGCCGCGTTGAAAGCCGACCGCTGCGACATCTACACCGACGTCGACGGCGTCTACACCACCGACCCCCGCGTGGTGCCGAAGGCGCGGCGACTCGACAAGATCGCGTTCGAGGACATGCTGGAGCTGGCTTCGCAGGGCGCCAAGGTGCTGCAGGTTCGCTCGGTGGAACTCGGCATGGTGCACAACATGCCGATCTTCGTGCGCTCCAGCTTCGACAAGCCAGAGGATATCGACCCGCACGCCAACCAGCCGCCGGGCACGCTGATCTGCAGCGAGGAGGAAATCATGGAAATGCACGTCGTCACCGGCATCGCCTTCTCCAAGGACGAAGCCCAGATTTCCGTGCGCCAGATCGAGGACAAGCCGGGCGTCGCCGCGGCGATCTTCGGGCCGCTCGCGGATGCCAACATCAACGTCGACATGATCGTGCAGAACGTGTCGGAGGACGGCAAGACCACCGACCTCACCTTCACCGTGCCGGCCACCGACTACAACCGCGCCAAGGACACCATTACCTCCGCCAAGGCCAGGATCGGCTATGCCAGGCTCGACACCGAGACCGACGTCGCCAAGGTGTCGGTGATCGGCAGCGGCATGCGCAGCCATGCCGGCGTCGCGGCGAAGGCGTTCAAGGCGCTGGCCGAGCGCAACATCAACATCCGCGCCATCACGACGTCAGAGATCAAGTTCTCGGTCCTGATCGACGCCGCCTACACCGAACTCGCGGTGCGCACGCTGCACACGCTGTACGGCCTGGATCAGGCGTAGGAGCGACCGGCATCCGAGCGGCGGGTGGGCTCTCTCCGCCGTCATTCCGGGGCGTGCGCAGCACGAGCCCGGAATCCATGGGGCCACGAGTTTTGCGGATGAATGGATTCCGGGCTCTCGCTTCGCGAGCCCCGGAATGACGGGAGAAGCAGGAGCCGTACTCCCTCACCCCTACCCCGGAGTTAGAATTTCTCTTAGCGGGCGCAGCATTGGGCTGACGCAGACGTTATTTGCTACTGGCAGGCGTTTTGCTTGGCAAAGCGAGCCTCGATTGGCTATACGGCCAGTCAGGTAGGCTGTCGCAAACTGTGGCACAGTTTGGTGATCCCGAATCGGCGGGAACTGGCGCGTGCGGCGACACCGAATGACTAAAATTGTTGTTTTTGAAGAGTTTCGCGCCAGCGGCCGGCCGGCCCGCTGCGCCGGCCTTGCGGGGAGGGACTGAAGCACATGCGGAGCGCGTCGGGAGGCCCACGCATCCTGTTGAGACGGCTCCGCGAAACCATGGCGGAGCAAGTCTCCGCCCAGGAGCGCCTCGACAAGATCGTGGTGCTGATCGCGGCCAACATGGTGGCCGAGGTCTGCTCCTGCTACGTGCTGCGCGTCGACAACACGCTCGAGCTCTATGCCACCGAAGGTCTGAATCGCGACGCCGTGCACCGTACCGTGCTGAGCGCGCATGAGGGCCTGGTCGGCCTCGTCGCCAGCGAGGCGACGCCGCTCAATCTGTCCGACGCGCAAAGCCATCCGGCCTTCGCTTACCGCCCGGAGACCGGCGAAGAGGCCTACCACTCGTTCCTCGGCGTGCCGATCCTGCGCGCCGGCAACACGCTCGGCGTCCTCGTCGTGCAGAACCGCGCCAAGCGGACCTATGTCGAGGAAGAGGTCGAGGCGCTGCAGACCACCGCCATGGTGCTGGCGGAGATGATCGCATCCGGCGAGCTCGCCGCGCTGGCCCAGCCGGGCGCCGAGCCCGCCGCGCGGCACTCGCTGCACAAGACCGGCGCGGTGCTGTCCGACGGCATCGCGCTCGGCCATGTCGTGCTGCACGAGCCGCGCGTCGTCATCACCAACTACATCGCCGAGGACCTGCCGAAGGAGATCAAGCGGCTCGACACCGCGCTCGCCAATCTGCGCGCCGATCTCGACCGCATGCTGGAGCGCGGCGACGTCGCCGAAGGCGGCGAGCACCGCGAGGTGCTGGAAGCCTACCGCATGTTCGCCAACGACCAGGGCTGGTCGCACAAGCTGCATGAGGCGGTCGCCACCGGCCTCACTGCGGAAGCCGCCGTCGAGCGCGTGCAGTCCGACACCCGCGCGCGCATGCTGCGCTCGACCGATCCGTATCTGCGCGACCGGCTGCACGACGTCGAGGATCTCGGCCATCGGCTGATGCGGCAGCTGGTCGGCCAGGATCATGCACCGTCGCGCGAGCAGCTGCCCGACAACGCCATCCTGATCGCGCGTGCGATGGGACCGGCGGCGCTGCTCGACTACGACCGCAAGCGGCTGCGCGGCCTGGTGCTGGAAGAAGGCACCGCGAACTCCCACGTCTCGATCGTGGCGCGCGCGCTCGGCATTCCCGCGGTCGGCGAGGTGCCGAACGCGCCCGGCATCGCCGATCCCGGCGACGCCATCATCGTCGACGGGATTTCCGGCGAGATCTATGTCCGCCCCTCCGCCGAGATCGAATCGGCCTATGCCGAGCGCGTCCGATTCCGGGCGCGGCGGCAGGCGCAATATTCGGAGCTGCGCGACAAGGCCTGCGTGACCAAGGACGGCCAGCCGATCGAGCTCCTGATCAACGCGGGCCTGACCATCGATCTGCCGCACATCGAGGACACCGGCAGCGCCGGCATCGGCCTGTTCCGCACCGAATTGCAGTTCATGGTGAGCCCGAGCCTGCCGCGCTCGAGCGACCAGCTCGCGCTGTACCGCACCGTGCTCGATGCCGCGGGCAACAAGCCCGTCACCTTCCGCACGCTCGACATCGGCGGCGACAAGGCGCTGCCCTATATGGAGACGGTGGTCGAGGAAAATCCGGCGCTCGGCTGGCGCGCGATCCGGCTCGGCCTCGACCGTCCCGGCCTGTTGCGCGGCCAGATCCGCGCGCTGCTGCGCGCCGGCGGCGGCCGCGCGCTGAAGATCATGTTTCCGATGATCTCCGACATCGCCGAATTCGACCAGGCCAAGGCGATCGTCGAGCGCGAGCTGACCTATCTGCGCCAGCACGGCCATTCGCTGCCCGAGCGGATCGATATCGGCACCATGGTCGAGGTGCCGGCGCTGCTCTACCAGCTCGACGAGCTCTTGAAGAAGGTCGACTTCGTGTCGGTCGGCTCCAACGATTTGTTCCAGTTCCTGTTCGCGGTCGACCGCGGCAATGCCAAGGTCTCCGAGCGCTTCGACATCCTGTCGGCGCCGATCCTGCGCGCGCTGCGCGACATCGTGCGCAAGGCCAGGGCGGCGAAGAAGGCCGCCTCGCTGTGCGGCGAGATGGCCTCGAAACCGATCGGCGCGCTGGCGCTGATCGCGCTCGGCTATCGCTCGCTGTCGCTGTCGGCGACCGCGCACGGCCCGGTCAAGGCGATGATCCTCGACCTCGACGCCAGGAAGGCGGAGGCGATGATCAATCCCCTGCTGGACGCACCGGTCGGCAGCGTCTCGATCCGCGAGGCGCTGACGAAGTTTGCGGAAACCGAGGGGCTGGCCTTGTAGCGACGCTGCCGTCGCCGCTATCGCCCCTTTTGCGCCCTTCGCGCTTTCAGCAAATTCGAGATACCGCCATGCTACCCGAAGCCAAACTCGACGTCCTGCTCGCCCATCACGCCTCGCTCGAGGCCGAGCTGCTCGGCGAGGTGAAGTCCGATCGCTACGTTGCGATCACCCGCGAGCTCGCCGAGCTCAATCCGCTGATCGATGCGGTGAAGCTCTATCGCGCTGCTCGCACTGAACTCGCCGATACCGAGGCGATGCTGGCGGACGCAGGCACCGATCCCGAGATGCGCAGCTTGGCGGAAGCCGAGCTGGAGACGCTGCAGGCGCGGATCGGCGATCTCGAGCAGCAGATCCGGATCGCGCTGCTGCCCAAGGACGCGATGGACGACCGCAACGTGATGCTGGAAATCCGCGCCGGCACCGGCGGCGACGAGGCCTCGCTGTTCGCCGGCGACCTGTTCCGGATGTATGAGCGCTTCGCTGCCTTGCAGGGCTGGAAGGTCGAGGTGATCTCGGCGAGCGAGGGCACCGTCGGCGGCTACAAGGAAATCATCGCCGAGGTGCAGGGCCGCGGCGCGTTCGCCAAGCTGAAATTCGAATCCGGCGTGCACCGGGTGCAGCGCGTTCCCGACACCGAGACGCAGGGCCGCATCCACACCTCGGCCGCGACCGTCGCGGTGCTGCCCGAGGTCGAGGACGTCGATGTCGACATCAAGGACACCGACTTGAGGATCGAGACCATGCGCGCCGGCGGCGCCGGCGGTCAGCACGTCAACAAGACCGAATCGGCGATCCGCATCACCCATCTGCCGACCGGCATCGTGGTGATGATGCAGGACAGCCGCTCGCAGCACAAAAACCGCGCCTCGGCGATGAACATCCTGCGCTCGCGGATCTATGACGCCGAGCGCCAGCGCGTCGAGGCCGCGCGCTCCGCCGACCGCAAGGAGAAGGTCGGCTCCGGCGACCGCTCCGAGCGCATCCGCACCTATAATTTCCCGCAAGGCAGGGTCACCGACCACCGCATCAATTTGACGCTCTACAAGCTGCCGCAGGTGATCGCGGGCGAAGCGCTCGGCGAACTGATCGACGCGCTGACCACCGAGCACCAGGCCGCGCAGCTCGCGGCACAGGGCGCGGCGGCGTGAGATTGGCAGCCCGGATGGAGCGAAGCGAAATCCGGGCTATGAGATGGCGGTGATGTCCGTGAACCAGTTCACTGGCCAGACGATCGACGCGGCCCGGCGCGCGCTTGCAACGCGATTGGCAGCCGCTGCCAACGACTCCGCCGAGCTCGATGCACGGCTGCTGGTCGGTGCCGCGCTCGGCCTCGATTTGACCGGCATGATCACCGCGGCGCATCGCGCGCTGACGGCCGACGAATCAACGCGCCTCGAAGCCCTCGCGCAGCGCCGCCTCGCCGGCGAGCCGGTCGCGCGCATTCTCGGCATCAAGGAATTTTGGGGACTGCCGCTGCATCTCTCGGCCGCGACGCTGGTGCCGCGTCCCGACACCGAAACCGTGGTCGAGCGTGCGCTTGAACTGCTGCGCGCCGACGGCGCGGCCGACCGCGCGCTGCGGATCGCCGATCTCGGCACCGGTTCCGGTGCGATCCTGCTGGCGCTGCTCTCGGAACTGCCCAACGCGCATGGCTTCGCCACTGACATTTCGGCAGAGGCGCTGCAGACCGCGCGCCGGAACGCCGCCGAGCTCGGGCTCGCGGATCGCACGACGTGGGTCCAGTGCGACTACGCCAGCGCGCTGACCGGCGCGTTCGACCTGATCGCATCCAATCCGCCTTACATCCCCTCGGCCGATATCGCCGGTCTCGATATCGAGGTGCGCGCGCACGATCCCCGCGCGGCGCTCGACGGCGGCGCCGATGGGCTCGACGCCTACCGCTCCCTGATTTCGCAATCTGCGGGTCTTTTGGCCTCGGGTGGATTTCTGGTTGTTGAAACTGGGCAGGGCCAAAGCGACGACATTGAAGCCCTGATGACGGCTTCCGGCTTATCCCCAACGGGGCCGCCGAGGGCCGATCTGGGGGGCATTCCGAGGGCCGTTTCCGCCCGCCGGCCGCCCCGATAAAGTCCTATTGGAACGCAAAAAAACCTCTTGGAATATCCCCGGGGAACGACTACGTTCCGGGCACAACATCGGTGCTGGCCCCGTAAACCGTTACGGGTGATGACCAGGGTTCAGCAGAGCCCGCCGATCGAAAGGTTCCAGGAACGCAGGTCTCACAGAGCGCAATTAGCCAAAGCTGTGCTGCTCTCGACCGCCAAGCGAACGAAAGCCTGTTATTGCGCTTGAAGACTTACGCACGAGAACTGGGCCTGTCTCGACGGGCGGAATGATTTGGTCGCTGGCGGCTTTTGCCGGCGGTTGGGGAACGCGTATTTGCTGAACGCGATGGTCAGCGACATCGAAGCCACTTCGAACGGTGCTGCGATTCCGTGCGCCTCGGCGCGCGCCGAATCGGACTTTGCAAATCGGACTTTGCAAATCGGACTTCTGAGCAATCGGACTTTCTGGAATCGGACTGTGGACGGCAATAACTTCAGGGCTGGAATAAAAGGCGACAGATGAGAAACGGTCAGAACAACAAGCGGATGCGCAACCGGAATAACAACAATAATAACAACAACAATAACCGGCGCGGCCAGAATCCCCTGACACGGGTGTACGAATCGAACGGGCCCGACATCAAGATCCGCGGCACGGCCTCCCACGTTGCCGAGAAATACGTCCAGCTCGCGCGCGATGCACGCTCCTCCGGCGATCCGGTGGCGGCTGAAAACTACTATCAGCACGCCGAGCACTACTACCGGATCATCGCGGCCGCGCAGGAGCAGTTCCGGCAGAATCAGCAGCAGCCGCGCCCCGACGCCGAGCCGGTCGCGACCGAAGACGGCGACGACGACAGCGACGGCTATTCGAGCTTCGGCCAGGAGCCGGGCTTCGTGCCGCAGCAGCAGCCCTTCATGCGCGACAACGGCCAGCAGCCCTTCCAGCGCGAGCAGCAGCAGCAGCCGCGCGAGCACCGCGAGCGTGACCAGCAGCCGCCGCGTGAGCATCGCGAACGCGAGCATCGTCCGCAGCCGCAATATCAGCCGCAACCGCAGAACCAGCCGCAGCCCGCGATGGCCGATGCCGGCGGCGTCGATCGCCTGCCCTCGTTCATCACCGGTGGCGCGCAGCCGCAGGTCAACGGTGGCGCCTATGAAGCCAGCAATGGCGGTGGTGCCGAACGCGGCGAGCGCAGCGAGCGCTTCCCGCGCCGCCGCCGCCGTCCGCACGGTCCGCGTCCCGACATGGCAGCGCAGCCCGCGCCGAGCGGCGACGACTTCAATCCGGGCAACGAGTAAAGCACATATGCAGCCACCCTCCCTTCCAGGGGAGGGTGGCTGATTCACGTCATTCCGAGTGGCTGGATTTGCGCGTCGCCGTCGAGGACGGCACCAACACCGGCCGCAACGACGGGATCAGCTGCGGCCGCTCGCGGCGCGCCGGGATCGCGCGATAGACCTGCTTGCTCGCTTCCACGATATGCACGCCGGCGAAGGGCATCGACAGCGCCGCGCCGACCCGCTCCCACGCCATCGCCGAGCGCAGGAACCAGCTGCCTTGCACCGGCGGCATGAACAGCGCCTCGCCCCATGACGCCGGCGTGAACCAGGTCTGCCGTAACAGCTGGGTGATCTGGGCCCGCGAATAGGGCCGGCCATGGCCGAACGGCGTCGCATCGGTGCGCGTCCAGACGCCGCGCCGGTTCGGGATGATCGCGATCAGCCGCCCCGACGGCGACAGCACCCGCCACACCTCGCGCAGCAGCCGCTCCGGATCGTCGGACATCTCCAGCGCATGCACCAAGAGCACGCGGTCGACCGCGGCATCCGGTAACGGCATCGAGAATTCGTCGATCAGGGTCGCCAACGCGGGGCGGCCGGTCGGCCATTTCAGCACGCCCTGGGCGGCCGGCATGAAGGCAATACAGCGCTCGCAGCTATCACGGAACAGGCCGAGATAGGGCGTCGGATAGCCGAGCCCGAGCACGCGCTGGCCTTCCGCGTTCGGCCACCGCGCACGGATGCCGCGGTTGATCAGCTGCCGCGCCACGATGCCGAGGCGCTGCGAATAGAAATCGCGGAGGTCGATGACGTCCATGATCTCAGCCTACCATGCCCCCTGCCGCCGGGGTGCGCGGAAAATTGCGTTGCCGCCGGAGCGTTAACGCCATATTTCACACCTATATTGGACGCGTTAAGAGCACGATCCGAAAAAGTGGGCATCGGCTTTTCGAGAAGATCATGCTCTGAAGCGTCCGTCCCGTTTGTTCGTGGAGATATCATGACCGCCGAAATTCGTACCTTCAGCTGCCTCACCGACAATTTCGGGTACCTGATCCACGATCCCGTAACCAAGGCGACGGCGTCGATCGACGCGCCGGAAGCCGGCCCGATCATCAAGGCGCTGGAGCGCGAAGGCTGGACGCTGACCGACATCCTGATCACCCATCACCATGGCGACCATGTCGGCGGCGTCGCCGAGCTGAAGCAGAAATACGGCTGCCGCGTCGTCGCCCCGCACGACCAGTCGGCGAAGATCGCCAATGTCGACCTGCGCGCCGCCAATGCCGACGTCATCAAGATCGGCAGTCTCCTGGCCCGCGTGGTCGAAACCCCCGGCCATACGCTCGACCATATCTCCTACGTGTTCGACGGCGAGAAGGCCGTGTTCGCCGCCGACACGCTGTTCTCGATCGGCTGCGGCCGGGTGTTCGAAGGCACCTATCCGATGATGTGGGATTCGCTGCTGAAGCTGCGTTCGCTGCCGGATGATTTCCGCCTGTATTGCGGCCATGAATACACCGCCTCGAACGTGAAGTTCGCGCTCACCATCGAGGCCGACAATCCGCATCTGCAAGCGCGCGCCGAGGAAGTGACGCGGCTGCGCGCCGAGAACAAGCCGACGATTCCCGTGCTGCTCGGCGACGAGAAGAAGGCCAACGTGTTCCTGCGCGCCGACGAGCCTGCGGTTGCGGCCAAGCTGCACATGAAGGGCGCCGACCCGGCGCTGGTGTTCGGCGAGCTCCGCGAGCGCAAGAACAAGTCCTGATGTCACAGCCCTCCGCGGCCGACATCATCGCGCAGCTCGCGCTGAAGCCGCATCCCGAAGGCGGGCATTATCGCGAGACGTTTCGCGACGAGCGCTGCGATGCCGCCGGGCGCGCGCATTCGACCGCGATCTATTTCCTGCTGGCGCGCGGCGAGCGCTCGCATTGGCACCGCATCGACGCCGTCGAGATGTGGCACCATTATGCCGGCGCGCCGTTGACCTTGCGGATTGCGCAGGACGGCGGCCCGCAGCAATCGATCACGCTCGGCGGTGATGTCGCGCGCGGCGAACAGCCGCAGGCGCTCGTACCGGCGGGCGCCTGGCAGGCGGCGGAAAGCAGCGGCGACTGGACGCTGGTCGGCTGCACGGTCGCGCCGGGATTCGAGTTTTCGAAGTTCGAGCTGGCGCCGAAGGGTTGGGAGCCAGCTTAGTAGGATTCTCTCTTGTAGGAGCTGCACTCGTAGGATGGGTAGAGCGCAGCGAAACCCATCGACTTCTCTCCTCGCGGCGAGATGATGGGTTTCGCTGCGCTCTACCCATCCTACATTCATTTCCGCAACACCATGTCCTTCGCCGCGATCAACCCACCGCCGGCGATCAGAACGGCGGCGATGGCGATGTTGGCGCTGGGCTCGGCGAAACCCGCCAGGATGAGGAACGCGGTCGAGAGCAGCGGCGTGGCGTAGGACGCTGCTCCCAGCACGCGGATGTCGCCGCGCTTCATGCCGATGTCCCAGGCAAAGAACGCCGCGCCCACCGGACCGATGCCGAGTGCGACCACTGCCAACCATTGCAGCGGCGTTGCGGGCCACACCGTGGTCTCCACCATCATGTGCACCAGCGCGGCCAGCACTGCGGTGGCAAGGCAAAAGCCCGCCACGGCATCTGTCGGCACCGCCTTGAGCCGGCGCGACATCACCGAATAGGTCGCCCACACGAATGCCGCGACGAAGGCCGCCGCGAAGCCTGGAATCTGTTCCCTGGTGAAATTGCAGGTGTTGCCGGCAAACAGCAGCACGGTGCCGGCAAGGCCAAGCAGTGCGCCGACGATGTGATGGATCGCCAGCCGTTCGCCCGGCAATAGCGAGGAGAACAGCACGATCAACAGCGGCCAGAGATAGTTGAGCAGGCCGGCCTCGGCCGGCGGCGCGAAGCGCAGCGCCAGGAAATACAGCGCGTGATAGCCGAACAGCCCGCCGACGCCGACGACCCAGGCGAGCAGCGGCTGCTTCAAGGCGCCGAACGCGGCAGGGCGCAACAGGAAGCTTGCGAACGCGACCGCAGCGCCGATCGCAAACGTCATGGCAGCAAGCTGGAACGCCGTGATCGCGCCGGTCGCGACCGTCATGACCGACAGCAGCGACCACATCAGGATGGCGGTCAGTCCGACAAGGGTGGCAGTCCGGGTGGTCATTTCAATTCAATCCGTCATGGCCGGGCCGGCCACGTCTTTGCTTCACGCCTCGCGGTTGTAACGACGAAAATGCCCGGCACAAGGCCGGGCATGACGCATTGATCGAGGTCGCGTGCGGCGCTGCGCCGCTTACGCGTGATACTGGCCGCCGTTGATGGTCAGCGTCGAGCCGGTGATGAAGCCGGCATCGTCGGCCGCCAGGAAGACCACCGCGCGCGCGATCTCCTCAGGCTCGCCGAGGCGATTGACCGGGATCTGCGGAATCACGTTCTTCTCCAGCACATCCTTCGGCACCGCCTGCACCATCTCGGTGTTGATGTAGCCGGGCGCGATCACATTGACGGTGATGCCGCCCTTGGCGTTCTCGATCGCCAGCGCCTTGGTGAAGCCGATGTCGCCGGCCTTCGCCGCTGAATAATTGACCTGGCCGAACTGGCCCTTCTGGCCGTTAATCGAGGAGATCGAGATGATGCGGCCGAACTTGCGGGCGCGCATGCCCTCGATCACCTGGCGCGTCATGTTGAACAGCGAGCCGAGGTTGGTGTTGATCACGGCATTCCACTGCTCGAGCGTCATCTTGTGGAATGCGGTGTCGCGGGTGATGCCGGCATTGTTCACCAGCACGTCGATGGGGCCGAGTTCGGTCTCGACCTTCTTCACACCGGCCGCGCAGGCGTCGAACGATGCGACGTCCCACTTGTAGACGGGAATCCCGTTCTCCGCCTTGAACTTCTCCGCCGCGGCGTCATTGCCGGCGTAGCTCGCCGCCACGTTGTAGCCGGCCGCTTTCAGCGCCTTGCTGATAGCAGCTCCGATGCCCCGCGTTCCGCCCGTCACCAATGCAACACGTGCCATGTCCGTCTCCTCCTTGGCCGTCTTTTATAACCGGATAACTCCGGTCTACGCACTCACAACGAAGCGCGATGAGATCGTCGCGCTTCCGCTCCCTTTTTGAGCATGATCCGTTCGGAAAACCGCTTCACACTTTTCCGGATCATGCTCGCGCAAAACAAAAATGCCCGGCGCAAAGCCGGGCATCTTTTCTATCAGTTCGCGCCGTGGTTGACAGATGATCTTTTCATCACCTAGCCGGCCTCGCTGCCTTTTGTTCAGTCGCGTGCAACGCACATGGCGATGCCCATGCCGCCGCCGATGCACAGCGTCGCGAGGCCCTTCTTGGCATCGCGCTTCTGCATCTCGTGCAGCAGCGTGACCAGCACGCGCGCACCCGACGCGCCGACCGGATGGCCGATCGCGATCGCGCCGCCATTGACGTTGACCTTGGCCGGATCCCAGCCGAGGTCCTTGTTGACGGCGCAGGCCTGCGCGGCGAACGCCTCATTGGCCTCGATCAAATCGAGGTCGGCGATGTTCCAGCCGGCCTTCTTCAGCGCCGCGCGCGAAGCGGGGATCGGACCGGTGCCCATGATCTTGGGATCGACGCCGGCCTGGCCCCAGGAGACGATGCGGGCGAGCACCTTCTTGCCCTGCTTGGCGGCTTCCTTGGCGGTCATCAGCACGACGGCGGCGGCGCCGTCATTGATGCCGGAGGCGTTGCCGGCGGTTACGGTGCCGTCCTTCTCGAAGGCGGCGCGGAGCTTGGCCATCGCGTCGAGCGTCGCGCCGTGGCGCGGATACTCGTCGGCATCGACCACGATGTCGCCCTTGCGGCTCTTGATCGTGACCGGGACGATCTCGTCCTTGAACTTGCCGGCCTTCTGCGCCGCCTCGGCCTTGTTCTGCGAACCGACTGCGAACTCGTCCTGCTGCGCGCGGGTGATCTGGTACTGCTTGGCGACGTTCTCGGCGGTGTTGCCCATGTGGTAGCCGTTGAAGGCATCCCACAGGCCGTCCTTGATCATGGTGTCGATCAGCTCGAGGCCGCCCATCTTGACGCCGCCGCGCAGATACTGCGCGTGCGGGGCCATGCTCATCGACTCCTGGCCGCCCGCGACGACGATCGAGGAATCGCCGTTGAGCAGCGCCTGGTAGCCGAGCGCGACCGTGCGCAGGCCGGAGCCGCAGAGCTGGTTGACGCCCCAGGCCGGGCTTTCCACGGGAATGCCGGCCGCGATGGAGGCCTGGCGGGCCGGGTTCTGGCCCTGCGCCGCGGTGAGGATCTGGCCCATGATGACTTCGGAGACCTGGCCGCCCTCGACGCCGGCACGCTCCAGCGCCGCCTTGATGGCAATCGCGCCGAGATCGTGAGCCGGTGTGGTCGCGAATGCGCCGTTGAAGCTGCCGACCGGGGTGCGGGCGGCGCTGACGATGACGACATCGTCTGACATGGACATCTCCTATGGGTTGTAGCTGGGTTTCTCGACGGCGGGCGGCCGGTTTGGCTGGCCTGTCTCTTAACGGCTATCCTGTAAAGCTCATTGAGGCATGTCAATCAAACTGTGGCGCAAATCGCGCCGCGACGCACTCAAAATGACGCCCTTGGCACATTCCTGAGCAAATCCTATGCTTTGGAATTAACCGCACAGCACAAAACGGTAGCCGAACCGCTTTGAAAATGCTTACCTTTGCTGCGATGCGTTGCATTTAGCCCTGCGGCGATGCCGTCGGGTTCCAGGTTCTTCGGTGTTGAAGTGAGAGCCCATGGCAAAATCTGAACAACCGACCACGATCAAGAAATACGCGAACCGGCGGCTCTATAATACCGGTACGAGCACCTATGTGACGCTCGAGGATCTCGCGGCGATGGTGAAGGAAGGCGAGGATTTCCTCGTCTATGACGCGAAGACCGGCGACGACATCACCCGCTCCGTGCTCGCGCAAATCATCTTCGAACAGGAGAACAAGGCCGGGCAGAACCTGCTGCCGACCACGTTCCTGCGACAGCTGATCCGGTTCTACGGCGACAGCATGCAGATGGTGGTGCCGAAATATCTCGAACAGTCGATCGAGACGCTGACCAAGGAACAGGAGAAATTCCGCAAGCAGATCGCGGGCGCCCTGAGCGGCACGCCGTTCGCTCCCCTGGAAGAACAGGTCCGCCGTAACATGGAGCTGTTCCAGCAGACCTTCTCGATGTTCAAGCCGTTCGTGCCGCAGCGCGGCGGCACTGAAGCCGAGAAGGTGCCGGAGCCCGCGCCCGACGACGGCAACATCGACGACCTGCGCCGCCAGATGAAGGACATGCAGGAACGTCTCGAGCGCATGTCGCAGCCGGCGAAGAAGGACGAGTAGCTTTTCGTTCTCCAGCGCGGACCTCACCGCATCGTCGCCCCGGCGAAAGCCGGGGCCCATAACCACAGATCCATTGTTGTTGCCCGAGGCGTCTCCCGGATCGCCTCATTGAGAAGCCGCGGCGTATGGGTCCCGGCCTTCGCCGGGACGACACCGTTTGTTGGGCAATCCGAGTCAGCCCGCGGCGGGCACAACCTTTTCCGCCGGCACGTTCCACGGCCGGTCCGGCGAGGCGAGGCCGATCAGGCGGCCCTGAATGAAGTCGCAGCCCCATTCGCGCAGCATCACGGCGGCTTCCTCGTCCTGCACCCATTCGGCGACCGTCTTGATCTCAAGCCGGCGCGCAAGATCGATCAGCGTCTGCACGAAGGCGCGATCGTCGGCCGAGCGCACGATGTTCTGCACGAAGGCGCCGTCGATCTTGACGATGTCGACGCCGAGCTTGCGCAGGTTGCGGAACGAGGTGTAGCCGGCGCCGAAATCGTCGATCGCGATCCGGCTGCCGAAATTCTTCAGCCGCGTGACGAAGCCGCGGACGTCGTCGATGTCCTGGATCGCGACGGTCTCGGTGATCTCCACGATCAGCCGCTCGCCGACGCCGGGATGCGCGCGCATCAAGGATTCGATTGGAAGATCGGCGCCGTCTCGGATACGGGCCGACCGCTCGTGATGCGCAATCGATCGCTGTTCATATCAGGTAAATGGCGCGACGTATCGACGACCGCGAATAGCCTGATTGCGCCACTCACACCGGCATTCCGCCCCGTTTGCGGCGTGATCTTCTGTGACCGGGTGATGAGGGATCTCGGCGTTGTCGAGCGCATCCTGCCGACCGATGCAGATATCCGCCACGAATGGTTCGACCTTGGAGATTTTTCCGGACTGATTGCTGGGCAATCTCCCAGTGGCCGCTTCATCCATGGCCAGAGCCAGGCCATTGTCGACGTCGCAACCGGCCGCACGCTTCTGCGCACCGAGCGCACTGGCGACTTCTCGGTTGACGGCAGTCGTCTGATCGACGGATTTACCCTGCGGGATATCTCGACCGGCAAGGCCCTCTGGACGCTGCACGAAACGCCGCACGGCGGATTCGTCATGATACTCGCCGATGGCCGGGTTCGGCTGTCGCCCGGCGCCGAAAGATACATCAAGCTGGTGCGTGGCTTCGAGGTGAAGCCATTTGATGATGCCGCGCGGAAGCAATTCGAACTGCCGCACGGTCTCGCGCCGTGGCTTGCGACATTTGGCCCGCGGGCGCGGCGCTGAAGCACCTCCCCGCGCCCCGACAGGGCTTGCGGACGCGCAAGCCCTGATTGCCGCACGGCAATCGCATCACCTGCGACGCACCTCGCGGGGTCCGCTACAGAGATTGCCTCCGACAGAAGGCAATCCCGATGACCATCCAGCTCTACGGCTTCTGGCGCTCGAACGCGGCATTCCGCGTCCGCGTCGCGCTTGCGCTCAAGAACCTCGATTTCGAGGAAATCGACATCGACATCCTCTCCGGACGCCAGTTCGATCCGGGCTACGCCGAAGTCAACGCGGAGCATGTCGTCCCCACCCTCGTTCATGACGGCCGCGCCATCTTCCAGTCGCTGGCGATCATCGAATATCTCGACGAGATCCATCCCGAGCCGCGGTTGCTACCGGCCGACCCAAGCGAACGGGCCTATGCACGATCGCTGGCAATGATCCTCGCCGCCGATGCGCATCCCCTGACCGTCCCGCGCGTCCGCAAGCATCTCGCGCAGGCGTTCGGCGCCGATGCCGCCGCCATCGAGACATGGTGCAGGCATTGGACCGCCGAGGGACTTTCGACCTACGAGCGATTGCTGACGCGGCGTCCGGCGGCTTCCTTCGCGCTGGGACCGGCCCCCACGATCGCCGACATCAGCATCGCGGGCCAGGTGGCCCTCGCCGACGTCTATCGCATGGAGCTCGCGGCATTTCCGGAGGTGGCGGCGCTGGCGAAGCGATGCTTCGCCTTGCCGGCATTCGCCGAAGCGCATCCGTTTCAGCAACGGGGCTACAATCCCGCCGGCTAGATCAGAGCGCGATTGCGCGAACGTCCTTCGAGCAATTGCCGACGCGCCGTCAGCCCCTGCCCCACGATATCGAAGAAGGCGCGGACGCGGGCGGTGTTGCGCAGATCGCGGTGGGTGATCAGCCAGAGTTCACGCGTGAGCGCGGCCTCCGGGACGGAGACGGTTTCGATGTCGGATTCCTGATCGCCAAGATAGCAGGGCAGCAACGCCATGCCGATGCCGGCCTTCACCGCCATCATCTGGTTGATCAGGCTGCTGGAGCGATACACGATCTGATCATTCGGCACGGTTGCGGTGAGCCAGCTCGCCGCGGCCGCGGCCGCCGAACTATCCCAGCCGATGAAGCTGTGGCCCTCGAACGGGGCGCCGCCGGGCCGGCCGCGGTCGGCCAGATAGCGCGGGCTCGCGTAAAGCGCCCACGCCGTCTCCGCGATCTGCCGTCCGAACAAGTCGCCCTCAGACGGGCGCGTCGCCCGGATCGCGATATCGGCCTCGCGTCGCAGCAGGTCGAGCTGGCGGTTGTCGACGAGCAGCTCGAGCGTGATCCCCGCGTGCCTCGACCTGAACTCCGCGAGCAGATCGTTGAGGATGCGGTAGGCCAGCGATTCCGAGCAGGTGATCCGCAAATTGCCGGACAGCCGAGCGTCCCGGCCGGTGACGTCGCGGTCGACCGCCAGCACCTCCCTCTCCATGCGTTCGGCGGCGAGCAGCATCCGGTCTCCGGCGTCCGTCGGCGTATAGACGCCGCCGTTTCGCTCGAAGAGCTGGACCTCAAACCTCGCCTCGAGCGCGTTGAGCCAGCGAAAGATCGTGGAGTGGTCGTTACCCAGCTCCTGCGCAGCTCCCCTGAGCGAGCCGGCCCGGCTGATGGCAAGGATCAGCCGAAAGTCGTTCCAGTCCATGCCGCGATGCTCTCCGGAAAAAGCGCAGCCGCACGATTCGGGCGCACGCTTGCGCTGCCGGATATGAGGTGCGGGGGCCGGGGTCAACGCAATGACCCGCGTGGCAGGTATAACGACGTCAGCCCGCGGCGGGCACGACCTTTTCCGCCGGCACGTTCCACGGCCGCTCCGGCGAGGCGAGGCCGATCAGGCGGCCCTGGATGAAGTCGCAGCCCCATTCGCGCAGCATCACGGCGGCTTCCTCGTCCTGCACCCATTCGGCGACCGTCTTGATCTC
>QQTW01001017.1_pt1 | contig 19090 bp, 16 predicted proteins | sample 1904831 | NCBI WGS metagenome assembly QQTW01 (sample SAMN09435610, study PRJNA476489) | Subsurface metagenome, whole genome shotgun sequencing project. | reverse complement strand
CATCGTAACCCACCCTTTGACCATCACCGTCTCCTCGTGGTACTCGTGCTGATGCTGGTGCTGGAACGCCGTCCGCTAGAAGTGACACCATCGTCCTCCAGAACATTGGCTAGCCTAGCATCATCAAATCATTTTTCCCATCTCGTTGTCGTCATCAGTCATTCAACCGTCGTCCTCGTCAGTCAGCTTGGCGGTGGAGGCGACATATCCTATCACTAGTAGTTCCGAGGAGTGACTACTTCCACATATCTTCAGCTCTTCAACATTGGTATCGTCGTCTGTTTTGCAAGCTTGCACCTGTGACATTGATTCGGTCGTTCTTCCTCCTCTTCCTCTCTTCGGTCACTTCCTGTTCCTCCTGATACCCATCGACCCCGGCCGTGAGATCCCTGTCTCACCTCGTCGATCCTGTTGGTCCCTCGCTGCTGCAGCTGCAGTATCGTGCGCGCCGCTTCACAATACGTCCCCTCGATCAAAGACAAACCCCCCCGCTATCCTTCATCCTGCATATGCCATAGTGCCCCGCTTGCACGTTGTGCGTGCAGCAGCAGCAGCGAGCGCCGACCCCCCTTCGCTCCATCTTCTTCATCATCGACGCCGGGCCCCGCTTCGCTCACGGCCGAGATCGCATCGGGCGCAGGGCATCGACGTCGTTCGCGGCGAGCGCGAGCACGAGGCAGAGACACGGTGCGCGCGCCCCGATCGTCACGGTCAGAGAGCGCTCGCCGAGTCGTTGCGCCCAAGGTCCTGCGAGATGCGGACCACATAGCGCCTCGACTCGCCTTGGTGAAATCTTTCCTCGACCGGGGACGTCGACCTTGCCGGCGCGTGTCAACGGGGGCATTCGGCGATAAGGGGACGGATCGAGCCGACTTCACACTCGGACGGTGGAACCACCCGCCGTCGCACAAGACGTGGATCACCATTGCGCGAGCCTAGAACTACGCGGAGAGCATCACTCGCACCCACGCGACCCTCCTTGCCGCTGGGACACGGTCATGAGCCTGGCGCCGCTCTTCATCCCCACCTGCGTCACGACGATGGACAGCGGGGACGGCCAGGCCTTTATTCGGGTGAGTGGTGGTGCGAGCCGTCTCATTGGCAATTTATTGCGTTGCGGTGGCGCTCTTTGTTGATCACCATGATACGCCGTGGTGTTGATTGCTTATCGATGTATGGCTGACCACCAATGCGCTCATCTAGAACCTGGCCCACTTTGTGCGCACTCATGAACGCGCTCTGGCAAATGCGCTGCAATTGCGTCGCCAGCCACCTAAACATGGCTCGTCAGGGTCAGGCCTCAAGGAGGCAAGTTCATCATCAACAACAACATCCGCTCCCACCACGACGTCCTCAGTGTCGAGTCTATTGGCGGCTGCGCTCTCCTTGGGCACCTTGAACTTCGCCTCGCACCAGGTCAAACCGGCCAAGCTTTCTCTCACGCCGCATCATCTCTTCTATCTCCTCTCGCGGTTCGAGGAGCTGGGGGTGGCCGTCGGTCCCATGAATGTCCGGCTCGAGAGCATCCATACGGACTCGTCCACGGCCAACTATGTCTCCTTCTTGGGCCAATCGCAACGACCCCGCGGCCGTGAATCCGATCGTGACTCCATCCACTCCGTCTCCAGTTTGCGAAGCGTCGTCTCGGGTGTCTCGTCGCTCTGGACCACCTTTGGTCTCGGCCCGGCCAACGGTGGGGCGCGGACCGACAAGGCCAAGGCCGCGTTGGACGCCGACCTCAAGTACCTCTACTCGGCCTTCACCAAGATCCCCTGCCTGCGACTGGCACCGGACCGTAAGGCGGGCCTGATCAAGGGCTTCGAGGAGTTCCCCTTTGACACCGCCGTGCCGCTCTGGGCCTTCAAGAACGTGAGCGCGCTTGAGATCTGCGACGTCGACGTGCGCCAGTTCTTTGGCTGGGACCGTTTGTCGGAGCAACTACGCAGCCTGACCGTGAAGCGTGCCAATCTGGACGATCCGGCCGATCTCCTGATCAATATCGTGCTGGACGACATGGATCGTCGGCGTCGACGCTCCTCCCGGACGCAGCCATCCCCGCTGCTGGGCTGGACGGCGTCGAGCCCATCCCTGACACAACCGGACATGGCCCGCTCGACCTCGGCCCCTGGATCACCTGACGCCGATGGCAAGCTCTTAGGACCCAGCGGCAGTCCGAAGAGCGTCCCCATGGTTCGGGGTGGTTCGGAAGGCTCCCGCTCGCAGCTGCAATCACAGCCGCATCATCATCATCATCCGCCACAACGGCCTCGTGCGCGAAGTCGATCCGGCTCACAACCAGCGTTGGCCCGGCCCGTTTCGACTCATGGCCACGTGCGTGGTGGACATCGACTGAAACGGTCGGGCTCGGGCAGTTCCACGTCGAGCGCGCGGTCCACGAGCGTCTACCCAAGCGGCAGCTCGTCCAACCTGCTGGGAATGGTCCAGCTGCCATCGAGTGCGTGGCGCTTCCTGAAGCATCTGAGCCTGGCGGACAATGGTCTCACGGCCATCTCGGCGAACAGCTTGACGCCCTTGGCCAACACCCTCCATTCCCTCGACCTCTCCTCCAACCATCTGGCGCAGATTCCGGACTCTCTGGCCCTGCTGACGTGTCTGCGCGCCCTGAACCTCTCCAATTGCATGATCGATTCTTTACGGAGCCTGTCTCGCAATCCGCTCCCCGCCATCACGGCATTGAACTTGCGGTCCAACCGACTGGTTTCTCTGGCGGGCATCGAACGACTTCCGGCACTGGAGCGAGTGGATCTCCGAGATAACCGCATGGTGGACCCGATGGAGCTGGCGCGGTTGACGGGCATCCCGGATCTGCGTGAGATCTGGGTGGCCGACAATCCGTTCACGCGGACCCATCCGCACTACCGAGTGACGATCTTCAATCTGTTCCGGAGCGCACCTGGGTATCTCGACGATCTCACCATTGACGCTTCGGGTCCGGGATACGCCGAGCGGCGGCAGCTGGTGGAGCGAGCGGTGCAATCGACCCCGGCACCGGCGCCGATCGCCTCATCTGGCAATGGCGACGTCCCGCCGTCCCCACCGCCAGCGCCCAAGCTGGCAGCGCCCCTGCCGGACGAGGCAGCAATATCTCCTCTCCCGCCTGATGGAAGTCCCGTTCGGCGTGCCGGCCCGGACAGCTCCCCCAATCCGTTCTACCCCAACCACTCGAGATCGTCCCGTCGTCGAAAGGGCTCTCGCCGGCGCATCGTAGAGCTGTCCCGGAGTGATATCCAGTCGAGTTCGCCCGATCTGTCCTATTCGTCGTCATCCCATGACCACGGGTATCACGTGGTCAGGTCCTCCGACGATGTGACGGCTTACCCGCAACCACATCCGTCCGTCAGCGTCCCTGCATCACCTCCCGCCCTCGATAGTCTGCGTTTGCATCCGCAGATGCCCGGCATGCATCGCGTCGAGACCGACTTGCCCCCATCCTCATTGCATCGACCACCGCTGCCACGAGCCTCAACGACCTCTGTGGGGCGAGATGCCGACTGGGACCTCAGCAGCGAGCTCTATCGGCAGAAGATCGAGGCGCTGCGGTCCGAGGTGGGCAATGGATGGTTAAGCGTGCTCAGCGAAGGTGGATGGGAGCATCCGCAAGGGACTCACCCGGTCCCTCCCACCGAAGGATATCCGCCAGCCTCGACGATCCGCTCCGATCCGGCCACGCCCAGTGCTGGCCCGCCGACACTCGTCGGTGGAGGACGCGTTTTGGGCTAGTCATCTGGAGGAGAGCAATACACATATCTGATCCAACAAGATCCATCCTGAACCCTCTCATATTTTTACACGCACCCACCAGACGTCATTATTACACGTCCCTCTACACTCTCGTCTTCTCCGATCAGATTTCTTTGAGTTCTCTGGCATCGTATCACTAACTATTCTCTTAGCATGGCGGATTCCTTTTCCTGTCCTCTTCTCCTTTCTTCTCTTTCGTGCGTTTATTGCGTTTAAGTCCTGCATCTCTTTTGGCGGGGCGTTGTGAAGAGCAGTGCAGGAGCTCCGGAGAAACGGTAAATCGTCAGGGCATCTGGGGGAGTTGAGGCACATTCGGCGATGTACGAGACCATGCTGTTGGGGCGTTGGAATGCGTTGGTGGTCTCTCATGAGCGATACAGTACGGGAGATGGGAGAACGCTACAGATGCCGTTGATCTTTGAACTTCCCTTGTCCCATGTCTGAGATTATATTGCTACCTACCAACCGCATCAATGGGTCGCCGTCCAGCCTTCCTTGGGCCCCGAAACTACGGTTCGCCAGAAGTAGCTTCCATCTGAAGATCGAGACTCCATCACAGTCACGCAGACAAACAATGTGACCTCAAAGCGCCTAGTGGGCCGCTTTTCACACTAATGCCACGGTTTGGAGCAATATGTCACAAGTGAATAATATGGGAACAGCACACAGGAGTTATTCAACGAGCAAGCAGTGTACGTTCGTACAGCAGAGAGACCTGTAAGCCCTCGTGGGGTATAGTGTGCACTTTGGGAAGCACAGATGCGTGGCCTGAAAGATCTCCTGCAACCCGCGGAGGATGATCCTGGCAATGTGTAGCCCCCACTACTCAACGCTCTGCTGGTGGATAGTGGACCTCTCTGCGACTCCATATAGAAATATGTAGAAATCCACCCTTAGTTCTATAGCATCGTTAATATCACAAGCGCCCATTTCCCTTTTTTAATGCTCATACTCTCAGTTGTCCAGAATTGAATTGAGAACTTCGTTATTGGAATTGATATCGATCATCTGGTTGATCAAAAAATCTTCTCTGTGTCCCCCTCGCCCCCCTCGGTCAAGAAAAATCGTGCGGGCGGTTGAGTTCAGTTGAGCCTCATTCCCTCCCACCTCCCACCACCACCTCCACCACGAAGAGGAACACACCACCACCATCAGATCCAATCTCCACAGATCTCAACCACAACACACATACGACTGGACATCTCCTCTTCACGGAGAATATCATCGCGGCTTTGGTTCCATCGTCACAACATTGAGTTGTCGACGTCCCCGACGAACATCACCTCACTTCGACCCTTGATCTGATTGCAGGGTCTCCTGTGTCGTGTTCATTCATTCCGTCGCCAGCAGGACGATCCACGTCGGTTCCGGGGGTCGGCCACGACCATTCATCGACTGAGAATCGCGTGACGATCACGCAGTGACTGAAATACATCATCTAGACGACATCGCAATCGCCCCTGCAACAGAAGGGACAGCGACGACTTCAACTGCGGTAATCAACAACGGTGTGCGTGGCACCCCTCTCTATTCTCTCCTCGCCTGAGGAAACCGGTGGTGAGGCTCTGCCCTCGAATCTTTTTGCCTCTGCGGGAATCTTCAGCGAAACCTGGCGGCAGCGAAAGAGAGTCGATAGAGCAGTGAAGAAGCTGGTTTCACGTCGCCTGCATTGTGAGTTTCACTGCCATCTGCTTGGGGTGGTCGTTTGATGTTGCAAAACCCCCCCATGGGCGCTTACCCCGCCGCCCACACACACACGATCAACAAGCTCACGCGCCATCAACCCAGGGTACTAGTAATTTTTCCGCACAACACCCAGAGATCAAGGCATCAATACCTAGGCATTCTCCCTGCGGACGATCCAAACGTTAGTCAGTCGACGGTTCGCTGATCAGTGACGGTGGCCCCGTTGGGAGGAGGAACGCGTCATGGCCGACCAGAATGAAGTGGATCTCGACTCCATCATCGATCGTTTGTTGGAGGTGAGAGGGAGTCGACCGGGCAAGCAGGTGCAGCTGTTGGAAGCCGAGATTCGATTTTTGTGCACCAAAGCGCGCGAGATTTTCATCTCTCAGCCGATTCTGCTCGAGCTGGAAGCGCCCATCAAGGTATGCATGAACCATGATTGGCATTGCTCACTGTGATGTTGCCTGCCGTGAACATTGCGCTGACCGGTTTCACTTAAATACAAAGATCTGCGGAGATATTCACGGGCAATACTACGACCTACTTCGCCTGTTTGAGTATGGCGGGTTTCCGCCGGAAGCCAATTACCTGTTCCTCGGTGACTACGTCGACCGAGGCAAGCAATCGCTCGAGACCATCTGTCTCCTGCTGGCCTACAAGATCAAGTATCCCGAGAACTTCTTTGTGCTCCGGGGAAACCACGAATGCGCCTCGATCAATCGCATCTACGGGTTTTATGATGAATGCAAGCGTCGATACAACATCAAGCTGTGGAAGACGTTTACCGATTGCTTCAATTGTCTGCCCATCGCAGCCATCATCGACGAGAAGATCTTTACCATGCACGGCGGCCTCAGTCCGGATTTGAATTCCATGGAGCAGATTCGTCGGGTGATGCGTCCAACTGATGTATGCATTCTCCATTCCCCATTCCCACATCCCCCCTTCTTGACCAATCAAGCCTCTATTTGTACTCAATGCTAAAGTGAATCAATAGATCCCCGATTGCGGTCTTCTCTGCGACCTCCTCTGGTCCGATCCAGACAAGGACATCACCGGCTGGAGCGAGAACGATCGCGGTGTTTCGTTTACCTTTGGACCGGACGTCGTCTCGCGCTTCCTGCAGAAACACGACATGGATCTGATCTGTCGCGCGCACCAGGTCGTCGAAGATGGCTATGAATTCTTTTCGAAGCGGCAGTTGGTCACGCTCTTCTCGGCTCCGAATTACTGCGGCGAATTCGACAACGCGGGTGCCATGATGAGCGTGGATGAGAGTTTGCTGTGTTCGTTTCAGGTATGACATAACGATCCGCATAACAGTACATCCCTTGTTTGTGCCGGTGTCATTCTCGACTGAATTGCATTAATGAATGATTAGATTCTCAAACCGGCCGAAAAGAAACAGAAATACGTCTACGGTGGAATGGGCGCCGGTCGGCCGGTGACGCCTCCGAGGAAGCAAAAGAAGAAGTAGAGAGAGAGAGAGAGAGAGAGAGAGCGAAAGAGAAGAGAAGAGAAGATGTTTGTGTCGATGCGTTCGCGTGCTTCTAATTTCCGTGGCAATCAATCAATCAAATCAATCTTTCCGTTCTCTGTTGCTTTTCATCTTCCTGTCTCTGTCTGTCTGTCTGGCTGTCTGCCTTCTGACGTCCAAGTACCTACCTACCCATCTATCTGTTCATGTCCAATTTACCAGCATCCCCCCCGCCTCTGCTCACCTTTCCCTGGTCTGGGATGGAAATCTGGCTCAGGCGGTGTCATTAGCGAGGTCGTGTAGTGCAGTGAATGGATGGGTGGGTAGTGCGTAGATGGATGGCAGATGGATTGATATGATATGATATGGAAGATGGATGAATACTAAGAAGATAGGCAATGGAATGGAATGGATATAAATGGCTTGTTGTTCCTACGAAGTTCAATTGTACGGAACCACAAGCGAACATGGGAACAGGAAGTGGAGTGAATGGATGGCTGTGAGGAGGTGAGGGGAGGTGAGGGAGAGGAAGTAACTCTGGCAATGTCGTTCTGTTCTGTTCTGTTTCTTGCTGTGTTGCTCGATGGGTCGATGTTCTATTATAGTTCTTCCTCACTTGCCTTGCGTTGCAAACTATTCGAGTCTCCGATTGTGTCTCCGGCTGTTGCTGCTGCGGTGTAGAGTGTCGATGTTGATAATATAAATGCTAGGGATAAGTAATGGTGTTTAACAACTAAATGAATTTAGCAGCCACACCATAATGTACTGTAGCTATCAGTTGAGAATAATCGTAATTTCTCTAAGCTAATTTCAAGCGGCTAATTCCGCATGTGGATATATTAAGGTAGATATCAGCATTGGAGGACGTCAGTGCTTGCTTCGATCATTACTTGCGGAGTGTTGAATCTAGTCGTCAATGAGCCTGGCAGCCGAGGCCTAGGCGTTCATAGATATATAAGCTGCTATATAGCCGCGTACGAGCGAGCAACTACCCGCGCCGGGCCGAGGCGGTTAGGTGAGCTCTGAGCTCGACTCAAGATCTCGAGTCAGACGTCTGTAAGAGCTCGCAATTCGTCTGTAAAATAGCTAGAGCCAATACAGCAAATTCTACCCTCCTCCTCGCCTTCTGCCTAGTTCCGAAGCTAGGCAGTCACGTACCTAATAGACGTCTAGTTGCTATACTTAGCTTGATTGCGTTGCAACATGCGAAAAGCCCCTGGCGCCGAAGACGCTAATTGTTGTCTTAACCCAGTATATGAAGTACACTTCAACAGACTGTATGCCAGTGTGCTCTTCAACCAGCTTGATCTCAGTTGTAGAATATGCCCCTTGCACCTCAACAGCTTCATTTCAGGCATCATGTCTCCCACTGCATTGAGAGTATACCCTCAGGTCAGATGTAATGCTCAATTGGCAGCATTTTGGTGATGCGGGTTGAGTGTCACAGATTCACTTTTCCCGAAGACCCTCGGAATAGGATAGTAGTGGTTGAGGAGCAAGTCGTGTCTCTCGTGGCTACAGGATCATAGGTGACATGCAGCGCATACGCTGAAATAGCCCAAAATAAATGGAACAGCTCAGCAGTCACCGCCAACGACGAGAGGTGAGTAATCGGCAAAGATCCTCATAACTATGATGAAGGTTGGATCATTCATCCTCAGGACGAAGCGGTTACTGCCCCAGCTGTTCTGGTTTCATTGTCCGCCGCATGGAGTGGTTGATTAATCGAAAAACCACCCATCGTCGGTTCGGCTGAATTGCATGCTTTCCATCCGACTGGCGAAGTCAAGGCACAGCATCGCATCGGCATTGAACTGTTCCGGCCCACGCCATCTTTCGCCAGTGTCAACACCATGCTCCCCCTAACTTACTATGGGAGCTTGGATGAAACACTCTCCCCTTCTTCACGCCGCTACAATCGCAGAATACAAACCTTCTCCAGTATATCGTGGCTCTGCTCGGATCTGTTCAGCTCTGATCATGTCAATTGAAGCGGGGCGTGGTGTTTCTACCAGGCTGTATGCAGGAGGATGGTGTGGCACAGCCACCGAACCACCACCGACCATTCCTCGTTTCTCTTTCCGCTCCCATCTCTGCCCCTGTTTCATGGAGCTCATGAAACGATCCATTTCTGGAATAGAAATAGAAAAGACAAGACGAAATAGTACTACGCAGTACTATTTTCTCTTTTTATTTTGTTTCATTTCATTGCATAGAGCTACAGCTCTATTCTGCCACTACGGGAAGTGGTCCTCCGACTTCTGAATGATGATTGTAAAAGGCGATGGCAAATATCCATGCTGCGCCATATCCCATATACCCAATCTCCAAGATCTCCCTTTCGTTGGTGGCGGCGCCGTCCTCGTCAATCAAAAGACCCGTCCTGTCTTTCTTCCTTCCATCCTTCCGTTCGTCTGTCCGTCCGACTGTCGCAATCTTGGATGCTGCAACGCCACGACGCCGCCAGGTCTGTTCGCATCAAGAACAGTCCGACAGATCAACCAAGGGGCTGTTGACGATGTTGGTTGATCCCATCAAGTCGCCGTCTCCAAAGGAAACTGAGGGATGGGATCGGATGAGATCGAGATATAAACCCCCTTGGATGTCCCCTCCTCATCCATTCTCGACTGGCAAGCAGCTTCCTCAATTCAATTTCTCGTCTTCTCTTCTACAACCAAACTGTCCCTCACACCACGATAAGTCTCGACGACTTCAACTCCATTCATTCATTCATTCATTCATTCATTACATTCATTACCAACACAACAAATAAGTTCTTCTATCATCATCAATCAAGATGCACGTCTCAACGCTCAATAATGTCCTCCCGGTCGTCGTCCTGGCTCTCCTCAGCCTCGGCAACCTCGGTGTGAACGGTCTACCGACGGCTCAAGTCCAAGACGGCAAGGCGAACAATTGCGTCGGTGAAGCCTGTCCAGGAGGTAATTTTTTGTTCTCTCCTATCCTGTCATTTACTCCCATTCGATCTTCTCCCATTCGATCCCATTCGATCCCATCTAGCAATTCTCGACGCCGTACAACGATAACGACCATGAATGAACACCCCTCCCTCCCTACCTACCTACCCAATTTCTACGTTAGGCCTTTAACTAACCGTGATACCCATAACAATAGCTCGATCTTACGGACCAATTCCCGGCGAGGATTCGTGGAGGCATGACCGCAACCCGACTCCCGAAGTGAGAAAGTGGAAGCTCCCTACTCGTCATCGCACCTCTCTCTGGGCTCCCTGGACTCCGACATACAAGGGAGGAAACAACCCTGCCCCCTTGAAGGCGCGTTCGGTCGATCCCTCTGAGCGCGAAGGGGGGAAGGGGTATGGTGGCCATCCTTATTCGAAGCGACCGCTGTGGAAGATCCATGGCCCTTATGATGGCGGTTATAGTGATGATGACATCCGGCCGCCTAGGACTCCGATTTACAAGGGATGGAACAACCCCAACCCTAATGGAGGAAACAACCCTGGCGCCGTGAAGGCGCGTTCAGTCGATCCCTTTGAAAGCGAGATCATGGAAGAGGAGGAGACGGGTGCGCAGGCTTTCACGGAGGGGGAAGGGGAGGGTGAGTTCGAGGATGAGTTCGAGGATGAGTTCGAGGGCGGTGAAGGGGAAGATGAGATCGAGGAGGTCGAGGAGGAGAATTTTGAGTGATTGAGTGTTTGTCTCATTCCGTTGACAATATCCATATTCCGGTTCGGCATGCATTCCATTAGAGAGAATTGGATCTACACTGGGAGGAGCTAGGGGAATAATATAGAGTGGAGTGGGCCAAGTAACTCAAGGGGATAGACTGCATATTGTATTGTGCTCATCATACCATATTATACTATCATATCATCCGTTCAAAGACCCGTTCGAGATATCTACCTATCTTTCTCCATAGTCTAAATCAACTAGCACCGAACAGAACAAGCGCGAATTTTCGAGTATATACCTACTCGCTGGCGAGATATATGTGAGAAACCAATCAATTGATCAATCAGGCAACCAGTTAGTCAACCAGTCAGTCAGTCAGATAGATAGATATAATTGGCACCATTCCCAGTCACAGGCTGAAGAATGGTATTGTATTACCCTTACATCACACGTTCTCCACCATCAAGATACAACATCGACACTGATAGAGTATACCCAAGGTGTGTGGGAGTGATGCCCACATGCTCCTGGCGGTGATGCTGCTGGTGATGGTAGCCGTGGGTATTGCAAGTTACTACGCCAATTTATCTAACATACCCTACCCTACCATACCATACCTAGTCTATCGTAACTTGTTCCTGCCCTACGTTACCCTCCTCGCTGCTCCTTTCCCGAGTTGAGTTACATAGTCATGAAGCTGTTTCTAACGAGCAAGCAAGCAAGCAAGCAAGCAAGACAGGCACGCAAGACAACCAAATTGAGGTAGAACTACGTAGCTCCAATCGAGCTCTGCAACCGAATCCATCAGATGTCTCGGGGATCTCCACGAGACGAGTTTTACAGTACACATACTTCAACTATTCGCTTGCCGTCATTTCGCTTGATTTATGGAAGACAAGACCCTTCCTTCCTTCCTTCGCCTTTGGATAGTAGAGTAGAGAGGAAGAGGAAGGAAGAAGTTGAATCGATTCGGTTCGGTTTGAATGAATAGTATTTGTTGTTAACTCCTTTGGAGTGTGGTCGGACTGGATTGGACAGTCTGAGCTTCATTTGATGGGAGTAGAATTACACTCAGGTTGAAAATGGATTGAGGGCTGCGCTGCTCCTTGAGATAAGATATAATCGTCACGCGATTCGAAGGAACTTACGTAACTCCATTCAACGAGGACTGAGGACTGAACAAGTGAACGCGAAGTAGGGAAGGAGAGACAATGGGATCGCTTGGAACTGACTAGGTAGACCACGAACAGGTACAATTTAACTTGATGTCATTTAAAGGAGCGAACATGAGATGGAAGAATAGATGATAGAATCGCTTGGAACTAACTAGTCAGACTACGATTAGGTAGGTAGGTAGGTAGGTAGGTAGAGAAATGGACTTGCTTTATGAAGTGGTTGTCAAGCAGGGATTGGTACCGTAGGAATGGAGAATGAAAGATACAGACAGACAGACAGATACACGGACAACCAAGGCCAAGAAATAGTGTTGCACCACCACTGCTGCTGCTGGCTGGTAATAATAGGTAGTGGTTGATTGGATGGACAACTTTGACAGTTTAGACGTATTGAGACATCCATCTGATTCCTTCTCCATAACCTGCCATCACCGAATTCATTGATCAGCCGATTCGTTCATTCATTTATTCACCCAATCATCCGTCGGCTCATCTCGTAACATGATACTTCGCCAACAAAAGAACGCGACTAGTTGAAAATCGAAAATCAAGAGAGAGCGAAACAAAGCGAAACAAAAAGACTCACCCTGCCTCATCACAACACTGCACATAAACACCTCAATCGGCCTAATACCTTCCAGGGGCACTTTGCCCTTCCCGGTCGTCTGATACAGACCCAACTGATGTCGTAATTCATCTTCCGACACGGCATCCGGATGATCGATTTTGTTTCCGAGAATCAAAAACGGCACTTTCGAAAGATCTTCCATCGACAACAGCGCGTCCAGCTCGGCTCGAGACTCCGCCAGTCGTTCGTGGTCCTTGGCGTCCACCAGGAACACGATCCCGCTCACTTCCGGGAAGTAATCCTTCCAGAGACGGCGCGCTTGTTGATGGCCCCCGAGATCGAAGGTCGTGAAGCGGCAGTTGCCGATGGCTAGTTCTTCGGATGCTGTATTGTTGTTAGTTCACGGATCTGCGTTGGTGGTTGCGTTGTAGTGGGTAGTAGTGATTGGGATGTCAGTGTGGGAAAAGAGTAAGAGACATACTCGGATGAAGAGTCGGTTGAAGGATGGCGACCCGGTCATTCTGTGTGGCGAGGACGTTAGTATTGAAAACAGATGGACGGAAGAGTGGTTAGATAGGATGGACGGTGGGTAAAGAATACATACCTTCAACATGTGCAGCAAGGTCGTCTTCCCGGCATTGTCGAGGCCAAGGAAAAGGAGCTTGGCGTGCTTGTTGACGAGGCCAAGAGAGGAAAGCACGTCCCAGACTGGTGAATATCATCAGTAATGAGCTTCGATAAAGCATGAAAGAGATGAGGAGTGGATGCTTACACCAGTCGATGATCCACATGGTGAACGAAGTTGCGATATAGGTTGATACGCAAGATAGGATGTGTGTGTGTTGAGGAGAGAAAGAAGGTGTCGTGGTGGCGCAAGTTACGTTGGGAAGCTGTAGAGGTGCTGATGACGCTGGCCTCGGAGCCTCCACGTCGCTTCACCGGGCGTTACATATGTGAGGGCGGGATGATCACGTGACACTTTAATTCGGTCAGCAGCAAGGTGTTTTGTCAGCGTGCAGAGTTGAGCAGAGGCACACAACGGTATCAAAATCAGATCGGACAGGCCAAGCAAAGTTGAATGAAGGAAACGTATTAACAAGAACTACTCTACACCATCATGCGCTGCGTCAAGAAGGAATCAAAACCAAGAAAAAAGATATGTACAGTGGGAAACGAAATCTTCATGAACAGCTTGCTGTGGCGCGGAGAATGAAACCTCGAATGACTTGGAAAAGTTCGGCAGGATCAATGGGGCAGTCGATTCATGTCATTATCAAATGGACAGCATGTATTGCACTCGTCCGGCTTGCCCTCGACATTTCCCGGCCATCTCCAAACCCAGCTCGCGCATTCGTTCAGCCCCCTCGCCGGGCATGGGCTTGCGCTCCTTACATTTGGCGGCTCGCTGGCAGTATTTGAGCCAGGCCTTCTCACGACGGCGCTGTCGCTTCGCTTCAAGTCCGCTGACAATATCAATCGCCCCTCGTCGATGCACGCCTTTTCGTGTCTTGCGTCCACTGGGAGACGTATTTCTCCCTTCACCATCTCGGTGGATGTTGGCACACTGTTGGTAGAACGGGTTCGGCGCGCGGGGGAGCGATTTAATGCGCATCAACGTCGGCCGACTTGCTGGTGGTAGATGGTGATGACAACTGCGATCCTTGGGCGACACATTGGTCGAGGAATCGTGATTTAATATCAAAACAGGTCGCTTGCCTGCTGGGGACGGCAATCGAGGTCGCTTGGGGGACATATCGGAGATGCGACGAAGTGGTGGAGATCGAGCTAGCTTGCTCCGTCGGAGTGGCGGCGGGGAGTGTAGACGTTTCATCGGAGACGGAATTCGAGCTTTCTTTTGTTGGAACATCTTGCGACCCTCTCTTGACCGTCGGGATCCATCGCTCGACTCATCCAGCTTTCGCTTTGTCAACGAATGATTCTCTACTTCGCCATCGCTTTCCCCGTCCTCATCCTCGAGATCAGAAGTGGGGAAGCTCGGATCGATATCCTGGGGGATGGTCTGATGTGACGACCGCTTCCGTTCGGCCATGCATGACACGTAGGCCTCTTCCATCGGCCGGTCTTCATCCAACGTGCCGCACACGAAGTCGGTGCTGTCCGGTAGGGTTGGCGTGTCCGAGCGAATATTGATGCCGAGTGGGTGGTGTTTTGGTCTCGTAGGCAGCGGCACCCCGGTAGCCCGCGGGGAGATTCCCTCGATCAATGAGCCCGCAATCGGCTTCGCCTCGACTTGATGATTTTGCTGGTCAGCATGACCGACATGCTCCATCGAGGTCGCTGCTGTGCTCCGACGCAGCGTCCAGAAGGAGTATTGAGAATCGGCATCGTCGTCATCGGAACTGGCAAAGCCTTGCTCATCGTCGCTTTCCGCACCGTCGTCCGAGACGACTTCTTCTTCTTCGTCGTCATCCAAATTGTCGGATTCCTGAGCATCTTCACCATCGTCTGACTCGTCGTCCGACGCTGCGTCTTGCTCCCGTGCTTCGTCTTCTTGGTTCGCTTCCTCTTCAGCCTCTTCACCAATGGCACGAATCGTCTTTTCCCTCTTCAGCGTATCGTCGACCGTCAAGCGATTTCCCTGCAGGGCATCCTCGGTCATCCACTCGTCTTCCTCTTCCAACGAACTCGCAAATTCGTGGAACCGGCTGGCTTCGACGCGAGCACGTTCGGCTGCCCGGTCGATCGATCTCGTCCGTTGAGGGACCTTGCGCGGTAGATTGCTCTCTGCTGGACTATCCTTTTGTGACTCTGCTAAGCCTGTCGGCTGAACTGTTGAAGCGGGCTGATGAACGTTCGTGGTCGGAATGGGGGTTGACTGCGCGCGAGCATTTCCCACCGGCCGAGACATCGACTTCGTCGTTGAGTCGGCGCTCTTGAAGGGACACGCGAATCGCAGCGCACATGGGCGCTTGGGAGGATCTTGCGTAGTGGCCTCTTTCGCTAACGGTGCATCGTCCTTCTTACTAGCAGTTTCGACCTTGGTGGGGGCCTTGTTTTCACAGGCAAATTTGATGCACCGTTTGCGCTCCGGAGCCGGCTGTGCCATTGCCGGAGCAGCGGACACCACTTCTTGCTGGGAGGTCGGCACCGGGACCAGATCCTCTCGACTGTCCCGCATATTAAGTCTCGGCCTACATAGGCCTTTGCGGAGGGAGTTCCAGGCCACAACGTAGTTGGCTTCTGGTGGCGGCGGGCTCGGCGTGTTGGTTCGGGCTGGGCTGGTCAGGCCACCATCGCTGGTCAGATCGGCCGTCGAGGCTGCGCTGATGTAGCCTCCGGAAGAAGCGTTGGACGTCTCCCGATGGAGCCGGACGGTCCTCGACGTGCTCTGAGTTGGCTCTGGCGAGCGGGCCTCTGGGCTGGGGGCCAGCGCTTGACTGAGCAAAGATGGCTTTCGGTCCATCTGAGCGGGCGCCATCCGGGAAAAGTCGGCCAACCTGCGAGATCCTCGAGGTGTCGATTGGCCGCGCCCGATCTCGTCGGGAGGCTCATCGACGTCGGCACCCGGCTCCTCCTCTACCGGGAGAGCCAGGTTCGCTGACGTCGGCAACGGCTGCATCGTCACCACCCCGTGGGTGCCGTGCTTCTGATCGTAACGCCCGTGATGATGATGCGCCATGATTTGAAGGAACAATAAGGCTGCTGATGCTGACTGGAGGTGGAAATGAACAGTTTGATGTATGATCCCAGGGAATCAAATTCGAGCCCAGACTGGGTTTTTTCTTTGGTTCCAGGAACTTCAGGTGAGGCAACGGGAAGGTCTATCGGGACTGTTGTATGTGGGTGGCCATAGTCACGACCGAAATGGAGGGACGTCCAAGCCCTCTCGACCGAAAATATCCAACGACCAGGAAGGTCAGTTTAGACGAATAAGATTTCGTTATGTGCGTGCTCTAGTCGAGCAAGCCACCTCACGAGGTGAGAAGTAGGCGATGTGGGGCGGAGAAGCTGTTGGTCCCTCAGGACCGCCGAGGCTATAACGAGGAAGACGACATGGTGTCGAGCACGCCGCTGTGGATGAACCACCCTGTCACGGAGATCAGATGGAGGACGAGGCGGGTCATCATCCGCGCCTACACGAGTCAACCAGGACCAAGCTGAACCGCGTCGGCGGATTTGACGAGGATTCTTTGGCGTGAGACGCTAGGGCGGTGGCAAGGCGGAGGGCGCCGCACGCGATGGAGAGGGATCTGCTAGAGGACCATGCGCTGGAGAATAGCGTACGGCGTTGCGGAGTCGCCACGAGAGGCCCAGACGGAGCGAGTTGGTTCGTGTTCTGAGGGATGATGAAGACGAAGGGAAGAGAGCAAGAGCCCCTCAAGGGGAAACTGGGTCGAGATTATATGTATGGCGGCGGTGTGTGCGTGTGTGTTGGGGAAGTTGCGCGTGATCGCTTAGGGTAGGAATATGGCGCTTATCAGAAGTCGTGAAGGATTTCAAGGCTGGTCTCTCCCTAATCAAGTCATCTGATATCTGTTCGTCTTGATAATCCGAGCGTGTCAGAAATCTGACGGGCCCGGAAAAGCTTGACAGGGCTAGAGAAACACCGCCGGAAAGTTCGATGAAGGGGCAACCACTTTTGCATCCCGCAACGCTTAATTCGAAGCTGTCCGATATCGTGCGACAGCTTAGTATGGTCATCATACCCGAATGCGTCTCATGGTTTTGGCGGCTGCTCACCGCAAGCGGTCGCCTTGTGAATTCCGAATTCCGGGACACCCGAATTGGTCAGCACAATTCAATTCCAATTCATTTCCGGAGCGGTGACTTCATGACGAGGGGAACCATCAAGCCAAAGATTCGTCGACCATCGTTCAAAGGGGTTAATTGGTTAAGAAAAAGACGCACGCGTCACTGAGGCTCTGCACGGCAGTTCTCCCCCGCCTTGCTTGCTGCCATCCACATGAACCCCACTCTTGGATATCTCCATCTAGAACGTGAAAGAAGGCATGCATGACCACGTTGGCAGACCGCCCTCATCCCTCGTGCATCCCGTCGGCTGAATCCATTGCCCTAACTGAACTTATCTCGGGCGCCGGATGTTGTGCGGCGACGCTGGTGGTCATGTAATGCAATCCGCAAAGAGGCCGGACGGGACCTGTCGTTGGGACAGTGACGGTAGAAGGCCATGGCAGAGGAGAGAGGACAGCAATCAATGACTGGTCACGAGTAGGGCCTACTGTAAGAGCATCTGATAGACATTCTTACATCAACTGCGGGAATATCGTTGCCCGGTGGTGGAAGTTGGGCTACTTTATTGTAGTGGAGAACTGGAATTATATAAGCAAAATGCTGCTCTAAAAGCGCTGGCCAAATCTTTGTCAAACGTCGCAAGGGCAGCCGGACCGACTCGGAGCGCCGTGACCGCCACGTGATTTTCAATGCACGTGTTCTGCGCCGAAATTAAGAGCTGCTCCGGTCGACCTCACCTGTACCTCGACATCAACCCTGACGGTCCCCATACATCAACATGTCCTCTCTACGACTGGCCTGGAGAGCAACCAGGCTACGGCCAGCCGTGGCTAGGCCTCTCATGCAGCGAAGAGGTTATGCGGAGGCGCTGCCGGACAAGATCAAGCTCACTTTGACCCTACCGCATCAGGTATGCCATTGCCCTCATTCGAAGTTATCGACTCTACATGTTCAAGAATCTGAACTGACCCTTCTTAGGCCATCTACCGATCCACCGATGTGTGCGTAGATGGTTATTGTTAGATCAATACGGACTCACCAGCCAACTGTACTAACGGATTGACTCTCCCGATAGTGTCCAGGTCAACCTACCGGCCGAGTCGGGCGAGATGGGTGTCCTCGCCAACCACGTCCCAAGTATTGAGCAGCTGAAGCCTGGTCTCATTGAGATCATTGAAGAAAGTGGTGGCAGCAAGCAATTCTTCCGTATGTTACCCATTGCAGAGCTCTATGTTCCGTTTTTTTTCGATTGCACTCAGGGTCACACCGAGAGGCTTTTCATAGCTTGAGGATTTGCGATGTGATGCTGACTGTAATGCAGTATCGGGAGGATTCGCGACGGTGCAACCTGGCTCCCAATTGAGTGTCAATGCCGTTGAAGGCTTTCCGCTGGAGGACTTCAGCTCCGAGGTACGAAAATTCTAACACGATTCAATTGCTTCTATGAGAATAACGTGTATTGGAACGCCAGGCGGTTAGGTCGCAAATTTCAGAAGCCCAAAAGATCGCCAATGGTAATGGCAGCGAGCAAGACATGGCCGAAGCGAAGCTGGAGCTCGAGGTAGGTCCCGCACAATATGTCACATTAAGCGCGCAAACTAATTCTGTTAGGTGTTGGAGAGTCTGCAAGCGGCGCTGAAATAGAGCATTCCCACTGTAGTTATTCTTTCTTTGGTTTCCAAGGTGTTTGAAATACGTCCCACATCGGGAAACTGCTCCCTCTGTACAGTACTGTCGAGTGGCCTTTCGACCCTCAGCTCAACTTTGAACATCTGCTATCAATCAACCCTTCCTTCCTGCTTCGTGATAGTCATGCCTGCATCCTGCTGTTTCCGGATGGTCCCCTGAATCCCCTGGTAGCTCCTTCCCTCCGACAATCAATCAACATTGCCCAGCTTCCTCCCCATCTTCCCATCACGCCTCTCGGCTTGCTCTGCTTATTCTTATTTCCTCTGCCCTACACGCTTCTGTATTTTTCGACAGTTCTCCTCATGCTGTCTCCAAGAACTTTCTGCTGATCTTTCAGGGCCTTCAGGGCCGTGCTCAGGCGCCT